>Ga0207433_10002991_pt1 | contig 33282 bp, 27 predicted proteins | sample YelNatPaOPGAMG01_FD_187559 | JGI IMG/M metagenome (GOLD analysis project Ga0207433, IMG submission 187559) | Hot spring thermophilic microbial communities from Obsidian Pool, Yellowstone National Park, USA - OP-RAMG-01 (SPAdes) (version 3) | ecosystem: Environmental > Aquatic > Thermal springs... | reverse complement strand
GCTAAGAGATTCACTAAGAGGAAGAAACTAGATTACGCGAGGGTTGATGTTAGGAATGTGAATGAGACAGCCGAGTTGCTGAGAGGAGCTGATGTAGTTGTCAACGGGATAATATACTATTACATACCTCAGGTGATGGAGGCAGCACTCAAAGCAGGAGTCCACTACACGGACCTTGGCTCTGAGGTACCTATCTTGAAGAAGCAGTTCGAGTTCGATGAAGCTTATAGGAGGGCCGGTTTGCTAGCGATACCCGGGATGGGGGGATGCCCGGGGATGATAAATGTAGCCGCTAGGTACGGGGTAGAGCAACTGGATGAAGTTGAGAGAGTGCTTCTGAGGGAGGGATGGGTGGATTTCAATGATTACGACTCCCTCGGTATACCCCTCCCCGTCCCCTACTCGCTAGATTGCATATTGGATGAGTACATGCACCCAGTTGAGGTCTGGGAGGACGGCAGGATAAAGTTAGTAGATCCCGTCAGGCCCGAGGATAGGGAAGTAATCCACTTCCCTCCCCCCGTAGGCACTCAGGAGCTCTACTACATAGAGCACCCCGAGGTCTGGACGATAGGGGAGACTTTCAAGCATAAGGGCCTCAGATATGTCGACTACAAACTCTCATACCCGAGGGAGCTCTACATGAAGTATAAGTTATTGACTGATCTGGGGCTCACGAACGATAAGCCGGTAAGAGTGGGGAACGTCGAGATAGTACCGAGGGACTTGCTCAAGATGCTGGTCAACGAGACCTTCAAGGGGAAGGAGATACCGCCTAACGATTACGATATAATGAGAGTTATAGTCGAGGGGAAGAAGGACGGGAGGAGGGAGAGAATTACTATAGACTTACACACCGAGTGGAATAGGAAGTGGGGCTTGACAGCACAAGCAGTGACTGTAGGGACTCCCACATCGATCACCGCTCAATGGATGGCTAAGGGATTGATAAAGGAGAGAGGTGTGAAGAACCCTGAGGAAGTGATAGATCCTGTGCCCTTCTTCGAGGAGCTGAAGAAGAGAGGGATAAGGATACACGTGCAGAGGGAGTTCCTGATCTAATTTTTATTTTTAGTAAAAAAATCAATATCTCACGATGAACTCGCAGTACTCATCCCCAGCAGCTTTACATCTCGTCTCTCTAACCTCAACAGGAGATCTGAGTATCCTAGTCAGGGCCCCAGTGATAACCCCCTTCGTGAAGTAGCATGATGGCTCGTTCGACTTCGGGCTTGCTTCCGCCTCTAAATTCTCCTCGATCTTGATCCTCAAGGAGTTCTCACCTATCTCTAGGCTCGATCTACCCCATCCCGAGGCAGCTAGCATACCGGACATGACATAACGTATCACATCCATCGGTTCCTCGATCCCAGCTCTCCTCGCTATATCTACGTAATTTTCCGCGAATCCCTTCCCCATCTCATATCCTATCCTGTATATTATCGCGTGATAAGCTTCGGAGCCCAGTATAGCTGTTAGATCCGATGTGAGCGTCTTCCAGGCCTCCTCAGTCAGGGTGAAGATCCTGTCATCGTAACGCATCAGCGGGAAGTTCAGCGTATCTATGAGGAGGCCATCCTTCTCAGATACCTGGTATAATATTCTTCCAATACCATCTATAGATGAAAATTTATTTCTAATATCGCTTACTATGGATTCAGGTTTCCCGGATACATTAACGACTAAGTAGATCGCTCCCCTCCCCCCTTCGGCATACGCAGATATGTTATGTAGATTCAACCCCAGATCCCTCAAGACATCTGTTATATCCCTGATAATCCCCATCCTATCTCTAGTCACTTCTATCAAAAAAGCTGCGAGCCTATCTCCCGGCGATATAGTCACTCTAGTGAGAGGAACTCTGAAGCCCGCTGATCCTTCCCTCATGAATATCCTCTACTTCCGCTACCTGAATATTTTAAACTTCATCCTCGGGGGATCTCTATCTTAAACTCGCAGTACTCATCCCCCTTAGCCTTGCATTTGACTTCCTCTATCGAGATAGACCTATTGAAGATTCTCTCTAGGCCCCCTTTCCACATACCCTTCGTCATATAGCATGATGGTTCCTTCGATTTCCTATCGACCGCCTCGAAGTTCTCCCTTATCCTGAGTGAGAAAACCCCTCCGGCTTCCTCTAGTGAAGCTATGCCGTAACCCGAGGATGCATAGAGGGGGACTGAGATATGCCGAAGTATCTCGAAGGGATCCTTAATGCCCACTCTCTCAGCTATTTTGAGATGACCCTCCGCGCATCCCTTCCCCATCTCATATCCTATCCTGAAGAGTATTGCTCCAGAGGCCGAGCTCCCTAGGATCCTAGATAATTCCTCTGAGAGGGAAGTTATAGCTCTAGTATTTAGGGCCACTAACCTCACAGCAGTTCCCCTTACGAAGGGGAAGAGACGGCACGGTATCAGAAGCCCTTCTATACGAGATTCCTCATATTCAACAGATCCTATCCCTTCTATCGATCCCAAATGCCCCTTCAATTCCTCTATATTCACACCATCGGGCCTCTCAGCCACTATTATTATGAGGCCCTTCCCCTCCTCTACATGAGCTAAGCTATGGACGATATTCATCCCCCTAGATGAGAACTCCTCCGTGACTTCAGCGAGTATCCCGGGTCTATCGCGTAGTATCTCGAGGTAGAATATGGAAAGCTTCTTCCCCGGAGATATCGTGAGGATAGGTATTTCTATGGGGAAGCACCGATCTTCAGGGGACCCTCGCGTCATCACACCCTCTATTAAGGGAGAGTTCTGCTTAAAAATTTTGATAACGGTCGAGCAGGTCAGTCTACACGCTCTATGAGGACCGGCCCCGGGAAGATCCCCCTGGACCAGAGCCTCTGGATGAGGAGGAACTTATCTGAGTCGTTATCTATCACCCTCTCACCGAGTATCGCGACGTACTTTCCACTGAATGAGCCCCTTATCCTCTCCTTATTATTGATGAACCACAATCTAGCCCTCCTATACTCCAGCAGATCCCTCACAGCGCTCATCGATCCTTAGACTCGAGGAGTTAAGATAAGGATGAAGGATGAGATGTATTACCCGATTATTACGGAACTGCTAGCCCCTAGTGAGGCTAAGCCGAAATGACGCGATCACTCCTACAGATATTTTCAGAAAAATAGGTTATTTTTAAGTTCCCGTGACCCGAGCAGTATTAATGCGATTTCCTCCCCACTACGAATCCCAGGAATGCACCGAGTATTAGGGCCGCAATTAGGTAGATTTCCTGAATTCCGCTCTCCTCCTTCACTGTCTGCGTTACAGTCACCCTCTCCACCGTTGAAGTTGTCTCCATGGAGCTCTTAGTCTCTATCTGCTCCCCAGATACTTGAGAGAGGAGGGAAATTACGTGAGCGTGAGCGGAGGCCAGCTCGTAATAAGCTATCGATTCCAGGATGTTCCCCTCCATGGAGGATGCCATCTCCGAATAGCTTAGGGCTAAAACTGGGATTATCCCCTTGGACATTAGTGCGTTTATCGATGAGTAGCATGAGCTCTTAACGGCTTCCTCAACAGCATTAGGATCGCTAGTGAACCACTCATGTATCGAGATTATTCCATATGCTAGAGCTGTAGTAGAGAGGCCTATGCTCCCATAGTAATCCCCTGAGGAGAAAGCTGTGTTAGCATCATTCAAGTTCGAGTAAGCTTCTTGTAAATAGCTTGAGCTAGCTCCTGTCTCCTCTATCAAGCTCTCTGAATATGAGATGACGCTCTCGGCTTCATATAAGATCGCAGAAGCCACTTCCTTCACCCTGATCTCATCCACTTGCATCCTCTGGCTCAGCCCCATCATATCCATCCAATTAGAGGCTGAATCGGCCCTCCAGTAAGCGTAAGTCAAATAATGTATAGCTCCCCAGTCCATTGAATCGAGATAGTTTCCCTTGGAGGCTAGATCTGCTGCCTTCTTGAGGGCATTCTTCGCATCATAATACCTAGCCTTAGAAGCTATTATCGCCTCAACCCCACTCAGATCCTGAGGTTTCGTCGAATTGAGCCTCTCACCGACTTCCTTCAGCTTCGAGTCCACCCTCCTCATGAGCTCGTTCACAGCATCCTCGCCCCTCAGAGCGTAATTCAAGAGGGATCTGGCGTAATCAGCCTCAACTACGGATTGAAAAGCGTAGCTAGCTGCTGTATATAAGTTCCCCTTCGCCATCTCGTCCCTAGCGGAAGATGAGTAGTTCTCGGAGTCCGATAAAATGCTGTTTATAACTCTCTTGCTTAAAGCCCCGAGCTTCCCGACCTCAGATCTGACGCTCCCCCTTATGGCCTCTGATTGATTCAGGTAATTCCTCACCCACTTACTCAGGAGCTCCTTGACCTCTTTAGGTATCTCAGGCCTCTCCGTTGACGGCCTCTCTATCTTCAGACCCAGCATGTAGTTCAGGGCATCCTCTATCGTGCTTACCTCGACTACCTTCACCCCTAGCTTAGCCCCGAGCTCGCTTATATTGACCTTCCTCTTCTCGACAGTCGTCAATATGAGGGGACCTATCCTGACTTGCTTAGGCACTGTCTCCTCAACTATCTCCTGACCCGCTGGTACCAAGAACATCTTAGCCCCAGCTCTCGCTGCCGCCTCCAGTTTCTGAGGTATCCCTCCCACGGGGCCTATTATCCCATCCAAGTTTATCATCCCAGTTATTATGATATCCTGTCTGACCTGCTTCCCCAGTATAGCTGCTACCGTAGCTACCGTCATAGCGGCCCCTGCGCTGGGGCCTCCCACCACAGTGCTCCCAGATTCCAATCTGTAGTAGAAGTTCATGGATTTCGGATCTATCCCCAGTAAGTAGCTAGCCACTAGGGCGGCTGTCCTAGCTGCGCCCTGCGTATCTATCTGCGTGAGGGGCTCCGCTGAGAAGTAAACTATGCCCTCCCCCTTCTCGACTTCCACTGTCAGGTTCCCCAATGTCCCTGAGAGCAGCCCATCGGGCGTCTGATAGACAGCCGGTACCCTCAAGAACGCCCTGCTCCTCTCAGCTGTAGATGGGATTAGGGGAATTAGCATCAATATGAGGAGCATTGCAAAGATCTTACGCATGATGATCGCCGGAGCTAAGTCCTGATCCGCTTAATAACCCTTTCATGGCACCCGCAGAAAACTTTCTAAAATATATTAAGCATTTAACTTAAGTAATAGATACGTTTATTTGAAAGTGGGAGGTAGCTGACTTATGGCTTGGAAGCCGAAGAGGAAGGCCTCCCTCAGTCTGGAGGATTTCATGGTAAGGAATCCGATTTCCCTCCCTGAAAATGCTTCAGTAGATGATGCCTTCAAGGTGATGTGGGAGAACAGGATAGGGAGCGTTCTCATCGTTGATAGCGATGGTAAGCTCAAGGGGATAGTTACTCAGAGGGATCTGCTTTATGCAGGATGCAAGGGACTCATAGGAAAGAATGTGAGCGTTAAGGAGATAATGAGTGAGAATCCTATAACTGCGAAGCCATCTGATTCCCTTCAAGAAGCTGTAAGGAGAATGAGGGTCAATGATGTCTCCCATCTTCCAGTAGTAGATGATCAGGGAAGGCCAATAGGCATATTCTCGATGAGAGATGTCATAGATATATTCATGCTCCTAGCGGGGACTCTATTCTCCGAGATGAGCTGAGTAATCTCTCCCCTTCCAACTCACCTTTTTCCCGAATGAAGCAGCTAGGAGGGAGAGGGCTATCAGCGAGAGAGCTATGGGGGATAATATCATGGATTCTGGCCTAAACTTCACCTCTATGAGGCTCAAACTCGCATATGAGAATACGCTGACTAAGTAGAATATCGCTAACTCCACTCTTATCAGTCCGAGATAAGCGAGTAATGGTGAGGCGTATATCGTAACCGCTGTGTAGCTCAGGGCCAGGAATATCAAGATTGATATCAATTTACTCGGCATAGCAGCGAACCCTATCCTCTTGATAGTCTCATACCCTTCCCTCCAGCTCCTTATCCAGCTGCTCTCAACCACTCTACCCATGAAGAAAGATATCCGAAGCCCCTTAGCTACAGCTAACCTAGCGAGATCAGCGTCCTCAACTAAGCTACTCCTCACAGCTTCATGGGTCCCGACTGACTCATAGGACTCCCTCCTCCAGATGCTGAAAGCCCCCATAAGCCATGCCCTTCCGGGGCTCATCTTCCAGTACGGGAAGAGCAACCTTACCAGGGATGTCAGGGCCACTTCGATAGCTCCGCAAGCGAGACTCCCGCAACTTATCCTCGGGACTTGGGAGAGAGCATCGAACCTCTCCGTTAAGGAGATGGCTGCCTCAGGATCGCTTTTTACCACAGTATCGGCATCCAAGAACACGATTATGTCCCCTGAGGAATGAAGATAGCCTTGATAACATGCCCAGGACTTGCCCGACCAACCTTCCGGTTTCTCAATCAATCTTATCAACTTGCACTTCTCATTCAACTTGGATAGAGCTTCAGCCTCTGTAGAATCCTCACTGCAATCATCCACTACTATCAGCTCATCGCTATCCCTCAGCCAGGGGAGTAGAGAGGATATGCATTTCCCTATCTTCCCCTCCTCGTTCCTAGCCGGGATTATGTAAGATATCGATGCCCTAACCTCTCCCCCCGGCCTGGGGAGCCTGAGGAAGCCAATTATGGACCTAATGAAGTTTATCATTGCGTAAGAGCCTATTAACGCTATGCTCAACTGGAGAAACATAGAATTTGATAGCCACTCATTATTTAAGTTTTTATAGCTGTTCAACGGGTATCGCACACATAGGATTAATCTTCTCAGCCTCCAGCTCGCGTATGCTGGGGAAGGAGGTAAGGCTCTCCAGGATAATGAGGAGTGATAGAATATTATGCATACCCATGGATCACGGCGTGACGGACGGTCCGATAAAGGGGCTAACAGATATCAATTGGATCGTTAACGAAGTAGCTAAGGGAGGAGCCACTTGCGTTGTCCTCCATAAGGGGATGATAAAGGCCCTGAGGAGCGCTAAGATTCCCTTTCTCATGCACATGTCAGCTAGCACGTCCCTCGGACCGGAGCCAAACAGGAAGGTGAGAGTGGCCAGCGTAGTTGAGGCAGTCAGATTGGGAGCGGATGGTGTGAGCGTCCACATAAACATAGGAGGGGAGAGGAGCGAACCTGAGATGCTGGAGAAACTCGGATCCGTCGCTTCCGAGGCTGATGAATTTGGCATGCCCCTTCTAGCTATGATGTACGCTAGAGGGCCCAACATCAAGGATAAGTTCGATCCCAAAGCTATCTCGCTCGTAGCTAGAGTTGGAGCTGAGCTGGGAGCTGATATAGTCAAAGTTCCTTACACAGGAGATCCGGAGAGCTTCAAGGAGGTGACTAGGGGCGTGAGCGTCCCCGTGATAATAGCAGGGGGCCCCAAGATGAGCAGCGAGAGAGAAGTCCTTGAGATGGTGGAGGGGGCTATGAAAGGGGGAGCAGCCGGTGTATCCATAGGGAGGAACGTCTTCCAGCATGAGAGACCGGCTAGCATGGTTAGGGCTATAGCTTCGATAATCTTCGATGGTCTGAGCGCGGAGGAGGCGATGGGTGTACTTGAAGATAGTGGCAACCCTGAGTGATTCCGATGATCTGAGGGAGGATATGGAGAGAGCATTTGAGATGGGAGCTGACTTAGTCGAGCTCAGAGTGGATTTAATATGGGATGAGCTCCCATCAGCGGATTCCCTGAGCAGCTTGATATCCGGGTTCAATGATAGAGTAATAATTACATATAGGAGCAGGGCTCACGGTGGTAAAGGGGAGTCTCAGGATGTTGAGTGGCTCAGATCAGTATCTAAGATATGCGGGTACGTTGATGTAGAGTATGAGAACTCCAGAATCGGGATAGGGAATGCGATATTCTCCTGGCACGATCCAAGCGGTACTCCCAGCTATGAGGAACTGTTATCTATAAGCGAGGAGCTGCTCTCCTTAGGGGGCATAGCTAAGATAGTGACTTACGCGAGGGATGAGAGGGAAGCTTATAGAGTACTTTCCCTCTACAAACTCGAGCATCGTCGCAGACTGGTCGCTTTCTCGATGGGGAAGAGGGGTTCGTTCAGCAGGAGACTTTCAGCTGCGCTGGGCTCCCCCCTCATATATTCTTACCTGGGCAAAGCGGCTGCGGAGGGGCAGATCAGTTTGGATGAAGCGGTCCTCCTCAAGGAATTACTCTCCTGAGGAGATAGGGCATATCCTTTATCCTCTCGTAAGTCCTCGCTGGGTTGACTTTCCTCAACCTCTTGAGAGCTTTTATTAGGGCTCCATCCACTATATCCGATTTGAGCATCACCCTCTCCATAGCTTCATCGAAGTCCTCCGGCACGTATGAAGCGAGCCAGGCCCAGCTCATCAAATAACTATATCTATCGAGGGAATCTAAGATTCTAGGATCCCAGATAGCTACTATAGGATAGACGAACCTGGATAGGAGCTCCTTTTCCCCGCACCTCTCCAGATCCCTAGCTATTTCAAATGCCCTCCTTGGGAATGACATCGCTATCCTACCCAAGGCCACCGCTAAGATGAGCCTCCCCTCGGATAGCTCGCACCAGCATTTCACGAGCTGAAAATCATCCGGATTCATGAGCCTACCTATTCTATCCCCCAGCATCGCTGAGAAGTAACTGGGGATATTCATCTTCGTCGGTGTCCTGCAGTCGGCTGTCTCCTCCCTCAGGACCTCTGAGAAAGAGGGGCATCCTCTCCTGAGGGCATTTAATAGCTTTGGCGCTACTTCATCTGGATCGGGGCATTTCATCATCCTCTCATCCTCCTCATCATCTCCCTCTTAACGCTCTTAGCTTCCCTCAGGAGGTTCTCTATCTGCCAGCTATCGAAGATGGGATGCTCCAGGAGGAATAGGATGGACTCCAGGAGGGAATTCAGGTAACTCATGCTCCCGGAGATCCTCTCCTCGGATAGAATTAAGTTAGTGCTGGGAGGATATTCGGGGATCAGCTTTTTCAATGTTTCGAGATCTATCATGCACCCTACTTCCCTGACTAAACCTCTCCTGAGGGCCCCCTTATCGTAACCGTAAGCGTATAGCTCTCCAGATGCCTCGCGCCCTAAGAGGAGGAATGAGATGAATATGGCATCGATGCCCTCTGAGGAGGCTTCCTCCTCAATCTTCCTAAGATCCTCTATTGATAGGAACCCCATGACTAGGAGGACCCTCAACCTCCCTCCCTCGCTGCTCACCTCCTCCTTGATCTCATACAGGATCCCGGGCCTAACATCCGGGAAGACGGATATCAGCACTATATCCCCGGGGCCCTTGGGATTCCCGGGATAGCTGACTATCATCTCCCCTATCTTACCGTATACGATGGGCCTCCCGAACCTCTCGAGGGAGAACTGGGAGATGACCGAGCTAATTCCGGGATCCCTCAGGAGCCCTACTAGGGGCTCCCCGCAGATATGTGGGAAAGAGGCATATCTTATCAGGGATGGTGTCTCCAAAATATATACGTTATACGGCAGATTTGTCTTAAGAAGTCTACAGTTTCTGTTATTCACGTTAGTTATATTTATCTGAGAGGTCTCTATTATCTCTATACCGAACTCCTCGATTATCTCATCGAGATCATAGATCCTAGGATCCAAACCTCCTCTTCCTCCTCTGATAATCCCTTATAGCCCTGAGCAAATCCACCTTCCTCAGCTCTGGCAAGTAGACCTCGCAGAAGTAAAGCTCGGAGTAAGCTGATTGCCAGAGCAGGAAGTTGCTGAGCCTCTCCTCCCCTGATGTCCTTATTATGAGATCTGGATCCGGTAAATCGGGAGCATAGAGGTGCATCCTTATCACATCATCATCTATCTCATCTGGATTTAAAGTACCTTCCTTCACCTTCCTCGCTATCTTCCTCACAGCATCCACTATCTCAGCCCTTCCCCCGTAAGCTATCGCTAGGTTAAGTGTCTTACTGAATCCGGATGTGGAGGCTTCCATCTCCTCAGCTATGCTCCTTATCCCCTCGGGTAGCATATCCTTCCTCCCGACTACCCTGAACGAGACCTCCCTCTCCTTGAGAGTACCAATATTCTCCTTGAGCTCGAGCAATTTCTCCTCCATCGCTTTGAAAATAGCTTCCACTTGATCCTTGGGCCTCCTGAAGTTCTCGGTTGAGAAAGCGAATAGGGTAACGTGCTCAATCCCAAGATCTAGCAACCATTCAAGGAGCTCCTTGGTCTTATTAGCCCCGATCCTATAGCCCTCGAGCCAGCTCAAGCTCCTCTTAATAGCATACCTCCTATTCCCATCCAATATCAGGGCAACATGCTTCGGGATGGGCCCCTCTCTAACGACGGATTCCAAGTATCTCAAGTAGAAGGGCATACCCAAGAAGCTAGCCACTCTGTAGACCGCTTTGAGGAGCCCCAATTCATCCCCCCTCTTTTCGAGCTCGGGCCATTTATCAAGATTTCAGTTATAATCGGAACTACTGAAGCTACCAAAAAATCCTTGGAAGTCCTTGGGGCCCTTTTTAGATAGAGAACGAATCTTATTAAAATTTTTTGGATAAAATATATCTTATAGGCGCCACCTGATCTATAATTTTATCTGAAAGTTTCCCCTCAAATGCAAGTTCGGAGCTACGCTACCCGCTGTGCAGCTTCCTCACACCCAAAATAGAGCTACAGTTTTACCTGAGGAGGCTTCATCGGTAACCTGAAGCACCGGATAAGGAGCTTCCTGATTGCTTCGCCACAGTACCTCAGCCTATGAGAAGTCGAGTGTGCCATCATTTATATCTTATTCCTCCTCCCTATCTGGGAAGCTCATGGATGAGCTGGACAGAAAGATCTTGAGCATATTAGTGAAGAACGCTAGAACTCCTTTCACGGAGATAGCTGAGCAACTTGGAGTTAGCGAGGCGACTATAAGGAAGAGAGTAGATAAATTAGTCAGCAGCGGCGTGATAAGGAAATTCACAGTTGAGCTAGGGGATAACGCGATGCGGGCGATCGTGATGGTTAAAGTGAGGCCGGGCTACAACATCCCGAAGGTAGCGAAGGAGATAGCTAGTATAGAGGAAGTTGTGAGAGCTTATGAAGTCACGGGGGAGTATGATATAGTAGCTGAGATAGCTAGTGCCGATACCACATCCCTGAATAAAACTATAGAGAGGATAAGGAGCAACGAGGGAGTCGGTGGGACCCTGAGCATGATAGTGCTCGCTATCTGGTGAACCGTAGCATTGGGCCCACTGAAATATTTAAAATGTTTCCTCTTCACCATCCGCTGAATGATGATAGAGGAACTACAGCTCATCAACTTCAAGTCATTTAAGAGAGCTACAATAGTAATTCCTAAAGGCCTTATCGCAATAACAGGCCCTAACGGATCTGGAAAAAGCAACATACTTGATGCAATCGCTTTTTTGATGGGATGGAGGGCTAAGAGGCTCAGGGCATCCAGGCTGGAGCATCTGGTCAGGAGGGGAGCCCCCTGGGCCCAGGTGAACCTGACTATAGTGAACTCGGGGGAGAGGATCAAGATTCAGAGGAGGGTGAAGCCGAACGGAAAGAGCTCTTACAGGGTGAACGATAAGTCCTTGCCAGCCCATAGGGTCATGGATATCCTCAGCTCCTTGGGCTTAGTGGCTGAGAGGTACACTTTCGTGACTCAGGGGGATATAACATCGATCGTTGAGATGAGCCCAGGGGAGAGGTACGAGATACTCAAGGAGATAAGCGGAATCTCCGATTATGATGAGAGGAGAGATAAGGCTCTGGAGGAGCTTAAAGAGGTGGAGCAGCTCCTTAGGGAGATATCGGCAGTCCTAAGAGAAAAGGAAAAGGAATTGAGGAGAGTTGAGGAAGAGATAAGAATATTAGAGGAAAGATCTGAAGTGGAAGGGAGGTATAAAAGAATTAAGAAATATCAGGTATTATCCGAGCTGAAATTATTGAGGGAGAGGCTGAGCTCTTTAGAGGAACCTAAGCCGGAGGAGATAGATACAGAATCCTTGAGGAGGGAGCTAGAGAGGAAGGAGGAGGAGATGAGATCCCTAGAATCTAGTTTGAAGGATTCTCCGGTGAGGAGGAGAGGTCAAATAATGGCTGAACTGGATTCCCTGAGGAGGCAGAGGGAAGTCCTGAGGAAAGCACTGGAAGCCAAGGAGGAGGTCATCGGATCTATTATGAGGGGGAGGGAGATCCCATCTTTCATCAGGAGAGATCCTTCATTTCTCGGAACCGTATCTGAGTTGATAAGGCCCCTACCAGGTTACGAGCTCCCGTTCATAGCTGTAGGATCGGGCAGATTGAACGATATCGTCGTCAGGGACTTGGAAGGCGCTAAGAGGATAGCTAGAGCCCTGAGGGAAGTGGAGGGCAGGTTCAGGATAATACCGATGGACGTGCTGAAGGGGGAGGAGAGGAGGGAAAGGGGCCTATACAACTTCCTCCTCTTCGATAGGGAGTATGAATCATTGGCTGCGCATATATTCAATGCCATATTGATAGATGACCTGGATGAAGTCGGCGAGGAGCTCCTCGGCAGAGCTAGATATGTGACAATGGATGGAGAGATCGTAGAAAGAGAGGGAAGCATAGTGGCTGGAAAGCCCAGTCTGGGCAATATTGGGAAGTTAATGGGTGAGATAAATGATCTGAGGGATGAGATTCAGCAGATAGATGAGGAAATAACTTCAAAGGAGAGGGAGCTCATGAGCTTGCCCGAGAGGGATAAGGAGTTCGAGAGGCTCGATTCCGTGAGGAAGGAGGTTCATGAGCTCAGGAGGAAATACCAGGAAGCCCTCTCGAGGAGGGAAGATTTTATAAGGAGGACTAGAAAGGTGATTGAAGAGAGAAGCGAAATTTTGGCTAAAATTAAGGTTTTAGAGAGGGAGCTGGAGGATCTATCTGATGTAGATCCTCTAGAAGTCCCTGATCCGAGGAAAGAGATAGTAATGCTTGAGATGAAGTTGAGGAGCTTGGGGAATGCGAATCCTAAGGCGAAGGAGGAATATAAGAGGAGGAAGGAGGAGTTCGAGGAAGTTAAGTCGAAGTACGATTCTTTCTTGAGCAGGAAGGAGGAGATAGAGAGCCTGATAGAGAGGATAGATTCTGAGAGGGAAGGTATATTGAGGGATACCTTGAGGAAACTTTCAGATGCCTTCAGCAGCTGGATATCCATATTATTCGAGGGCGGGAGCGGGGAGCTCCTGCTCTCGGAGAGGGGGCTGGAGATGAGGGTCAACCTCCCGGGGAAGGGGAGCGTTAATATCGATTCATTATCGGGCGGTGAGAAATCTTTGAGCGCTTTGGCATTCATACTTGCCTCCCAGAAGGTCAGGCCATCTTCCCTGTACTTATTCGATGAGGCCGATGCTATGCTGGATGGGATGAATTGCAAGAGGTATGCCAGGGCTTTGAAGGAGCTCTCCAAGGACTCTATAGTCATGATGATCTCCCTGAAGAGGGAGACCCTAGAGGAAGCGGATTACATAATAGGGGTCACTGTGAGGGGAGGTGAGTCCAAGGTAATTGCTGTCGAGAGAAGCATCATTGGAAGCTGAGGAGATCCTCAGGGAGTTCCAAAGGACTAAGGATATAGCTAAAGCTGGCCTGAGGATACTGGAGCTAGTCAGGAGGCTCAAGGAAGATATAATCTCCTACTTGAGGGGGGAGAGGAAAAGCAAGGAGAGGAAGAAGAGGGCAGTTAAGCTGATAGGAGCTAAGATAATTTTGATCAATCGACCTAGAGCTCCCGGGAGGTATCCCACTGTTGAGGAATTCTTAGAAGCCGTCAAGTGGGCCCAGAGCCTCGGGAAAGTTGAGGCCCTTAGGATAGCTGATATCTCGATGTTCGACCTAGCCGAGCACGTGGAGAGGGTTAGATCCATAATAAGGAAGCTGAGGGATGAGGGAAGGAGCTACGTATCCCTGAAGGATATCTCACCCATAGCCGGTGGTATAATAGCTGTATTAGCTTTACTATTCCTGGAGAAGGAGGGAGAAGTTGTGCTAATTCAGGAGAGGCCTTTCGGTGAGATAAAGGTGGTGATAGGAGTTGAGCTCTTGGGAGAGGGCGAAGAGGTTGCTTGAGGCGCTTTTATTCGCATCGAGCAAGGCTGTTGATGAGGGGACTATAGAGAGGGTATGCGGGCTCAGGGGTGAGGAGATAGGGGAAGCTGTGCGAGAGATAAATGAGGAACTCGCGGGGCATCCATTCATCGTAGAGGCGCTAGATGGGAAGTACTTGATGAAGCTCAAGAGGGAATATGAGATAGCAGTTTCTTCATTTTTCGAAAGTAAGCTACTGTCAAAAGCTGAATTGAGGACCCTCGCTGTGATAGCTGCTAATGAACCCTTGGATATCTCCAGCTTAGTTGCTTATAGGGGAGGGGCCTCCAGGAGGCACTTGAGGAAGCTGAGATCCCTGGGCCTGATAAGCGTATCCAGGGAGGGGAGGAGGAAGGTCCTGAGGACGACAGCTAAGTTCAAATCCATGTTCTCAATCGAGTCAGGGGGTGAGATAGTTGAGCCTGGAGACGGAGGTAGCGGGGATAAAACTTAGAAATCCGCTCATTTTGGCTTCTGGTATACTGGGAATGACCCCCTCCCTACTCAAGAGGGTCGAGAGAGCTGGGGCTGGAGCTGTAACGACGAAAACGATACTTCCGAGACCCAGCAGGGGGTATGAGAATCCGGTCGTCGTCGAGCTCCCGTTCGGGATGCTCAACGCCATGGGCTTACCCAACCCGGGTATAGATGAGTTCGAGAGGGAGTTCAGGGAGGCGAGAGGAAGCATAGAGATACCTGTTATAGGGAGCGCTGGCGGTAATACGCCTGAAGACGTAGCCTATGTTGCTGGGAGGCTCCAGGACTGCGGGGTCGATGCAGTGGAGCTGAACGCATCATGCCCTCACGTGAGGGGACACGGTTTGGAGGTGGGATCCACGCCGGAGCTCATGAGGGAGCTAGTTTCCGAGGTCAGGAGGAACGTTAAGATACCTATAATCGTGAAGCTCTCCCCCATGGTCCCGGATATAGCTAGCTTGGGGAGAAGCGCCTTCGAATCCGGAGCCGATGCTTTAAACGCGATAAATACCGTTAGAGCCATGTACATAGATGTTGAAGCTATGACCCCTGTCCTCTCTAATAAGTTCGGTGGGCTCAGCGGTCCAGCTATAAGGCCCATAGCCGTTAGATGCGTCTACGAGCTAGCTGGGATATGCGATGTCATCGGAACCGGCGGCGTCGAGACTTGGAGGGATGCTGTGGAGATGATGCTAGCTGGAGCTAAAGCGGTCGGTATAGGGACAGCTATCTACAGGAGGGGCCTCGAGGTCTTCGAGGAGATCAACAGGGGATTGGAATCTTACTTACTTAAGAAGGGATTGAGCCTGAGGGAGATAATAGGTAGAGCCAGGGGATGATTTCCCCATCCAGCAGCTGGGGAATTCCAGAAGAGCTCGCTTGAATCCTCATTACCGTAAAAGGATCATTATTTGATCCTTCAGCATCGAGATGCCGCTTTAATTCTAGTTTGTTATCGCTCACCGGGAGGGTGAAATTGGATCCCAGGCTTATAGTTGAGGAAGCCATGAATACAGGGGAGAGGAGACTCATCGTAATATCTGGAAATGATTCACCGGAGGTAGCATCGGAAATTGCCAAGATCTGGTTATCTAAGAGGGAAGGCCGCCTCCTGATCGCTACTCATATGGGGATCAATTTGGATAGGATCCCTTTTGATGACGCCACATCGATAGACTTCAATCAGACCGAGGAGGTGCTCGGGGGCACTTGGGATATCCTAATAGCCGATATATCGCATCAGTTCAGGGCCAACGATATAGGCAGGCTGATAGAGGTAGTCAGGGGAGGAGGTCTCGCGATCCTCACGATACCACCAGCGGAGGAGTGGATCAACTCGATGACCGAGTTCCAGAGGAGGTTCATGGTCCCTCCATTCGAATCCAGGGGTGTGAGACAGCTCTTCAAGTCCAGGTTCCTCAGTTCAATAGGGAAGAGGGGTACTTTCCTCCTCGGCGAGGAGGTCAGAGGGGAGCTTTGCGGGAGGGTCTCGAAGGACAGAGCTCCTATTGAGAGGACCGGAGATCCACTCTTCGATCTATGCGCGACTAGGGATCAGCAGAGAGTCCTGAGATCTATTCTAGATGCTTTTAAGGAGAGGAAGAGGGCTTTCATACTTACCGCGAATAGGGGGAGGGGGAAGTCCGCCGTAATAGGGATAGCTCTATCCCTCATAATGAATAGGAGCAAGATTAGGAGCGCCGTAGTGACATCTCCGAGCATCGAGGGGGTTCAGACGATCTTCAACTTCCTGATGAGGGGACTGGATGCTCAGGGAGTGAATTATGAACCCCTGATAAGGGAGGGCAGGATCATAGCCCTGAGGTTCAAGGGCAAGGACGTCTTCTATCTCACGCCTGAAAGCGCTGCTGAAGTCGAAGTGAGCCTGAAGGTAGTCGATGAAGCTGCCTCTATACCAGTGACAACCCTATTCAAATTCCTGGGCGGGGGATTCACTATATTCTCATCGACGATACACGGATACGAGGGCGCTGGGAGAGGCTTCTCCCTGAGGTTCCTTGGGAGGCTGAGGAAATCCGGAATCCCTCACGCCGAGGAGAGGATGGATGAACCGATAAGGTATCCCCCAGATGATCCAGTCGAGAGGTGGCTCTATGACTTCCTCCTGCTTGATGCGGAACCAGGGGAGCCCCCTAAGAATCTAGAGGCTACTTACAGGGAGATATCCTTGGATAGCATAAGCGAGGAATACCTGAGGAAGTTCTACGGTATTTACATATTGGCTCATTACAGGAATAGGCCCAACGATCTCGCTACCCTCTTAGATGCTCCCCATCACTTCGCCAGGTCACTAGAGGCTGAAGGAGAGCCCATAGTGAGCATCCACTTGGCTGAGGAGGGTGGGCTTCCGAACTCGCTCCTCGAGGATATGGTCAGGGGGATGAGGGATCTGCCGGGGCATATGATTGCGAGCAGGATAGTCCTACACTACTCCTTCAAGAGCTTCGGGAGGCTGAGGGGTTGGAGGATAGTCAGGATAGCCACTCATCCAGAGCTTCAGGGGATGGGCTTCGGGACGAGGGCCCTGGCTGAAGTGGAGAGGGAAGCCAGGGGAAAAAGCGTGGACTGGCTGGGAGCCGGATTCGGTGCAACGGAGGATTTACTTAGATTCTGGGTTAGATCTGGCTATCATCCTGTGCACATAAGCCCATCTAGGAATACTGTGACCGGGGAGTACAGCGTCTTAGTGCTCAAGCCCCTGAGTGAGGAGGCATCTAAACTCACTGAGGAAGTGCTCAAGGAATTCAAGAGGAGGGTATTAGCGAGCTTACATGATGTTTACTTCTCCTTAAACCCCATGGTAGCTAGATTGCTCCTCAAGAGCAAGTTAGATGGGGGGAAGGCCAAGTTGAGCACTTCCCAGAGGAGCAGGCTCTTAGGATACGTTAAGGGAAGCTACGTCTATGAGCTAGCTTCTGATGCGATACATGAAGTCGTCAGGAGCTACTTCTGGCAGGGGAAGGATTGCTTAACCCCCAGGGAGGAAGCGATACTGGTGGCGAAGGTCCTGCAGGGGAAACCCTGGGAGACCTTGAAGAGCAGGTTCGGGGTGAAGGAGCCTTACGAGCTCCTGAGGGAGATAGTCTCGAATCTACTCAGTTGCTTGGATGGCCTTCGCGATGAGGCTTAAGTAGGGGCAGGGAGGGGAGAACTTCTCCTTCTTCCTTATGTCCCCGTATATTGAATCGACCCCCCATCCCGCTCTCCTGAGTATCTCAGCCAGCTCCGTGGATGTGTATATCCTCATCTCCGTATTCACCTCGAGCTCCTTCGTCAAGTTGCCCTCACCATCGTCCCTGAGGAGGATCCACTTGGAGAGGAGCCTGGACCAGAGGGGATCGAATCTCATATCCTCCATCAAGACCAAGGAACCGTATCTCTGGAAAACCCTCCCGCAGTTCCAACTCGGCGTCTCCCTATGGAACGTATTCGCTATTATGAGGATGGATCCCTCCTTCACCAGTGACCTGAGCTTCCTGAGTATCTCCTCATCCGTCATCGAGTCGTAGTAACCTAGGGATGTCGACACTATTATTATTGCATCGAATATCTCCCCCTTAAGCCTGCTATCTATTTCTCTGGCATCCGAGGCTATGAACTTAGCTTTATCCGATACCCTGTGCTTCTCGGCCTTCTGCCTAGCGTCCTGTATGAATGGAAGAGATATGTCGAAGCCTAGAACATCATATCCCTCAATTGCGAGGGGTATTGCTACTCTGCCATTCCCGCAAAATGCCTCCAATACCCTTCCGGACTCCAATCCATTTTCCCTTAGTATCTCAGCTATCGATCTAGCTATCTGCTCCCCCTCGGACCAAGTGCTATTCATTATTTCCAGGTAGAGGTCCGCCCTATCTATGAACACCCTTTGTATCCAGCTCAGTCCATTCACCCCGGATCTATGGATTTCCATTAATAAGAATTTTGCTGCGATCGAGTAGCATGTGCCATCCGCCCTGGAGTAAAATTATTAATTTTCCGGTGGGAGGGAGCTTATGCAATTCTCTAAGGTGATCGATGTCGAGGGGGCCCTTTCCAGGATAAGGGATGGCTCAGTCATAGCGATCTCGGGATTCAACATAGCGACGACCCCGGAGTACTTGATAGTTAAGTTATGGGAGTTTTATGAGAGGACGGGCCATCCTAAGGATCTCTTCATACTGACGGATACTTTACCGGCGGTGCCCGATAGGGGCCTCGATTTCATAGGGAAGAAAATGCACGAGACCGGGGATAGGGAGTTCTTGAGGGGGATGCTATTGACTTACCTCGGATGGGCCCCGTGGCTCCAGAGGCTCACGGCTGAGAATGCTATAGAGATGTACACCTGGCCCATAGGCACTGCCAGTTGCTGGTTCAGGGAAGTAGCGTCTGGGAGGCCGGGTATAATCACTAGAGTTGGGTTGAGGACCTTCCTAGATCCTAGGAACGATGGCTGCTACCTAAACGATCTGGCTAGGGAGAGGAGGACTTGCAGCAACAGCCTGATAGAGATAGATGGGAGGGAGTACCTGCTCTACAAAGCACCGAAGCCCGAAGTAGCTTTGATAAGGGCCACGACTTCGGATGAGCTCGGGAACCTCTCGATGGAGAGGGAGGGTATATTCGGCACTGTCCTAGCAATTTCTCAAGCCGCTAAATCTTGCGGAGGTATAGTCATAGCTCAGGTTGAAAGGTTAGCGAAATCCGGATCTATTAAGCCTAAGGAAGTCCATGTCCCAGCCCCTCTGGTGGATCACGTAGTAGTGGCTCCCGAGGAATACCATTGGCAGACCTGCTCCTTCCGTTACGATCCTAGGATAAGCGGTGAAATAATTCCACCTAGAGCTTCTTACAGCCCCCTCGAGCTCAGTGAGAGAAAAGTGATAGCTAGGAGAGTAGCTCTTGAGCTCCTCTATCTGGCTAAGAGGCTGGATAGGCCCCTGTTCGTCAACTTCGGGATAGGGATACCCGCTCTCACTCCCCTGGTGATAGAGGAGGAGGGTCTCTCGGAAATATTGCTGACTAGCATAGAAGCTGGGCCGCTTGGAGGAGTGGCCCTCACTGAAGCTGACTTCGGGGTCGCCATAGGGCCTTTCGCTGTAATACAGATGCCGGATATGTTCACGAATTATGAAGGCGGCATAATAGATGCCTCCTCCCTCGGATTCATGGAGGTGGATGCTCGCGGTAACGTCAACCCCTCATTCATCCCGGGCAGGATAACCGGTCCCGGTGGCTTCCCAGTTATAGTAACTGGCTCCCCAAGGCTTTACTTCGCCGGTGGATTCACTGCTGGCAAGAGGAAGTTCAGGATAGGGAATGGAGAGCTCAGGATCGAGCAAGATGGGGATGTGAGGAAGTTCGTGAGGGAGGTATATAAAGTGGCTTTCAACGGGAGGCTAGCTTTAGAGGAGGGGAAGGAGGTCTTATACATAACTGAGAGAGCTGTCTTTAGGCTGAGCGAGAGGGGTTTGTCTCTGGAGGAGATAGCGCCTGGCGTGGATCTGGATAAGGATATCCTAAGCAGGATGGATTTCCAGCCCCAGATGGGGAAGCTCGAGGAGATGGATAGAAGGATATTCAGGGAGGAAAAAATGAATATAGAGTTATGATGGGATATTCGCCTCTAATGATAGAGGCTTACCTTCCTTAACGAATTTCACCTTCAATCCCTTCTCCTTCAACTTCTTGAATGCCTCCTCGTTCCCTAGGTACGCGAAAGTTCCCCTCCTCTGGGCGAGGCTTATCACGGCCGCTACTTCATCATCGAAACCCTCTATCGATACATCGCTCAATACCCTCTCCACTTTCAGGGATCTCCCTATTAGATATTTCTCCAGCGTCTTCATCAACCTCTGATCCTTGCTCACCTTGTTGAAGGTCTCCTGAGGTACGTAGATATCGTACTTCCTCACCAAGTCATCTATCATCCCCCTCTCCGCAGCTCTCCTCAGGGCGCTGTAATCCATCACTACAGCTTCTCTCCCCCTCCTCTTGTACGCTAGCACTATCGGTATAGCCAGTAGAGGGAGCAGGAATATCCATATTGGGATCTGTGGGAGTTTTATCTCAAGAGATGGGCCCATTGCCATCTGTTTAGCCTCGAACTTTATTGTAACACTCTTCTGTTTTCCGAAATCTGGTAGGAAGACGTTCACCTCACCTGAATTCACATCATCGCTGCTAGGCTCGACGTTGAAGGTTATCACAGCTTTCCCTCCCTTGGATATGCTTATCAACCAGCTCAAGCTGTTCTCCTTCACATCGGTCTTAGCGGGCATATCGGCGAGCTTAGCGCTATTGGGCACGTACTTGAGGGAGTTTAGATTAGCGACTATCCTCACTGACCTCGCTCCCGTCGGGCTAGTGAGAGTTATCGTTACCGTTCCCACCCTGCCGGAGGAGGAGCCCGATACATCCAGCTCCACGACCTCCGGGACTTGCTGAGGTTGAGGTTGAGGAGCTGCCACTTCTTTAGGCTTAACGGATATGATGACACTATCGCTAGCAGTAGCTGCAGTCGCCACTACATTGAAGCTCCCGGCTGTCGCTATTAACTTCGCTAGGAAACTTATCTCCAAGCTGCTCTTCTGATCCAGTTTGCTTATCTTCCACTTGAGCACATTCTTATCATTCTTCGGCTCCACATTGACTCCACCGAGCTTCGAGCTCCCGCTCACGTAATCCAGCCCTGGGGTGAGGTCTACCTGGACCTCGAGCCCCTCATAAGCCCCCTCTCCTATGTTGCTCACGTTGACTAAGAAGGCTATATTGCTCCCTGTCTCCGCTTTGGTCGGGGATGCGGATATATCGATTGTTATTAGAGCTAAAGCGCTTCCAGAGGTCACGGGCTGGACCCCGGAGCTAGACCCAGAGCTTCCTGATTGATAGCTCTCTAGCTTAACCCCCTGAGATCCTAGGGAGACGAGGACTATGGGTATCCCGTTGAAGACATAATCGTTGGAGCTCGGCTTACTCGGAGTGGCAGGATCTGGAGTTGAAGTGTGAGGAGGTATGTAGCCGTAAGATGGTGATCCTCCGGAACCGCCTGAACCTCCAGAATGTCCTGAATGTCCCCCTGAACCTCCTGAACCGCCTGATGGAGCCGATGGGGGATTCGTAACTATTACTGATGCCGATGCTGAGAGCGTCCCATTAACGTAGACCCTGTTATCCTTCCTCCCCTCGGTCAATGCCTTGAGCTTGTATGAAGCTACTAATGAGCTCTTTGGAGCTAAAGTAACGTTGAACTTTATCTCTCCTCCGGATATATCGAGATCCAAGCTGACGTTAGAGGAGAAGCTCCCACTCACATAGCTCATACCTGTGGGTATAGTATCCCTCACCGATATGAATGCAGGTAGGTCTCCCGAGTTCCCTATCCTCAGCTGATAGCTGACCTCATCACCCACCTTCACGCTAGTTGATGAGGCGGTCTTCCTCACCTCTATTACGGGGGGAGATATCACGCTAACATCAGCCGAGCTGTTTCCTGAACCATCTTCCGAGCTGAAGAAAGCTATATTCTCGAGGTGAGATCCTGGGGAAGCGGTTATGCTGACATTAAATTCTAAGAGCATTATACTCCCTGCAGGTATATTGAGGATCCAGCTCAACTTACTTCCATTGACCTTAGGCTCCAAAGAGCTACCGTTCAACTTAGCTGTCCCGCTTATGTAACTCATGCCATCGGGGAGTGAGTCTATTATCGAGACGTTGTAAGCCGTCCCGTTTCCCCTGTTCGCGATTATTAAGGTAACCTTGGCTGAAGAGCCGGGAGTGACTATGGATGGCTCTATCAACTTCTCCACGCTTATGTTCGTTGATAGGGATGGTGCGAATATATTTGGCCCGAACTCAGAGGTACCATGAGGCATCAACGTTGCTGTAGATGTTATGTTCATTCCCTTGCCTATCAAATCATCAGGAAGATCTATCCATCCCAGGAACTCCCCGTTTGAAGCCCTGAGGCTCCCCAGATACCTTAAGCCCTCCCCGTATCCGCTCTCATGATTCGTGGATAGGTATATCTCCACCTCAGATCCGTTGAAAGCTGGGCTCCCGGATCCGCTTCCCTCGGAATTTATGTAGCCCTTCACCAGCAATCTGTCCCCGTATACAGCTGCCCATGTCAGCACAGGATAATCCATGAAATCGTTCGGGCCCTCCGTCAACCTTCCATCGTTTCTAGTGACATAATCCCCTCCTAGATCTATCCCCAGCAGGGTGTTGTTGTAGCAGGAGAGCTTAGTGAAAACGTTGCCGATGGAGGAATTCCCCTCCACGACTATACCGCTGTATATGTTATCGTGGATCCTCGTCCCATTTAGCAGATTCCCACTGGACTCTGATATGAGGACTCCGAACCTATTATGACTTGACTCTCCAATCAGCTTGTTCTCCCCTCCGTTCTGTATCCATATACCGTAGATGCTGCCTTCAGTTGAGCCGTCTATAGAGTTCCCCCTGCTCTGATATATGTAAGCTCCGGAGAAGGTGTTATTGACTAAGGATGCCCTAACAGAGTTATTGGAGCTGTATATTATCGCTATTCCATAAACGTTATCCTTAGCGCTCACGTTCTCAAGCTTATTGTTATCGGATCCCTGGTAAATGTAGAAGCCGTAGCTATCGACACCAAGCGCAGTATTGTTATCGGCTCTCGAGTTCAATATAATGTTCCCAGTAGATTTCTGTAGGTATACACCGTACCATCCGTTCCTCTCAGCCTCTATACCGCTAAGATTGTTATTATTTGAGTATTTGAGGAGTAAGCCCCCCTCAGAGTTCCCCTCTATCCTAGCATCCATTAACTTGGAGTCAGAGCTCAGGAGGGAGAGGAAGCCTATCCTATTCCTCCTCAGTCTCAGATCCGAGAAGGAGCATGCCACACTGCTCTCAAAGTTCACTCCAGCATTAGTGTTGTTCTCCGAGATCAGATCGCTCACATTTATGCTTGAGCTCGATACTATGTTGATCCCGAAGTAGTTTCCGGTCGCTATTATATTCCTGAGGGAGCTCTCGCTCGTGTAATAAATGTATATACCGCTCTGCTGGGATCCTACTGCCCCTCTGACAGTTAAATTGCTTATCGTTACATTCCTAGTATTGCTCACCTCTATTACATGCTTAGTCGTATTGTAGGCTTCCACTACAACTGAAGAAGGGTCCCCCACTCCGGAGATGCTTAAGCTCTTCGTCACCCTCACGTTATCCCTGTAGGTCCCGGGGCATATCTTCACGCTATCCCCTGGGTTCGCGCTCGAGATAGCTGAGCTCAAGCTCGTGAAGTAAGCATCGCCGGAAGTGCATGGGCTGCCCGTGTGAACTACTATCGTCCTAGGCGGAGCTGAGAGAATTAAGTTAGCTTGTAAGAGTATGAATATCATGAGCAGGGAAAGATACGCTCTCCTCATGCTTCACCATGATTGAAGGAGGGGGGGGCATAAATCCTGAGGGGCCGGTTTGTAATGCGCTTATATTCTGGTGATAGCATCGAGCTAAGACCGCGGAATGACCACGCTCATACTGACCGAGAAGCCCAACGTAGCTAAGAGGATAGCCTCAATACTATCTGAGGGAGCGAAGGCCAAGAGGGAGGGGAGAGTATACTATTATGAGTTCGACACGGGCGGTGAGAGGTACTACGTAGCACCAGCCGCTGGCCACCTTCTCGAGCTGGATTATCCCCCAGGTAAGTGGGAGTATCCATCTATAGTCCCGCCTGAGAGGTTAGTGCTCAAGGAGATAAAGGGGAAGAGGGAGTACTTGAAAATACTGGAGAAATTGGGGAAATTGTCGAATAGGATAATAGTAGCGACTGATCTGGATAGTGAGGGCAGCTCTATCGCTCTTGAGATAATTAAGGCCCTGAATTGGGAGGGGAAGGAAATACTGAGGATGGAGTTCTCCTCATTGACTAAGGAGGAAATAAGGAGCTCCTTCAGGGACCTCAAACCCTTCGACTATCCCAGGGCCTATGCCGGCTGGGTGAGGAGGGTCATAGACCTGGAGTGGGGGGCGAACGTATCCAGGGGGCTCACCCTGAGCACTAGGAGGAAGGGATGGGTGAGGGTCCTGAGCTCGGGAAGGGTTCAGGGACCCACTCTGTCTATGATAGTGAAGAGAGAGCGTGAGATAAGGGAATTCGTCCCCAAGAAGTACTACACCGTTATAGTGAAGGTTGATAAGGGTTTCTCACTGGAGTTAGCTCCTCCTAAGGGGGAGGAGAGGATATGGGATCAGGATTATGCTAGGAGAGCTGCAGAATCTGTGAAAGATACCCTAATCGCTAGAGTGAAGTCCGATGAGAGGAAGCTGAGCCCTCCTCCCCCTTTCGACGGGACCTCGCTCCAAGTGGAGGTGAGCGCGATAACAGGGCTGACCCCCAGGCAGATAGCTGATAGGACGAGCGGGATAGCCCAAAAGCTATATGAGGCTGGATTGATAAGCTATATAGGGACGGAGAGCCAGAAGTATCCCAAGAGCTGGAAGAAGAAGGATTTCGTCGATATGGTCAAGCTCATAGCGAGTTATTCGCCCCTGAAGGAGGAAGCCGAATTCGTCCTCGGGGACATGAGGGAAGCGGCTGTTGAAGGTAAGAAGGATGATCCAGCTCATCCAACGATACACGTAGTCGGAGTGCCTGAGGAGAGGCTCGAGGGGAAGTATAGGGAAGTGTATGAGATAATAGCCAGGAGGAACCTCGCTACTTTAGCTCAGGACGCTCTAATCAAGAGGATCAGAGTTGAGTCTAATGTAGATGGCTTCACCTTCAGGGCCAGTGGTCTCTCCGTATTGAGGGAGGGATGGCTGAGGGTCTATCCTTACGCCAGGATGGAGGAGTTCCCGGAGGTTGAGGATGGTGAGGAGCTGAGGGTCGTTGAAGTCAAGATAGAGGAAAAGGAAACTCAGCCCCCGAAGAGGTACTCCCACATATCCCTGATAAAGGAGATGGAGAGGCTGGGGCTGGGGACTAAGAACACGAGGGTGCAGATAATCGATATACTGAAGAGCAGGGGTTACTTGGAGGAGGGGAGCTTCAAGCCCACCAGACTCGGTGAGGCTATAGTTGAGGTCTTGGAGAGCTTCGTCCCGGCTTTAACGAATCCAGAGCTCACAGCGAAGCTGGAGAGGGGGATGAATGAAATAGAGCTGGGGAAGCTGGATCCAAGCAATTTCCTCAAGGAATCTCTGGATGAGTTGAGCGCTATCATGGATGAGTTCAAGAGGAACGAGTTGAAGATATCGGAGAGGCTCTATGAGGGGCTAAGGGAGTACAGGAGCGGGAGCTTGGGGAAGTGCCCCGAGTGCGGGGGCGACCTGAATATGAGGAAGAGCAGTTATGGATATTTCATAGTCTGCTCAAATTATCCTGAGAAATGCGATGTAAAATTTAATTTATTTAAAAATGAGAGGTTTGAAGGGAAATTCTGTGAATGTGGATTGCCGCTGGTGAGCGGGAGGATCAAGACTAAAAGCAACAGGGGGAGGGGTTACACCAGGTGCATAGCTAACTGCGATAGGACCCCTCTGAGGTGTGCGAAATGCGGAGGTCCGATGGTCGCGAAGCAGGGGAAGTTCGGGGTGTACCTGAAGTGCGAGAATTGCGGCTCGACGAACTTCTTCAGGGTAAGGAAGCATTGATAACGGATCTGGATGGGACGCTAGTTGATCTCGGGATAAACTGGGATTCATTGAGGGAGAGAGTGAGGGCTGAGATGGGATGGGATCACCCTCTGAAGCCCCTGGGCCCCAGTATACCTAAGGCGGCTAGGAATAAGGATGAGGAGATCAGGGCATTCAAGATAGTTGAAGAGGAGGAGATAGCTGCATCTAGCAGGGCGGATCGAAATCCAAGGTTGATAGAGATCTTCGAAAAAATTAAGGGGATGGGGTTGAAGTTAGCTTTAGTGACTTTGCAAGCTAGGAAACCAGCTTTGATAGCGCTCGAGAGACTCGGTATCTTGGGGTTCTTCGATGTGATCATAACGAGGGAGTCCTCTTTGGATAGGAAGGAACAGCTCATGATGGCTTTAGATGAGCTCGGTGTCGATCCTAGTAAATGCATCTTCTTCGGCGATACCCCCTGGGACCTGGATGCCGGTAGGGAGCTGGGGATCAAAACAGTCTGCGTTGGAAGGAGAATTGATGGATGCGACTATTTCATCCAGAAATTTGAGGATCTAGCTGTTCACTAAAAGCTCCGGTCTCTCCTTCTCTATTCTTTCGAGGAGCTTCTTCGCTCTTTCAGTCGCGTATACGCGCATCCCTCCTCCGCTGTAAGATACCTTAACTAGCCCTTCGCTCTCCAAGAACTTTATCACTTTCACTCTATACTCTCTCTTCGAGACTAGCTTGCTCGCAGTAACCCCCTTCTCCCCTTTGTTCACCAACTCTTTCAATATCCTTATATGGGATTTCAGCAGGGTCATACCTTCACCTCCATAATTACTTAACAGACTTAATTAATAAATATTCACGTTATGTTATGGGCATATAATCGCTTCATATATGCTGATAACTATTGTAATAATAATTAAAGGGATGCCTTCCCGAGCCTCGATTCAGGACTTCCCCGATAAAGGGCGGTAAAAATCTTGTAGATTTAATCATTATCACTAGCCCTCGCATATTCCCTAACGTAGCTCAGGAAAAGCCTTATTAGTTTCCTCAATTCATCAGCCTCCCTCCTCTTATCGATCATCTCCTTACCGATCCGCATCACCTGATCCAGGAGGAGCCTCAGGCCCTCCTGAGAGGGAGCTGCGACGAGGACCTTCTCCATCCTCGTCGATTCCACTCTCTTCAGGAAATGGTCTATCTGTTGAATTAGCTGCCCTGAAATATCTCTGTTCTGGTTCGAGGATCTCAAGCTCGCCTTATACGCATTTAAAGCTCTCCTCTCCCTCTCCAATGGATCGAACTTTATCTCTATCTTGATGATGCTCCCCAAAGATGAGACTTTCGTATGAGCGTCCAAGCCCATATCGTTCAGGGCCTTTATGATTGAATCCAAGGTGATCCCATCACTCCCCCTTGATTTCATCCTCATCTACCTCGATCTCGCCCACTATGGGCCCTCTATACCCGCAGTCCGGGCATGTGTATTCATCGGGCAGCAGCCACCCTGAGAAGGGGGATGACTTCCTTATATTTAAGCTACCGCAGACGGGACATACGATGAGCTTCACCTTCTTCCCCATATGTATCGCTCCACATAGCATGTGACAGTTATCTACATTACTACTTAAAAATTTTGACAATGATGTGAAAATTTGAAATGTTTTTAAAATATTTTAGCCTCGTATGGCCCCTCATAATAACTTTATTTGATATTACGCTAATTTACTGGTGCTTCAGTTAAATTCAGGCCCTCCCGATTTTTAGCGTATCTATCGGAGGCCTCGATTATCTCCCCATGCTCCTCATGGGGGGTGTAAGAGAAAAGAGCATGTGGTTACGCCGAGAGAACTTCAGTGCGGTTCGCTCTCATAAATTTTTTAATTAGCATCGGACACCCCGGGGTGTAGGTGAACGAAATGTCCATGGAGGAGCTCGTTGAGAGGCTCAGGGGAATTGAAAGGAAATGGCAGGAGAGATGGGAGAAATCAAGGATATTTGAAGCCGATCCCGACAAAAGTCTCAAGAAATTTTATTTAACTGTCGCATATCCCTATCCGAATAGCCCGCAGCATATAGGACACGGCAGGACTTACGGCCTCACGGACGCTTACGCCAGGTTCAAGAGGATGCAGGGATATAATGTCCTCTTCCCCATGGCCTTCCACTACACCGGCACGCCGATACTGGCGATGGCTAAGAGGTTGAGGGAGGGGGATCCTGAGATAATAGACTCATTCCTCAGGATTTACGGGATCCCCGAGGAAAAAATTAAGGAGCTCGAGGATCCTCTCAAGATGGCGAGGTACTTCCATGAGGAGATAAAAGCCGGGATGAAGCTGATGGGATATTCTATAGATTGGAGGAGGGAGTTCACGACTATAGATCCGGCATACAATAAGTTCATCACCTGGCAGTTCATGAAGCTGCAGGAGAGGGGATACTTAACTAAGGGGAAGCATCCCGTGGGCTGGTGCCCGAGATGCGATAATGCTGTAGGGCAGCACGATACTAGAGGAGATGTTGAGCCCGAGATAACTGAAGTCACATTGATAAAATTCGAGGGGGATTCCCTGATAATTCCCACAGCTACTTACAGGCCTGAAACAGTCTTCGGGGTCACTAACATATGGATAAACCCAGAAGTTGAGTACAGGATAGTTGAAGTGAATGGGGAGAGGTGGGTATTATCTGAGGAAGCTGTTGTTAAGCTCAAGTTCCAGGGATTCGATGTTAAGGAAGTGGGGAGGGTGAAGGGAGAGGAGTTAATCGGGAGATACTTCAGGAACCCGGCTACGGGAAAGGATGTCCCCGTCCTCCCAGCGAAATTCGTCAAACCTGATTATGGTACGGGCATCGTGATGTCGGTGCCCGGGCATGCTCCTTACGATTTCCTAGCCCTCAGGGATCTGAAATCCGATCTGGAGACCCTGAGGAGATATGGCATCGAGGACATCTCTGGATTGGAACCGATATCGATAATAGAAGTTGAGGGCTTCTCCGACTTACCTGCTAAGGATGCCGTGGAATCCTTGGGGGTCAAGGATCAGCTGGATGTGAAGGCGGAGGAAGCTACACAACTGATTTACTCTAAGGAGTACCATACCGGTAGGATGAAGGCCAATACATCGTATCCAGGCATGCCAGTCAAGGAAGCTAAGGAGAGGGTTAAGGAAGACCTTATAATGAGTGGGAAGGCCCACAAGTTCTACGAGATAGCGAATTCCCCTGTCTACTGTAGGTGCGGGGCTAAGGTAGTGGTGAAGATAGTGGAGGATCAGTGGTTCATAGATTACTCGAATCCCGAGTGGAAGAAGTTGGCTCACGAGGCCTTGAGGGAGATGAGGATAATACCGAAGGAGCTGAGGAGGGAGTTCGAGGACGCTATCGATTGGATGAGGGAGAAGGCATGCGCTAGAAAGAGCGGTCTTGGAACTAGGCTTCCCTTCGATCCAAATTGGATAATAGAGAGCCTTAGCGACTCAACAATCTACATGGCCTTCTACACTATAAGCAAGTACATAAATTCAGGGATCTTGGATGCCTCGAAGCTCGATGAGGAGGTCTTCGATTACATACTCCTCGGTAAGGGGAATGAGAAGGACCTCTCCTCTAGGAAGGGGATAGATGAGGATGTCCTTAGGAGAGTTAGGGAGGAGTTCCTCTACTGGTACCCTCTGGACTCGAGGCACAGTGGAAGGGACCTCGTATGGAATCATCTCACTTTCTTCATATTCAACCACGTCGCTATATTCCCGAGGGATCTCTGGCCTAGGCAGATAGTCGTGAACGGCTCGGTGACGATGGAGGGCAAGAAGATGTCGAAATCCCTCGGAAACATAATACCCATAAGGAGGGCCGTTGAGCTCTTCGGGGCAGATCCCATAAGGCTTTCAGTCATGGGGTCCGCTGAGCTCTCCTCGGATGCTGACTTCTCCCCCATAGTAGCGAGCAGCACCCTCAAGAGGCTCTTCAGGATTCTCGATCTGGCTTCCAAATTCAGCAGTTTCGATGAGGAGTTGATAGTTGAGGATCTCTGGGATATGTGGCTGGTAACGATGTTGAAGCTTCATGTGAAGGAGATAACTGATGCTATGGAGGAATGCAGGGCTAGGGAGGCGATACATCACTCAGTCTACTTACTGCTCAATGAAGTTGAGGAGTACCTCGAGGCCAAAGGCGAAGCGAATGGGAGGCTTATGAAATACATCCTGAATGTTTGGGCCAGGCTACTGGCCCCCTTCGCCCCCCACGTAGCTGAGGAGATATGGGAAACTATAGGGGAGGAGGGATTCGTTTCTCTGGCCCCCTGGCCGTCCCACGAGGAGATCCCCGAGTACAGGGAAGCCGATATATCCTACAAGGTTTTGTCGAATATAATAGAGGATGTTAAGAGCATCTCCTCATCAGGGATATCCGGGAGCAACCTCTACATTTATGTAGCTTCCCCATGGAAGTATGAGCTCTTCAGGAGGATAGAGGAACTCAAGCCCAAAATAGGGCTCGATCCAAGGAGATTGATCCCAGAGCTCATGAAGAATCCAGCTTTCAGGGAAAGAGGCTCTTACGTTCCTGAGATAGTGAAGCAACTCTCCAGTGGCGGATGGCCCTGGCTCCCAGATAGGGATAAGGAGTTATCAGCAATTGAAACTGCGAAGAATTACTTAGAGAGGAAATTGGGGATGAAAGTAAGGGTGGATCTCGAGGAGAGCCCCTCTTACGATCCGAAGAAGAGGGCCTCGAGGGCCCTCCCCGGGAGACCAGCTATATACATAGAGTAACTCATATGCTCATTTTTTCCCTGAGATAATCCACTAGATCCACTACTCTAGCTGAGTAACCCCACTCATTATCGTACCATCCGAACACCTTGACCATGTTCCCCTCGACGACTTGAGTCAGGGAGGGATCGAAGACCACGCTGTGCTCATCCCCTATGAGGTCTACCGATACTATGGGATCCTCGGCTATCCCCAAGTACTTCGGCATCCTCTTAGCTTCTTCCTCGAAGGCCTTATTGACTTCCTCAACGCTTACTTTACTCTCCAGCTCGGCAGCGAAGTCTACGATCGATACATCGTAAGTAGGCACTCTCATAGCTATAGCGGAGAGCCTGCCCTTGAGCTCCGGGAATATTAGCTCTATCGTCTTAGCCGCTCCAGTCGAAGTGGGGATCATGGATATAGCAGCAGCCCTAGCGCGCCTCAGATCGGAATGAGGAGCATCTAATATCCTCTGATCGTTCGTATATGCGTGAATTGTGGTCATCACACCTCTTCTGATCTTGAACCTCTCGTGGAGGACCTTCACCATTATAGCGAAAGCATTAGTCGTGCAGGATGAATTGCTTATCACGTGATGCTTCCCCACATCTATTCCTCCCTCGTTGACTCCCATAACGACAGTGTAATCAGCTGACTCCCCCTTCGAGGGAGCAGTTATAACGACCTTCTTAACGGACCCTCTCAGGTGCTTAGCGGCATCGCTCCTGCCCGTGAATACTCCCGAAGCTTCTATGACTAGATCAACACCTAGCTCATCCCACGGAATTAATGAGGGATCTCTCTGACTGAATACCCTCATCTCCTTCCCATTGACGATTATAGCAGATTCCTTATGGCTTATCTCAGCCTTAAACCTCCCGAAGACAGAATCGTACTTGAGGAGATGGGCAAGGACTCTCGGCTCAGTTATATCATTGAGAGCGACAAAATCTAAGTTTGGGTTCCTCAAGCCTATCTTGAAGACCTGCCTACCTATCCTACCGAAACCGTTGATACCTACACGCATGGGCATATGTTGAGGAGGCGTTGAAAAATAAAAAAGTTTGAGAATATTTGAAGGTCATGTCGAAGCTCTTCTCAAGAATTCATCAGCTATTCTCTTATATCTCTCGATCTCCTCCTTCCCTAGTGGTCTGATCTTCTTCATAGCTTCCTCAAAGTGCCTCTTCGTTATGATGAGCTCCGATCTATGAGCTGAGGCCTCCTTGGGATCCTTGTACTTATTTATGTGCTCCTTCAAAGCCATTAGAGTGGCTATATTCACTAAATTCGCTAAGTCAGCGCCTGTATATCCTTCTGTCTTAGATGCGAGTTCCTCGAGGCTCACATCCGGAGCTAGGGGCTTCCCCTTCGTATGTATCTTGAGTATCTGCAGTCTAGCGGCGAAGTCGGGTGGAGGGACGTAGATCAGCCTATCGAACCTTCCTGGCCTCAGCAAAGCTGGGTCTATTAAATCCGGCCTGTTAGTAGCAGCTATGACTACTACCTTCCTGAGCTCCTCTAAGCCATCCATCTCAGTGAGCAGCTGACTTATGACCCTCTCCGTGACTCCCGAGTCGCTTGAGTATCCCCTTATCGGTGCTATCGAATCTATCTCATCGAAGAATATTATAGTTGGAGCGGTCTGCCTTGCCCTCCTGAATATCATCCTAATAGCTTTCTCGCTCTCCCCAACCCACTTGCTCATTATCTCTGGCCCTTTGACGCTTATGAAGTTGGCCTCGCTCTCATTCGCTACAGCTTTAGCTAGCAGAGTTTTGCCAGTTCCTGGAGGGCCGAAGAGTAATATCCCCTTAGGCTGCCTCGCACCGCTAGCCTCGAAGAGCTCAAGATATTTGAGGGGCCATTCTACTGCCATCTTCAGCTCTTCCTTCACTTCATCGAGCCCGCCTATGTCATCCCATCTCACGTTCGGGACTTGGACGACTACCTCCCTCAGAGCTGAGGGCGTTATATCCTTGAAGGCCTCCATGAAATCGTCCATAGTGACCTTAAGCTTCTCCAAGACTTCCGGTGGCAGCTTCTCACTCTCAAGCAGATTAACTTCCTTCATCAATCTCCTCAGAGCCCTCATAGCTGCCTCCCTTACCAAAGCAGCTAGATCAGCTCCTACGAAGCCGTGAGTTATATCAGCCAATCTATCGAGATCCACATCATCAGCTAGGGGCATGTTCCTCGTATGTATCAGCAGTATCTCCTTCCTCCCCTCCCTATCGGGCACTCCTATCTCTATCTCCCTGTCGAACCTCCCAGGCCTCCTCAAAGCCGGATCTATGGCTTCAGGCCTGTTAGTAGCTCCTATTACTA
>Ga0207433_10002990_pt1 | contig 33315 bp, 23 predicted proteins | sample YelNatPaOPGAMG01_FD_187559 | JGI IMG/M metagenome (GOLD analysis project Ga0207433, IMG submission 187559) | Hot spring thermophilic microbial communities from Obsidian Pool, Yellowstone National Park, USA - OP-RAMG-01 (SPAdes) (version 3) | ecosystem: Environmental > Aquatic > Thermal springs... | reverse complement strand
ATCGCTGCCTGCTCGCTACGCGCGTGGGACCCGGGGCCGTTTGATAGGTTTCTACACAGGGTGGGAACCCTCACGCATTACTCCTAGACCCCGTCGGCATTCTTGGCTCTATCACTACCGGGAGGGATGAAGCAAAATGAAGCGCGTGATCTATGCCTGCTTGCTAACACTCGTCATTGTGACCTGTGCACAGCTTGCCCCGGCGCAGTCCGACTGGCCCATGTTCCGTAAGGACTGCTATAACTCAGGGCGAAGCGCATACGCTGGTCCAGGTCAGGAACTCAGTTGGTCCTATACAGCCGGAGGAGCGATAAAATCAGCTCCGGTAATAGGAATCGACGGAAGCATCTACTTTGCCTGCAGCGATGGTTATCTCTACGCTATTGCAGGTGGAGAAATGCTGAAATGGCCAACCCTCTGCAACTGCTCGGGAAAAATCTCACCCGCTGTTGGACCGGATGGGACTATCTATATCGGAGGGACGGATAACTTTTTATATGCCTACAATCCTGATAAAAGTATTAAGTGGAAGAAGAGTTCGCAGAGTCAAATCACGTCGTCCATCATTATCGTAAACGGAAACCTGTACTTTGGATGTACGGATGGCAAGTTGCGTGCATTTGACTCCGGGGGGAATCCGATATGGACTAATTCGTCAGTCGGTGGTGTCGTGACCTCTACTCCGGCGTTCAGCTCTGATGGTTCAACCTTATACGTTGGCAGCCAGACCGGCTTTGTCTTCGCCATTAAAGCGTCGGATGGCACCCAGAAATGGAAGTATCCATCAACAACAGCCGAGGGTGGTAATTTTATCGCTTCTCCCACCATTGATTATAAGAATGACGGGTCAGTCTATATAGGCTCTACAAGTGGTAATGTATATGTTATCAAACCTACTGGAGTAGGAAAGCGATTGACCTCACTTTATGGTGGGATAGTATCATCGATAGCAATTACCGCAAGCAACACTATATACGCAGGCGCTAACGATGGAAAACTTTACGCCATCAATACTCTCAACGGATCCATGTCCTGGTCGAAACCGATCGGCACCTATGTGAATGGATCACCGGCTGTATGCGGTGATGACAGTGTATCCATCGCCTCCACCGACGGAACTATCTATTCATTCGATTCCGCCGGCAATCAGCGCTGGTCATATAACGCCGGTTCGCCCATCTACTCCTCCCCGGCAATCGGCCCTGGCGGCGAGCTTTTAATCGGGGCCGATAATGGTAAAATCTACTGCTTCGGCGCCGATAAAACTCCTCCTTCCGCGCCTGGTCCTATTACTGCCGACCGGTATACATGCTATTCCAATCACCTGTATGCCACCTGGGATTCTGCTCAAGATTCTGAATCCGGCATTTCGAACTACGAAATGTGCGTAGGCACATCTGCCGGATCGAATAATATAGCCGACTGGACTAAAGTCGGATCCGCAACCAGCGCAACGCTGTGGGGCCTTGCCCTTCAGGATAAGCAGACCTATTACATCGGCATCCGTGCAATCAACGGCGCAGGATTGACCGGTCCCGCCGTCAGTTCCGGTGGGATCACCGTCGACCTGACTCCGCCGAGCACACCCGCGGTCATCGGCGCTGGTCCATTTACCTCCGACCCGACAAGCCTCAGCGCTTCCTGGTCGTCTGTCGATCCGGAGTCTGGAATCAAGAGTTACTCCTATTCGATAAGCACCACACGGGGCGGTAACAATATTCTGGACTGGACCAACGTGAATGCGAGCACTTCAGTTACCAAAGTCGGCCTTTCGTTAAACAGCGGCACGACTTACTATATCAACGTCAAAGCGTATAATAATGCCGGTGGAATCAGCTCAATTGGTTCTACCGCGGGGACCACTGTCGATACCACGCCGCCCGATGCGCCTGTGGTGACCGACGATGGGCAGTATATCTCCGATCCTCATTCCATCCATGCCAGGTGGGCTGCTTCAGATACCGATTCAGGGATAAGTCAGTATGAATATTCCGTCGGGACCAGCGCTGGTGGAACCCAGATCAAATCTTGGACCAGCGCCGGCACCAGCACCGATCTTACTATCAGCGGCCTAAATCTGACCAACGGCGGCACATACTTCATCAATGTCCGCGCGACCAACGGAGCCGGAATCGTCAGTGCGGTCGGTTCATCCGATGGCGCAACGCTCGACGCTACCCCGCCGAGCACTCCTGCCGTTATCGATGACGGCGCATATACGGCGTCCCTGACCGAACTTCACGCGACATGGACCTCCGCCGACGCTGAATCCGGTATAACCGGCTATAAATACGCTATTGGTACCACACGCGGCGGTACCGACATCGTTCCCTGGACTGATGTCTCGACAGCTACTTCTATCGATCGCACCGATCTCACGCTGACTCATAAACAGATCTACTATATCAGCGTGATCGCCATAAACGGCGCGGGCGGCCAGTCCGCGGTCGGTTCGACCGATGGTATCACCGTCGACGCTACCCCGCCCACCAAGCCTGTTGTCACTGATGATGGAGCGGTTACAATCGACCACAGCCAACTCCATGCGACCTGGACTACGGCTGATGCAGAATCGGGCATTGCCAAGATAGAATACTCGATAGGCGATTCCGCCGGCGCAAGCAATGTCGTGGATTGGACCAGCGTGGGTACGGCGACTTCCGTCACAAAGACCGGTCTTACGCTGCTGGATGGTGTCCGTTACTATATCAATGTCCGCGCGACCAACACCGTCGGCCTCGTGAGCGATATCGGTTCATCGGACGGCATCCTGGTAGACAGCACGCCACCTCCAGCGCCGACTGTCACCGACGATGGCACATACACGACGGTCATCAACACCCTGCACGCTAAGTGGACTTCCGTCACCTCGACCTCGCCGATTAAGTATTATGAATACTCGATCGGCACGTCCGCCGGCGCGACCGATACTAAAGACTGGACAAACGCCGATATGTCCAATGAAGTGACCGTCACCGGGCTATCGCTCCAGAGTGGGAAGACCTACTACTTCAACGTTCGAGCGACCAACAACCTGAATAAAATAGGCAATGTCGGATCCTCCGATGGTATCACGGTCGATACCAGCGCGCCTTCGAAACCGACTGTTACCGACGGCGGGGTATATACTTCGTCTTCCAACCAGTTGACCGCGAGTTGGTCCGCCACTGATCCCGAATCCAGCATTTCGCTCTACGAATATGCAGTCGGCACCAGTCCCAATGGGACGAACGTTCTCAACTGGACTTCCGCCGGCGCCCAGACATCTGCGACCATCGGCTCGCTTTCTCTCGTCGATGGCACTACCTACTACATCAGCGTGAGAGCGACCAATGGCGCTGGTCTTATGAGCCAGATCGGAACATCGGATGGTATCAAAGTCGATCTTTCGGCTCCTTCCACACCGACTGTAACCGACGACGGCGCTTATGCTACAAGCGCAACTCAACTCCATGCGACTTGGAGTTCGAGCGATGCGCAGTCCGGCATTTCTAAATATGAGTATTCCATCGGCACATCCGCCGGTGCGACCGATACTCTCGGCTGGACCAGCGCTGGAACAGCTGTCGAAATGACCATAACCGGCCTCTCGCTCCGCTCCGGCACGCGGTATTATATCAACGTGCGCGCGACAAACGGTGCGGGACTCGTCAGTCAGGTGGGCAGCACTGACGGTATTCTTGTCGATACGACTCCACCGACCACACCGGCGGTGACCGATGATGGCAAGTATACCAGGAGCACTAATACCCTGCATGCCACCTGGACTTCACAGGACCCCGACACCAATATAACCGGCTATGAGTATTCCATCGGCACTTCCGCCGGCGGCACGAACTTTGTCGGATGGACTTCCATCGGGACAGCCACCTCGGTTAACCGCACCGATCTGTCGCTCTCCAATGGGGTTACCTATTATATCAACGTTCGCGCGACTAACGCCGCGGGTCTCGTGAGCTCCGTTGGATCTTCTGATGGGATCACTGTCGATACGACACCGCCTCCGGCTCCAACAGTGACCGATGACGGTGTATATACGTCAAATACCACGCAGCTTCACGTGAAAGTGGCCTGCACGGATAACGAGTCCGGAATCGCTTCCTACGACTACGCCGTGGGCACAACTCCTAACGGCACTGACATTATAGGATGGAAGAGCGATGGCGCCGGACCTGATATCACCATCACCGGCCTTTCGCTTCAGACCGGTGTTACCTACTACGTCAGCGCGAGGGCGACCAACGGCGCGGGCATCACCGGTAATGCCGGCACTTCCGACGGTATCAAGGTGGATAACACCGGCCCGGTCGGTCTTACGGTTACCGATGACGGCAATTTCACCGGTTCCAGCAACTCTCTTCACGGCAGTTGGACCGCGAATGATCCTGAGTCCGGGATCGCAAAATACAAATACTGCATAGGCACGACCACCGGATCCAATAACGTTGCCGACTGGCTCGATGTTGGGGCCGCGACCGAGCACACCCGCACCGGTCTTTCGCTTGCCAACGGCCAGACCTATTATATAACTGTGATCGCCACCAACGGCGCCGGAGGGAGCAGCGCGCCGGTGAGCTCCAACGGCATCCGGGTAGACCTTACACCTCCGACAACTCCCGCTGTCACTGACAGTGGAAAATATTGGGGTTACAAGACCAGCCTCTGGGCGAGTTGGGGTGCTCAGGATCAGGAGTCGGGCATCGCTGAGTATCAGGTCTCTGCCGGAACGAGCGCCGGAGCTGTCGACATCGCACCGTGGCAGAGCGTTGGCAATATAACCAGCTACACGTTAAGCGGCCTGCACCTTAGCGATGGTGTGACCTATTATATCAACGTCAAGGCGAAGAATGGCGCTGGAATATGGGGCAGCGTCGGTAGTTCCGATGGAGTAATGATCGATTCCACTCCGCCTACAACGCCTGTCGTAACCGACGATGGTGACACTACCTCCGTTCTCGACCGGCTGCATGCCACATGGCATTCTACCGATCTGGAATCAGGCATCGCCGAATACTTCTACTGCATCGGCACGAGCCCTGGCGGCACCGATGTCGTTGATTGGAAGAGTGCCGGCATGAACGAGGAAGTGACTGTAACAGGTCTCACGCTCGATCCTGTCCTGCGCTACTATTTCTCCGTTAAGGCGCGAAGTGGCGCCGGCGCCTGGAGCCCTGTTGCTGCCAGCGATGGAATTGGCTATACATCAGGGGCTGCCATCTGGGCGAGGTTCCATAACGACCAGTATAACACCGGTCGTGGCCTTTTCAACGCTACGCAGGTCAATAACCTGGCATGGAGCGTTATGACCCAGGGTTATGTCGAGTCTTCACCAGCCATAGCTGTCGATGGTACCACTTACATCGGCTCCGCGGACGGGAAACTCTATGCGATAACCCAGAATGGTGGTAATCGCTGGACTGTCGATCTCAAGGCTGCTGTATTCAGCTCGCCGGCTATCGCAAATGACGGCAGGATTGTTGTTGGAACCGATGACGGCAAGGTATACTGCCTGAATAACTTAGGGCAGGTGCAGTGGTCATACAAGACCAATAATGTCATTCAGGCATCGCCTCTTATTAAAGATGGCGTGGTGTATGTCGGCAGCACTGATGGATTGCTCTACGCGATCAATCTCGATACCGGGCTTAAAATCTGGTCCTATGATACTAAAAGCATGATCTGGGGATCCCCCGCGATCGATGCTTCGGGAGTAATCTACATAGGCAGCCAGGATACTTGTGTCTATGCCATCAATAGCAGCGGAAAGCTGAAGTGGAAGTTCCCAACAGGTTCTTACGTGATGGCTTCACCGGCTATTGGTTCTGACGGTACGATCTATGTCGGCAGCGCTGATGGTGGATTCTACGCCATCAGGCCTGATGGAACGAAGAAGTGGAGACTGGAGACAGGTTCCGCTATCGACTCCTCCGCCGCAATCGGTCCTGACGGCAACATCTACTTCGGCAACGGCTACGAAGGCAGTGATGGTGTGCTCTATGCTGTTCGCCCTGATGGCAGTCTGATCTGGGGTATCCCGATCCATAACGGTGGGATGCTTTCATCTCCTGCTATCGATCCGTCAGGCACGATATATGTAGGAACGTGCGATAACAAAGTCTATGCGTTTAAATCCGATCGGACCAAGGTCTGGGAATACGCTACCGGTGACTTTGTAATAAGCTCTCCCGCCCTTGGCGCTGACGGAAGTGTAGTCTTCGGCTCTTATGATGGGAAGGTCTATTGCCTGCGCGATGCTACCAGCAAGGATCTTACGCCTCCCACCAAGCCGATTGTGACCGTGAGCTCTATGCAGCTCCTGGACGACCCTGTCCATGCCAGTTGGAAGTCGAGTGATCCCGAGAGCATGGTTGCTGAATATACCTATGCTATCGGAACCACACCCGGCGGCACGGATATCGCCGGATGGACCAGCACGGGTGTCGAGACGCAAATATCCCGTGACGATCTGATCCTGAGAGCCGGCCTGACCTATTATGTCTCCGTCAAGGCGCGTAATCCGTCCCAGAGATGGAGCGATATCGGGGTTTCAAACCCGGTTACCGTGGTAGCTGAGGCTCAAATCGGTACGATAGGCGCCCTAAAGATGGGTAATAATGGTGATTCCGTATCCCTCACGGGCAAGACCGTTACGGGAGTATTCCCGGACTGCTTCTTCGTTGAGGAAACCGACCGGACCTCGGGCATCAGATGCATCCAGGCATCGAGCGGCCTGCAGACCGGTGACCTTGTAGACATCAACGGGACTCTCAATAAGAATGACGGTGAATGGGTTATCAGCAGTGCGACTCATGTCCCTGCTGGAAGCAGCACACCTCTGAAACCACTCGGAATTTCCGGTCGTGCGGTCAAGGCAACGCGCCCTGATCCTCTGGGGCTGGAAGTTACGATCTGGGGCCGTGTGACGGCGGTTGGTGATGGATACTGCGTTATCGACGACGGAAGTAATATTCAATCCGTGCGTGGTGTCAAGGGAATCGAAATAAAGTATCTGGGTTCCCCTGTGAGCGTCGGTAAATCTGTCGCTGCTACCGGGATTATGTGCCTGGAGCAGGTGAACGGGCAGAGTGTTACTGTTCTGAGACTATTATCAGCCGGAAGCCTGCTTACACTCAACTAGCAGAATCCTCCGTGATGATGAAATGACCCTCGCTGATAGGCGCTCCAATTAGGAGCGCCTATCAGCTATATGGCAGTAATTGCTGATCATCTACATGTCATAACCACCTCGAATTTTACTGAATATCACTATTAATCCTCTTGTCAATGCGGTGAATGGCTGGTCGTTATAGTTATTAATACCGCAATATTGTCGCGCTAAAAAATCTATACATCACCAACAGTGTAAGCACGTAAGAGAATGTTAAAGAAGTGCGCTTGCCAGCCGTTTCGCACATGGGGATGGAGGGTATTATATGTGAGAGCCTGGGGGAACTCGAAGACAAAATATTCCCATCTTAAAGCGCATTACTCATGCGCTGTTCATACACCTACCAGGCGCTCGGTGAAAAATGCCTTTTCGCTATTTCAATCGAACCATTCCTGCAATACTGGTTGCGGCTGCCCTGGTTTGGCTGTATGCAGGCACATTCAAAGAGCTTTTCAAAAGCTGGATGAATGACGGTAATTATGCACATGGCATTGTTGTAATGCCGGTCGCGCTTGCGCTTGTATATGCCAAACGTAAAACCCTCGCCGATATACCCGCTGCCCCATCCGTTGCCGGTAATATTCTACTCGCGGCGGGTGTCATTCTATTTGCTTTCAGCAGGTGGTCCGATATTACATTCCTTGCGGGAGTATCGTTTGTGGTTGTGATCGCGGGGATGGTGTGGACCTTCGCCGGATTCAAAATGCTCAGCGAACTCGCTTTCCCCATAGCCTTTCTAATCTTCATGACCCCGCCGCCCGATTTCTTTGTCGAGAAAATCGGCGCGCCTCTCCAGCGAGCTTCATGCAGCTATGCCGCTATGCTCGGCGGGTTACTGGGATTGGATGTGGAATCGCAGGGCGTGATGCTTCTTGCCAATGGACTTACATTCCAGGTCGATCTGCCCTGCAGCGGAATTCGAGCAATAAATGCTCTCTCGGCATTTTCGGCGGTGCTGGCTTACCTTGCCAGAACATCGCCGCTGCGCCGTGTGATGATCTTCGTGGCTGCGATTCCGATTGCCTTCGCGGCTAACGTTCTTAGAGTCTTTATTGTTATCGTAGTGGCTAATATCGATGCGGTTAAATCTGAAGTCATGCGCTTTCACGATGCTTCAGGCCCAATTGTCTTTATGCTGGCTCTGGGTCTGGTGCTTTTGATTAAGAGGCGGTTCGAATGCACCTGGCAAGAAGATACATGCCCTACTTTATCGCGTTCGCACTCCTCATGAGTGCGGGCCTGATCAATATGTGGTCCAGAGCTGAGGAACAGGGACGGGCGATTGTGTTTAAGCCTGAGCCTCTCCCCGCGAAGATGGCCGGCTGGGTTAGCGTGCGCAGGGTGGCGGCTAATAAGGATGTTCATCGGATGCTCCAGGAAGATGCAATGCAGTGGCACACCTATCGCCAGGGCGATTCCTGGGCTGATCTACTCGTTCTCTATGGGCATCGGAAACGCACATTCCATCTGCCTGACTCGTGCCTGGCGGGAGCGGGCATTACGATCAAATCCAGGCAGATGGTTGTTTTAACCATGCCCAATGGCGCGCTTGTGCCGTTCCATGCCCTGATGCTGCAAAAGGACGATTGCTCGGCTATTGCGCTCTATACATTTATTGGACCCGATGGCAGCCCGACGGATCTTCTGGGCTTGAACCTTGGAATGCTGGCATGCAGGATACGTGGAAACGGCCCCAAGGGCGCGGCTATCAGGGTGATAGGGCCCATCGATCCGTCGAAACCTATCGCTTCCCAGCCTATCTGCGAGCTTGCAGCCATCGCTTTGAAAGAGGTGGGCAAGAGAGTCGCAACCGCGGGTCCGGCATCTCATAGCAAAGAGCATGCGCGCCGGATGGAAACGACATCACGATTGGAGAGGAGTCATACATGGCACAAGTCGTGACCGAACCACGCCCAAGAGCCGACGCACAGGAGCGGCTGGACTCGGTAACACGTAAACTTCTTCTATATTGCGTGGCCTTTGTCCCGCTTGCGCTCATGCTCGCCCTGCGCATTGCGGGTGGGTTCGGCAGCCTTGAATATCCCGCGGCGATGGATCAAGCTCAGATCGGGCGGAATATACTGGCGGGCAGCGGATTTACTACCAGTCAGCTCACCCCGCTGGTTGTCGATCTTTCTGATACGACCAATCCGACTCCCGACATCACGCATCCGCCGCTCTATCCGCTGATGCTTGCGCTTTTCTTTGGCTTATTCGGAGCAAGCGATAAGGTAGTCATAGCGGCATCGATGGGATTCCTGGTACTGTCGGCGATCATGGTATTCATCATTGCCCGCCGCCAGTTTTCCCTTGCTGCCGCGGCAGTTGCCACGGTCCTGTTTACAACTCAGGTTCAGACCATAAGGTATGCAATATCAGGCACTAATACAATGGCTGCCACTTTTTTTATGCTGATTCTGTGGTATGTGCTGATCCGACCTGGCGAGCATTCACTCCTGCATTATCTCAAAGCAGGCGCTGTATTGGGTTTGTGCTATCTTACCGAATACAGCTTTGCTCTCCTTATCCCGGTGGTGCTCATCTACATCTACTTTACCGCTAGCCCACGCAGGCGAATAAGCATGGGTGCGTTTCTTGTGGGGGCAGTTCTGATAAGCATGCCGTGGATGACGCGTAATGCAATTCTCATGCACAATCCCATATTTACAGTAGACCAGTACGATCTCATGTCGAACACCAACTCCTTCGCCGGTTTCGATATATATCGTTCCTTCGATGGCGCTCCATCTCCGATCGTATTTGCGGTCACTCATATCACCGACATGATCCGCAAGCTCGTTAATGGCCTGGTGACGATGTATTGGCAATGGCCGACAAACGCGGGGGTATATGTCCTGCCGTTCTTTATTCTCTCGCTGTTTTTAAGGATCGAGGATAAGTCATTGCTGGCGCTTCGGCGTCTGCTGGTCGCATTCATCTTTTTATTGACTATTGCTGTCTGCCTGGGCGATCAAATGCCTATGCATTTCGAAAAACTTGTTCCGCTCATCACCATATTTGCCGCGGGATTTCTGCTGTATATGGTTGATCGATTGTCGATTAGCCCTACGCGGAGGAGTGCTGTCATTGCTTTTGTCGTACTTGGAGCTGCTCTTCCGACAGCGGTGGGATTAATAGGAAATACCGCGCCTGCTTCAGCGGGCAGACCGCCGCAATTCGCCGATATCGATGCGTCCCTGTCAAAATCGGCTGTTGTTGTGACGGATTGTCCGTGGGCTGTTGCGTGGTATGGCCGCAGAAAGGCTGTCTGGCTCCCCCTCAACCCCAGGCAACTATCCGACATCGAGGGGAAAGTCGGACGCATCGATGCGGCCTTTGTATCGCGTTACGCCTCCTCGTTCGTCGCTGTGGACCAGGTGGCGCTTGTCAAGCAGCTCTCTCAACTCAGGGGAGCACAGAGATTCCGCGTTGTCCGCGTCTACAAGTCCGGAGACGCGCTCCTCGCCAGAGAGTGAGGAGACGACAATTCGAGAGCCGGAACCACGGCCTCGCATTACAGTCGCAGCAAAAATAGTGTCTCAGGAGGTGAATTTGGTGCGAAGAACTACAAAATACCTTATGTTGGCCGTTGTCCTTGGTCTGATGATCTCGGCAACAGCGGCGCAGGCCAATCCTAATCCGGCGCCGGTATTCCAGGATCTGTTCCCAGCTAATGGCTCCGGGCATGTTGTCACTACATTCGATTCGATCACGAACACGTTTAATTTCACCGTGTTCAACGATCAGACCGGTGCTGGCAATAATGTCTGCGCGTTCGCAATCTACCCGTCCGGTCCGTTTAATGGGACCGTGCCGAGTGGATCGAAGACGGCTCCTGCGGGATGGGTCAACGTGGGATGGGAGACCCCCATTAACCCGGCTGACTTCGCGTTCGGAAACGTTCGCGATTCGTTTGCCGCCATGTCGTCTACATTCCAGATACTGCCGCAGTCATCGCTGGGTGGGTTCTCGATCCAGTGGATCGGTTCTCCGCTGCCCAACAGCCTGAGCTTCGGCATAGAGACCTGCAGGGGTAGCAATACCTGCTGGTTCCAGGCTGAAGGTGGTTTCTCGCCGGTTCCGGATGCCAGTACTTTGGCGCTGGTGGCATCAGGCGCTGCTATGGCGCTCCCGACCCTCAGGTCGTTCAGGAGACGCCGCTCGGTCTGACACCCGTTGGGTTCATAAAGCACCCCGTGCAGGGTCTGCCCAATGAACCCGGGGCGAGTAGGTTCCGGCTGACTTTTTAATCAGCCGGAACCTGATTCCAATTAAGCGTTTAAGGTTTGTTCAGATACAAATTCGGTGTTTCAGGAACTCGTTCCTGAAACTGCAGGCAAGTATCGGAGTGGTACAGGCTGCTCCCTCTCCCTTGACGGGAGTTGTCCTGAGCCTGCCGAATGGTGGGGTGAGGGTTATACTACCGGCAATCCCTCCCCAACGCAAGAATGCCAGGATACTAGGACGTTTTGACGACTTATCAAGGATGACTTTGCTGGCTTTATCAGAGCCGGAATCCAGGGCGAGGAAGAACTGGAGCTCGAAGTATGGATGCTTGGCGGATATATTCTGCTGCAAAAAGGCACAAATACCTGATTATACTCTCTGTCCTGGTGGCAGCGGCCGGAGCAGTCATTGTCAGCCTGTTCCTGCCTAAATACTACGTGGCGACTGCTACGCTGCTGCCGTCGGAGGCTGTTATTCGCAAGAGTCTCCAAGGACCTACCGACACGCCCGGAACTCCACCTGAGGTTGAAGTGCTTCCTCGTGACAGCCGGATGGCTAATCTCATCGTCCTGGCAAAAAGTCGCACGATTGCCGAACGTGTGGCCCGGCGAGTCCATGTTAATCCCGCGGATCTGACCCGGCTTGTGAATGTGGATCGGGTTTACAAAGCCGAAGGTGGCGTAGGTACCGATTTACTGGCGGTTACAGCCAGAGCTAAGGATTCCAACACAGCGGTTGGTGTAGCGAACATTTGGGCCGATGAGTTTATCAAGTTTTACGAGCAGGTCTATCGCCAGGAAGCGGTGCACTCGCGCCAGTTTCTTGAAGATTTGCTCCAAAAAGCTCACCGTCAGCTCAATGCATCCGAAGCTGACCTGGCTGCGTTCCAGAAACAGCACTCGATCACCGACCTCCCGACTGAGGTCGACGCATCATTCAAAGAATTGGCTCCGTTAAGGTCCGAACGTGATGATCTTCGCGCTCGAGTTGCCGATATAGGCGCGAGGCTGGCTGTGCGCCGGGTGCAGCTTCATGAGCTTTCACCCACTCTCAGTGTTGCTACCCGCGAGGCTCCAGCAGCCACAATCGATGCCCTGCATAAATCCATCGCCGATGCCAGAGCAGAGCTTACCAGGCTGACTCCGACATATACTGATGAATATTATCGCGTCAAACAGCTGCGCCAGCAAATTTCAGCTGCGCAAACCGAGCTTGCCAGGCAGCAGAAACACCTGGAGCCTTCGGTAAGAGTAATCGACGACCCATCTTATCAAAGAGTGGTCAGCGACATCAAAGACCTGGAGGCTGATGCGAAAGCGGGACAGGCGCGGTTGGAGCGGCTCGATACATTGATTCGTGAGCGCGAAGGCAAGCTGGGGAACTATACGGGAATGGACCTTCAACTTGCCGATCGCCGCAGAGTCTATGATGAAGCCGGAAAACGGTACGATTCACTCTCCGCCCAGGTCCATGATGCTCGTATAAATGAGCGAATAGCCGCCGCCGCCGGAGCGATCAGGTTTGTCGACCCAGCTAAAAATGCCGATGGTCCACTTCGCGCAGGCCCATCCGTAATTCAACTTATCCTGAGCGCGATTGTGCTCGGACTCATAGTCGGATTAAGCATCGTCATTGCTGTCGAAACCCTGGACACACGCGTCCGCACCGCGACCGATGCAGCCGATCTCCTCGAACTGCCGGTGACCGGCATCATTCCCAGCATTCCAAGCACCGGCACTTACAGGTCATCATCCGCTCTTGTCACGCAGACTTCGCCGATGTCGCCCTTTGCGGAATCGTATCGGTTCCTTGCGACCGAGTTCCTTCTCGATGCTCCTGCAAGGGAGATTAAATCGATTATGGTCGCGACGGCAAAGCCTAGCCAGGGCGGCACCTCGACCATCTGCAATCTCGCCATTACTCTTTCCCAGGCAGGCCGCAGGGTGGTCCTGATCGACGCTGATTTTCGCAGGCCGAGCCTTCACGTAACATTTGGGATACCCAATGATTTCGGCCTGGCTGATCTGCTGCGCAACGGCAGCGCCGTTACCGATGGGCTCAGGCCCACCAATGTCGAGAACCTTGCAATTATCACGGCGGGAACGAACATCGATAATCCCTGGGCTTTACTTCGCAAGGCGAAGATGGCTCAGATGATAGATGATCTCAAGCATATCGCTGATTATGTGCTTGTGGATGTGCCCAGCGCGATAGTCTTTGCCGACGCTGCTACTATGGCGTCGGTTGTGGATGGGGTGCTTGTGGTCGTGCGTGCGAATGAGTCGCCGCGCGGTTCCGAGTTCCAGATAAAGGGTCTGCTTAATAAGGCGAATGCAAACATCCTGGGGGTTGTATTGAATGATGTTCCTCCGACGGACGTCGACAATTGCCACTACTACGCACATTACTACGCCACGCCAAGTCTGCTCAAGCCTTCGCCGCGCCGGCAGACAGCAGCAGGCGGCGACGATTTCGTTTGGACACGGCAGGGCTCACGAGCGGACAGTGATGACGGCTATGCGCTCGATGAAGAGGGGAGACCGTGAGATGTCATATCCGGATGATGTGGCGAGACAGTCGGTTGCTCGTGGCGATGAGCGAGACCGGCGCGAACACGGACCTGGAGCCAGGTCCGAAGATACGGGCACGACTATAAAACGGGTTGTGATTGTAGGTGTGACGGGTAAAGCCAGAGCTCTTGCCGAAACGCTCGAATCTTCCAAACGTCCGGTCTATGAAATAGTCGGGTTTCTTGCGGAGGAAGATGCCGGCTCGCCCGAGGACCTTAACGTGCTCGGGAGCGCCTCTGAAATGTTCGAGGTTGCGCGTGACCGAGATGTTGATGAGGTAATTATCGCGACCTCGCCGCGCTGGCAGGAAGAACTGGCGGAGAAGATATCCATTAATGGCAATTGTCATCCCAAGATACAGCTCGTGCCGAGTGTGTATGAGACTATGGTTTGCCATCCGCAGCTAGAGCGGGTAAACGATCTGCCGTTGATGACGCTGAATCCGGATAGATCATCGATTTCAAGGCTGATTAAGCGTTCGTTTGATATCGCCTTTTCCTGCATTGCTCTCGTGCTCGCGTCTCCTCTGCTGTTTTTATCAGCGATATTAATGAAGCTTACTTCTCCCGGCCCCATGCTGTATAGACAGGCCAGGGTGGGTAAGGATGGAAAAGAGTTTGTGCTATTAAAGATGCGCACCATGATAGCTGACGCCGAGAAGGACACCGGTCCTGTGCTCAGCTCGCGTCACGATGAAAGGGTGACGTTCGTAGGCAGGATTCTACGGCGGCTCAAGATCGACGAACTGCCGCAGTTCATCAATGTGCTCAGGGGTGATATGAGCGTGGTTGGGCCCAGGCCCGAGCGGAGGTGTTTTGTCGACCAGTTCTGCGAAGAAATTGCGGGTTACAACGCCAGGCACCGTGTCAGACCCGGCATCACCGGAATGGCGCAGGTCTATGGTTACTATACCTCCGACCCCGCGACCAAGCTCAAATACGATCTGATGTATGTCTATGGTGGTTCATTCCTTACCGACCTGAAGATCGTCGCTCTGACCATCCCCGCGATGATCCTTGGTACATAACAGCGACAGACAGGGAGCAATAATGGTGGCATTATGAGACTGCGCAACGCGATGACTATCGATTTGGAGGATTGGTTCCAGGTATCGAACCTGGATGAGCACATGCCACGCGACCAGTGGTCGGGGTGTGAGTTCCGTCTATGGAGAAACACGGAGCGATTGCTCAGGCTGCTTGATGAGGCGGATCAAAAGGCTACATTCTTTGTGCTTGGGTGGAATGCGGAGAAATGTCCTGGTCTTATTCGAGAGATCGCGCAAGCTGGACATGAGATTGCCACCCATGGCTTTTCTCACAGGCTCATATATAAAATGACTCCCGAAGAATTTCGCGAAGATATAAGGCATTCGATCGATGTAATCGAAGATGCATCCGGTGTTAAAGTCAGTGGTCATCGTGCCGCTTCATTTTCTCTTACCGAGGACTGCCTGTGGGCTTTGGAGATACTCGCGGCGCAGGGAATTACCTACGATTCCAGTATGTTTCCCATCCGCCACGATCGCTACGGTGTATCGCGCCATTGGACCGAGGGGCGTGACATCGTAACTCACAACGGCTCGATAAAAGAATTCCCGATTACCGTCTGGTCTGTAATGGGCACGAACCTGCCATTTGCGGGTGGGGGATATTTTAGGCTTTTGCCTTATAGAATCGTGAAGCGTATCACGCGGTCTATCAACCTTACTGATAAGAGCGTCGTCTTTTATTTTCATCCCTGGGAAATGGACCCTGGGATACCTCGCCTTAAACTCGGCACCTTAAAGAGCTTCAGGTCCTATTTCAATATTTCCGCGAATGCGGCTAAATTCAAGAAATTGCTTAACGATTTCGACTTCGCGCCTATCCGGGATGTCTTGCGGCAAGATGATCTTCCCATCCGTACCCTGCACCAGGGTTCGAACCAACAATGGGCGCTGTTATGAGGTGAATACATCATTTGGGCGCATCCAGCTCGATCATTGCCGTTTTATTCATCAATGTACGATGGTCGAAGTGATTGCGATGATCGGAATTTGCAATCCCGGACCAATAAACCTGTCATTCCTGCTCTACCTTGTCATTCCCGCGAATGTGGGAATGACAGTACTTGTTGTTTGTGATGATAAGTACTACCAGTGAGATCACTGATAACTGACAGATGAAAGCTGACAGCTACAAAAAATTGCCGGCTACCAACTAAGGAGTACCATTTGGCCGATAGTAAAAGGCTGCTGAAACATGTTCTAATCTATGGTTCGGGTGTGTGGGCCGGGAAGGCGATCGGATTTATCATGATTCCGATCTATACCCGCGCCCTCACTCCCTCTGATTATGGGGTCCTCGAGCTTGCCAGCAGGACCACCGACATCGTCGCAGTCATGCTCGGAATGGGACTCGCTTCCGCGTTGTTTCGTTTTCATGCTGAAGGCAAGAGTGAAGCCGAATGTGATCGAGTCGTCAACACCGCCGTCACCTTCGCGGGTGTGATTGGCTTGATTGCTGCTGTTTTTCTTGCCGGAGCCGCCGCTCCGATCTCTAAAATTGTCTTCGGCTCGATACGCTACATATTCTATCTGAAGCTTGCGCTCATCGCCATGGGGCTCGAGCTCAGTACTATGGTCCCCATGGCTTTACTCCGGATCCACGAAAGGTCCGGATTATACACTGCCATTAACCTAACCCGCCTCGGTACCGCATTATGTCTGAATATCTATCTCGTGGTGATGCGACGAATGGGGGTTTTGGGTGTTCTAACGAGCAATGTCGCTGGCATATCTCTTGTGCTGCTGATCCTTATCATCGGAACTAGACATTATTGGAAGCCTAAAATCGATTCCCGCATTCTAAAGGGTATGCTCGCATATTCGTTACCGTTAGTGCCGTCATCGCTGGCGATGTTCATTCTGAACTTCGGCGACCGCTATTTCCTGCGCTCCTGCTGCAGTCTTAAAGTGCTTGGTATCTATTCCCTGGGTTACAAGCTCTGCCTTGTGATGCCGGGGCTTGTAATGGAACCGCTTGGGCTCGCGTGGTCGGCGGTAGTATTCCCGGTCGCGGCGCGCAGCGATGCCGAGCGCGTCTACGGACGCTATTTCAATGTGTATATGTTCTGTGTCGTTTTCTTTTCGCTTGCGCTTGCCGCGCTCTCGCGTGATCTTATCAGTGTGATGGCGGATCCCGGTTATATCGATGCATGGAAGATTGTACCTATCGTGCTGTTAGGTTTCTTTGCCTGGGCAAGTGTCAATGTGTTTGAGATTGGGGTCTTCCTGGAGAAGAAAACCTACTACCGGACTTTCAGTTGCCTTATAGGAGCCGCCGTGGCGATGGGAACTTATGCTTATCTGATACCGAGATACGCGGCGATGGGAGCGGCATGGGCGACGGTAAGCAGCTTTTTTGCAATGAGTGTGGCGACGTATTTTTTCGCGCGCAAGCTTCACCCGATCAGATATGATCTCCGACGCATGGCGCTGCTGGTAGGAATGGCTATAGCGGTCTACGGACTTACAGCGCTGGTGCCGGGGCAGGGTAAAGTTTCGGCAATTGCCTTGAGATCGATCGCGGTGCTGCTCTTCCCCGCGATTCTGTATGCCGCGGGTTATTTCGAGCCTGAGAATATCGCCGCGGCTAAAGGCGCCGTAAAATCCGTTCTGCGCACCCCCGCCGCCCTGATTCGCAGCTCGCGATAATATGCAAACAGCATAGAATCCAAGCCCAGGAGAAACTAAACTTTGGCTCATAATATACTCATACTAACCTATCACTTCCCGCCTTCGACCGTGGCAGCTACGTTCAGGCCGCTGCGCCTGGCTAAATATCTGCCTGATTTAGGCCATAAAGTATGGGTCATAACAGCCACGCCCGGCTCTTATTCGAATGGGCGCACAGACCGTGACCTTCTAGAGGAAATCCCATCATCCGTCCGTGTCCTGCGCATCTCCAATCCCAATCTGCTCCGGTTTTATGAGCGCCACAGGCCCGCCGCGCAGCCACATTCAGGCGATGTTTCCGAATCGCAGGTCGCAACTCAAAAACGGAATGCGCCTCACCTACGCACATTCCTTGCTGAACTAGCTAAATTTCCTGATGTCGATGCAGCCTGGGCTTTTGGCAGCATTCTACCTGCGCTTTATCTCATTTATCGCCACCGCATCGATCTTGTTTGCAGCAGTGGACCGACGTTCGGAGCCCATGTCCTCGGGCTTTACCTAAAGAAGCTCACCAGCCGGCCATGGATCGCTCTATACGGCAATCCATGGACCTCGAATCCTTCTATCTCCTGGGACTTTCCGATCTTCAAACGGCTCTGCGAGCGCCTCGACCTGGGGGTAGTCCGTCGCGCCGATGCGATCACAGCTATCGATAATATCCTGGTCGACTGCGTCCGCAACCTCGGCAGAGAAGATCATGTATATCTTCATCCCAATGGTTTCGATCCTGCTCATTTTGCCCCGACCCCTCCGCCCATGGGCAAGTTCACAGTCACTTACACAGGCTCACTTTATGACATGCATGATCCGACCGTTATCTACCAGGCTCTTGCTATTCTCGAACACGATTATCCCGATATTCGTACCGATATGAGGATTATCTTTGCCGGCCCATCCGTGAGTGATCCGTTCCGCCACGGCGCTCCATCCGACATCGAATTCACCGGCCCGCTTCCTCACGCCGCTTTGGTCGACAAGATGAACGAAAGCCATCTCCTGCTCGATTTTCTCACTGCAAGCTCTGAGCAGAAGTTCTCGGTTTCCTGTAAGCTCTATGAATATATGGCAGCGAAAAGACCTATGCTTGCCGTCACGCCCGAAGGTTTGCTCGCAAATGAAGTCCGCCGTCTCGGTCTCGGGAAAGTCGTCCCATGCGATAATCCTGCTCCTATCGCAGCCGCTATACTCGATTTTTATCATAAATATAAGGCCGGAACCCTCCATGCTCCCGATAACCCGGCTATCGACCACTACTCAGCGCCAAATCTTGTAAGAGAATTTATGGAAATCGCCGAGAATGCCTGCTTCTCTGGGAAGAATAAAGCCAATACGACTGCTGCAGAAACTAAAGTGAGGCGTCAATGAGAACCCACAAGCCTGATCTCAGCCTGCAAGTCTCCGGCACGTGGCTGTCTCCCGGAGTAGTTGTCTTCGGGATACTGCTTGCATGCTTTATCGCGGGCTTCTCGCTTATCTGGATTCCGTGGTGGGTGGTGATAGGGCTCACGATTATGGGTGTCTTTGCCGCGATCTGCGTGCGCTGGCCCTATGCGGGGCTGCTAATCTACCTGTGTATGGAATATCTTCGACCGACCGAGCGTTACCCGGTTCTTTCGCCGCTTCACCTTACCCGAATTGTTGCGGTGTTCGTTCTGATCGGCTGGCTCGTTCGCCGCAGACGCGATGGCTTCGAGCTTTGGGTTCGCGCCCCTGAAAATGTGGCTGTGATCGGGATGCTGGCGGTAATTATGCTTTCGATACCGTTTGCTTATTGGAAAGCGCGAGCGTTCGATACCTCTATCGATTTCGTCCGCACCACCATTATCTTCATCCTTATCTCTAATATCATCAACACAACCAAACGCCTGAAAGGCTATATAATTACCTTCATCATCCTGAACGTGCTTCTTAGCGCGGAACAACTTTTTAATTATGTCGCACATGGACCCACTCCCGAAGGGCTGCTTCGAGTCGGCAGCGCATCCGGTTCGTTTCTGGGCGAGGATGGTGATTTTGCCCTTGCGATGGGCGTTGCACTGCCTTATGTGTATTTTCTCGCCTGGAGCAACATAAAGCCTGTTTTAAGGGCGCTGAGTGCCGCTGCGGGCACTATGTTCGTGGGTTCTATTGTCGCCACCGGTTCTCGTGGAGGCGCGCTGGGCCTTGTTGCAGTTCTATTCACTCTCGCCGTTCGCAGCCGGAGCCGGAGGACTGCTTTCGCGCTCATCGGGTTAATCCTGCTTTTCGCATGGGTGATGGCTCCTCCCGCCTACAAAGCGCGTGTCGCTACTATCACCGAATCTCACTCTCAAGACCTTACCGCCCAGAGCAGGCTGGCATCGTGGCGAGCCGCCAGGCAGATGTTTAAGGATCATCCCGTGCTCGGTGTAGGAGCAGGCAATTTTCTGGTGGCATTTATCGGTCGCTACGGCGGCTCCTGGTCTTGGAGCAGGACCACGCACAACGTCTTCTACCAGGCTGCTTCTGAACTCGGAATATGTGGTCTGATCGTCTTCTTTTTCCTCCTTGCCTGTGTGCTTTTCCGCAGTGTAAAGCTCAACTACAGGCTCATCAGGGTGGGGCTTGGTGGATCGCCGATGGCTGCTTATGTCGCCGCGCTCCTGCCTTCTACGATTGCTTTTCTGGTGTCGGGATCGTTCCAGACCCCGCTTTACTATCCGCATATTTACTACATCGCCGCTCTCGCCCTGGCGCTTAATAATATTGCGACGCCGATGCTCGTTGAACGCGAGCGAAAGGAGATTCAGCCGGAATGGAAGCCGAGACAGATCAGACGTCGGTTTTCGACCGTATCGAAGTAACATCCGATTTTACTGATGATGAATGGCGCGTATATACGGAATCGGCTTCCGATGCCGTCCCCGCTCATTTGATCGAGTGGCGCGACCTCATCCGCGACACATTTGGCTATGAGCCAATCTACCGCATGGTCAAGCGAAACGGTGTTACCTGTGGAATACTTCCGGCTTTTGAAGTTCGAAGCCTCATTTTAGGAAGGCATATCATATCAGTGCCGTTCCTCAATTCCGGCGGAATCTGCGCGGATGATGAGGCTGCATTTCACGCTCTTCTTTCCGAAGCGCAAGATATCGTCAGTGAACGCCGCGCGCGTCATTATGAGATGCGCTGTCTCTATCCGCCGCCCAATGGCATCCCTGCCCGCGAACATAAAGTCCGTATAGTTCTCAATTTACCCGATAATGCCGATGACCTGTGGTCCTCATTCAGGAGCGAAATTCGCAATCGCACAAAACATGCTCAAACCGCGGGCCTGCATGTGGAGTTCAACTCGCGCAGAATTGGGGAATTCTATTCTGTGTTTGCGGGTAACATGCGCGATATCGGGGTCCCTGTGCATCCCAGACGTTTTTTTGAGACTGTCCTGAGTGCATTTCCTGAACGCTCAGAGCTCGCGGTTGTAGTGGATGCTGATGAAGTGATCGGAGGCGCGATCCTGTTCGGATTCAGGAAAACGATCGAGGTTCCATGGATATCCTGCTCGCGCGCTCACTTTAAAAATTGCCCGAACAACATTCTTTACTGGGAGATGATGCGCCGGGCTTGTGAACAGGGGTATCGTATATTCGACTTCGGTCGATCGAGTCCCGATACGGGCCCTGCGACATTCAAGCTCCGCTGGGGCGCTCGCACGTCTCAGCTCTATTGGCAATACGTTCTGGGTGAGGGCGCCGATCTTCCTGGAGAAACCGGCTCCTCTAATCCCAGATATAAGCTTGCCTCATCAATTTGGAGCAAGTTACCGTCCAGGTTTACTAACGTAATCGGTCCAAAAATAATTTCTCACCTGCCGGGATAATGGATATCAAATCTTACAGAAGAATAACCTTATCTAAGCTGCTACACTATATCGGGGTCAATGCGCTGCGCTTTGCTTCGCCTTCCCGGCGGACTGCGCTCATCGTGCTGTGCTATCACCGGGTGCTCGACGCCGACTCGCCAGCGCGCTTCGTCACCGAAGCCCCTCTGGTCACCTCCACTCACGCTTTCGAGTGTCAGATGGAGCTCATCGCCCAGCGCTTCCATGCTGTCACGCTTACTCAAGCCGTGCAGTGGCTGGAAGGTAACCGCGACCTCCCAAACCGCGCCGTCCTGATCACATTCGATGACGGTTGGTCCGATACCTATTCCAACGCTTACCCGGTGATGAAGCGCCTGGGCCTGCCCGGAGTTGTCTTCCTGGCTACCGGTTTCATTGGGACATCTATGCGTCAGTGGGCGGGGAAGGTCCACGATGCCCTTCTCCGTACCATGGGAGCAGAGGCCGCATCGCGAGAAATCGACCGCCTAAAACACATGCCCGTTCACGAGCGTACCGCCTTGATCGAACGGCTAAGCCCTGCTGAGGATCTCCCCGGTGAGAATATGAGCTGGCGCAATGTCGAGGAAATGGCTGCTAATGGGTTCGAGTTCGGCTCGCACACCCGCAATCACGTTATCCTCCCGCATGAACCCGGAGTCGAGATCCTCGATGAACTCATATCATCCTCCGAGGATATTCGCGTTCGCCTTGGTCTTCGCCCGGCTGCTCTCGCATATCCCGACGGCCAATATGACGCATTCACCTGCCGCCAGGTCGATGAAGCCGGTTATCTCTGCGCATTCACCTGCGATGAAGGCCTTTGGACAAAGCGTTCGCGCCGTTATGCTATCCCGCGGCTTTCGATACACGATGGCGTCTGCGCCTCTCCGAAAGGTGAATTTTCGTCTGTGATGTTTCTTACCTACCTCGCAGGCAGCATTCCCTGGCGCTACAGGAGGTGCGGCGCGTGAGAGCCCTGGTCCTCGATGGTGACTCTCGCGCCGCCCTTGCGATCACTAGGTCGCTTGGAGCTCATGAGATTCGTGTTGCGGTTGCATCCGAAGAGCGTCCGTGCCTCGCCGGCTGCTCTTGTTTTTGCACGGAAACGCTGGTTTATCCATCGCCTGCCTCTATGCCTCAGCTATTTCGCGAATGGCTATGCGCGACTCTGGCTACAATGGGCGATGCGGTCCTGTTCACCTGTGGTGACTTGACCACTTCAATTGTCGGTAAATATCGCCTTGCCTTGCCTGTGAGGACCCATCACGCTCTTCCGCCGCAGCTCTCGCTCGAGATAGCCATGGATAAAGCCGCGACTATCGATCTTGCATCGCGTATGAATGTGCCTGTCCCCAAGACTCTGGAGTTCAAAAAAGGTGACATAATTAGCCCGTCCGATATCCACCTCCGCTTCCCTGTTGTAATAAAAGCCGCGCACTCCGATCTCGCCTATCGCCCCTTGACCACCTATGCCCGCACTCTGGATGACATTCATATCGCGGTCTCAGATGCGCTAAGGGTGGTTCCATCCGTGCTGGTTCAGGAGTGTGTCACGGGGGAGGGGACCGGCATCTTTGCCCTTATGGATTCCGGCAAGCCCTTGATAACATTCGCACATCGCAGAAGATATGAGAAGCCGCCGTGGGGAGGGACCAGCGCTCTTAGTGAGAGCATCGAAGAACCATCTGATACCCTCGCCCATGCGCTCGATATACTCCGCGAGCTAAAATGGCATGGGGTCGCGATGGTGGAATTTAAGCGCGATTCTGATGGCACTCCGCGCCTTATGGAGATTAATCCCAGGTTTTGGGGATCGCTGCAGCTTGCCATTCGCTCAGGCATCGACTTTCCCTATCTCTATTCCCAGCTTGCTTCCGGTGAAATTGTAGATACCTGCGCTAAGCGCAGCTGTGCAGCTAATCGGTGGGTTCTGGGCCAGGTCGATAGCCTTATCTCATCACTTATGACTGGTTCTCGACCTGATGGCAAGTCTCACTCCCGCTTTCTTTCCCTCCTGTCTCACATTTCCAGCCTGCGATTCGGCTCGTGCTGCGAAGTAGAGAGCATCGCCGATCCTAAGCCCGCTCTTTACGAATACGCCGCGTGGCTGCGCACATCGATGAACCGTCTTGCATCTCGCTGTAAAGGAGGCGCTGGCTCTTGCGACAACCGCAGCACGCCCGTGGTATAGTCCACGTCCATACCGATCTTTCTCATGATGGTCACCTGACCCCGGCGCGCATCGCCCGCATGTGCATGGACCGCGGCATGTGCTTTGCCGCCATCTCCGATCATGCAGAAGATATTACCAGCGATTCGATGGAACTCCTCGTGCGCGAGTGTAATGAACAGTCGAGCGATAAATTTACTCTGATTCCAGGTCTCGAGCACCGCTTCGCCCTGGGCATCCATATAGTCGTGCTAGGCCAGCGCCGTCTCACTCCTCCCGCGCCCATACTGGATACGCTCAAGCGCTTAGCTGATGATGGATGCATCCTCATCGCTGCCCACTGCGCGAATAGTGCTCATATCCCGCCCGATCTCCTTAGAATTTTAACAGCAATCGAGATATGGAATATTGGGCGGGATACGCGTTACCTGCCTACGAGCGCAAGTGTTCGCGCATATATGGACTGTATTCGTGCTAAATCCGATCTCCTCGCTATTGGAGGGGCAGATATGCATATCGGGCGAGAGTGGGGCTGTGAAATAATACTTCGAACTCCCTGCGGCGCTGATCAAAATGCAATTATCACCCAACTCCGCAGCGGCAGCTTCATAACACGCGGCCGATTCGTCACATTCCCTTCCCGACCCACAGGCAGATCACGTCTTTTAATCTTCAGGGCTGGTGATGCTTTAGCACGGGTTCGCAGCGTTCGTGACCGTGCGCAGGCGATGATTGGTGTCAAGGGATGATAAGCAATAAGGCAAATACCTTAACAATCTTATACCTGATCGAATCCGCCGGAGGAGGTGGAGCAGAGACTGTTGTCGCCGGTCTAGCATCCGCCAGGCCCGATCACGCTCATGTCGCCTCGCTTCGATCGGGCTGGCTGCAGGAACAGCTGACTTCCGCCGGTATCCCATGCACGAAGCTTCCGTATCGCCGCCGGTCCGATCTGCTCCTCGCTCTCAGCATAGCTAAGCAAATACGATGTTTGCGGCCCGATATAGTCCATTGCCACTGCTTTACAATGAACACCGTCGGAGCTCTGGGTGCGGCTCTCGCTCGCACACCGTCCATCGGAACTCTCCACGGGACCGTTTACGATCTCGGCACGCGAAAAAGACGTTACGCCTATCGCCTCGCCGGAGCGTTCCACCGTCGAATGGTCACTGTCTCCAGCTTCCTGTGCGATGAGCTGCATTCTCAATCCGGCATACCTCTCGCTAAAATCGAGGTCATATATAACGGGATACCGGATCCGCCCGCCGATAACCATGACCGCGAGAGGATCCGGCGCGAGTTCGGCTTGAGCGAGTCCGACTATCTCGTCGGCGCTGTCGGAATGCTGCGGCCTGAGAAAGGACATGCCGATCTCCTCGACGCCCTTACCCTCGCGCTGCCCGATGTCCCTGAAATTAATCTCATATTAGTGGGTGATGGTAAATGCAGGCGGGATCTGGAGCGCACGGCTAACGATCTCGGCATTAGTTCCGCAGTCCATTTTGCCTCGTTTCGTTCGGATATTTCCGCTCTGCTTCGTGCGATGGATGTCTTCGCTCTCCCATCGCACACCGAAGGCCTCTCCATTGCAACTATCGAGGCTATGGGCTGCGGCATACCGGTTGTAGTCACCGACTGCGGAGGTCCTTCGGAGGTTGTCACCGATCATATCTCCGGCCTTCTCGTTCCACCCCGAGATCCGGCCGCAATGGCCGCGGCGCTCGTGCAGTTGGCTAAAGACAATGATCTGCGTGGCGCCCTGGCAGCTAACGGCTTTTCCCGTGCCCGCGAATCGTTCTCGCTCGATTCAATGATATCTCAATACGAGCAGCTATATGCAGCAATTGCCCGCGGAGGCTGTGTATAATGACTACAGCCGTTATTATTATTTTATACGTCTCAATAGCGGCGCTAGCCTACATCCAGTTCGGCTATCTTGCCGCGCTCGCGCTCCTTAGCCGCCTGCGCCGCCATGTCACAAAGCAACAGCCGATCTGCCCGTCCGTGAGCTTTATCGTCCCTGCCCACAACGAAGGTAGAAACATCATCCCTCGGATAGAAAACCTGAAATCACTCGATTACCCATCTGAACTTATCGAAATTATCATAGTCTCCGACTGCTCTACCGACGATACCGCTGAGCAATGCCGCTCCACCGAAGGCATAAGCTTCATTGAGCTTAAGGAACGTGGAGGAAAACCAGCCGCTCTTAACGCTGGTCTTGAAATTGCAACCGGGAGGATAATTGCCTTCACCGATGCCGCTGCCATGCTCGAGCCCGATGCGCTTCGGCTTGCGGTTGCCCATTTTGCCGACCCTCGCGTTGGCTGTGTATCGAGCGAGGATATTGTGCTTGCCAAGGGTGGAGTGGGGGAGGGTGAGGGGCTCTACATACGCATCGATACCGCTATTCGCAGACTTGAAAGCGAAGTCGCCTCCGCGACGGGTATGAGCGGCTCATTTTACCTCGTGCGCCGCGATCTTTGCCCACCGTTTCCCGTCGATCTTGCAACCGATATGTTCTCTGCTCTATACTGCGTTGAACGCGATTGTTTTGCCATTGTTGAACCGTCCAGCAAAACCCGCATCGCCGCTCAACCCGATCCCGCCTGCGAATTTTCTCGCAAGGTGAGGACCATGGTTACCGGTCTGCGTGCCCTCCGCGCATTTCCGCACATGCTTAATCCGTTTCGCTATGGCATTTATGCATGGTGCCTTATAAGCCACAAGATCCTGCGTTACCTCACACCGTTCTTTGCGTCTTTTGTGCTCATCTCAATGCTCTACCTGTCCTTTTCGAGTCTGACCTTTCGCCTGCTCCTGGCTCTAATTCTTGCCGTAGCGGGTATAAGTCTGTTGCAGATAAAGGTAAATACCTCAACACAATTACCGGGTATTATTAAGGCTCCAGGTTTCTTTTGCATAGCCTCGGCAGCGGCTGTGATCGGCTGGTATCGCTTCCTGCGCGGCGAGCGTTTCGTCACCTGGCAGCCTACCGAGAGGGTTACTCAATGAGAGTTCTATTCGTAGCCGGAGCCTGTCCATACCCGCCAAACAGCGGTGGTACGGTGCGGACCTATAACCTTCTCCGCCACCTCTGCCGCAGACATCAAATCACTCTCATCGCTCCCGGTCCTTTGCACGCGCGTCCCGAGTTTGAGGCCATGCTCGGTAATCATTTAGAACAACTGATTATCGTTCCACCTCCCTCTGTTCTTAATCCGCTGGGTAAATTTATTCACCTTAGCCGGTCACTCATTTCCCCGCTTCCCTACATCGTCCGCGCGCATGTAAGCCGGGCTATGAACGATGCTGTCAATCATGCCCTGCGCGATTCTACCTTCGATATTCTCCACTGCGATTCAATCTCAGCCGTTCCGGCCATGCCTGCTAAAAATCCCATTTCCAAGGTCTTCAATGCCCATAATGTTGAAGCCCAGATTTGGGAACGATATGTCCGCGAAGAACGCCGCCGCCATCTTCTTCCGCTCCTGAAGTTACAGTGCGCAAAAGTCTCGGCATATGAATCCACTCTTCCTCGCATTTTCAACGCCTGCGCAACCGTCTCCGAGGAAGATCGCTGCCAGATGCAGCAGCGCTACGGCTTTACGGATGTCCATGTAGTCAAAAACGGGGTCGATCTGGACTATTACCCCGTCACCCCCGACCCTCTCACCGATACCATCGCATTCATCGGCTCTCTCGACTGGCGGCCTAACCAGGATGCGGTTACCTTCTTCGCAAAATCAATTCTGCCGCTTATCCGCGCCGCTCGCCCATCCGTCACCGTATCGGTAATAGGCCGCCGCCCTCCTCGCAATCTCTCTCGCCTTTGTGCTCGTTCCGGAATCGCTCTCCAGGCTGATGTGGCTGATGTTCGTCCTTATCTCATCGCTGCCTCGCTTGTGATTGTTCCTCTGCGCATAGGTGGCGGATCGCGGCTGAAAATTTTAGAGGCTCTGGCTGCTGGTCGGTGTGTTGTCTCCACAACAATCGGCGCCGAGGGGCTTGCCGTGGAAGCTGGAAAGCATCTTCTTATCGCCGATGATCCCACCGACTTCGCGCGCCTGATTACGACTCTCCTCGCTGATCCCACTGCAAGGCACTCCATCGCCGCCGCCGGGCGCTCCCTTGTGGAATCCGAGTACAGTTGGGACCGCATCAGCCTGGATATGGAGAATGTCTGGTTAACTGCTGCTGGCGTTTCTACCGACCAAAGCCAGGGGTAATACAGCATGTTCTTTCATCAGGTCCTATCATTCAAGTCATAGGAATCGTGGCATGAACACTCTCGTGGCTGCTACGCAGCACCTCTCGCAGCCCTGCGGGCCGCTGCCGGTCAAGGACTGTCGTGTTCGCCACGAATGGAATGAAAATGGCAAAAAACACCATTTTCGGCGGAGCCATACTTGACGGCACTGCTGCGGGAACCTTGTTTTGCGGCGGTTTTTTCGTCTTCATAAGACACAATTCGACTTTTATCAGACAGACATGGCTCTACTTTAAGGAGGGAGACCGGGATGATTTACGTGCTGCTTCCAGCCTACAACGAATCCGTGGCGCTGCCTCTACTGCTCGATCAGATCAGGCAGGTCGAATGGCCGAACGATGAACCCTACACCGTGCTTGTCGTGGACGACGGCAGTACGGATGCGACTGTCCCCTGCTGCAGAGCCCGTTGGGAGCAAATGCCAATTGAGATCATTTGCCACGGCTTTAATCGTGGGCTCGGCGCCGCGATGACCACGGGGCTCGAGCACTGTGTTTCCTGCAGCGGCACAGGCGATACAATCGTTACTCTCGATGCCGATAACACCCATTCTCCCTCGCACATTCCTCACATGCTCCGCAACCTGCGTAAGGGAGCCGATATCGTGATCGCTTCCCGTTATGTTCGAGGAGGAGCCGAGATCGGTCTCACCCCTTTTCGTAAAATTATGAGCAGGGGCGCAAGTACGATGCTGCATGTAATGTTTCCGATCGAGGGAGTCCGTGATTATACATGCGGTTTTCGCGCATATACAAGCGAGATTCTACAACGCGGTTTCCGGGAATACTCAGGCAGGCTGATTGAAGAATCCGGCTTTGTATGCATGGCGGAATTGCTCCTCAAGCTCGGTTCTATTGGAGCAAAAGTAGTCGAAGTGCCTCTTGTGCTGCGCTACGACCGCAAGGAAGGCGCCAGCAAGATGAAAGTCGCACGCACCGTGAGCAGATATCTGGCGCTCGTTACGATCAATCGAGCGCGCTTAAGACCTAATCCTTCGCCCGAGAACGAACCGGTGAATCGAGTCAGATGAAAACCAGACCGACAGTATACTTATCTATAGCGGTCTCTGCCGTGCTTCTGGCACTCTACATAATCTTGGGAGCGCGAGCGCTCAATCTCGATGGCCTCGGTTACGCCGGTCGTGTCGAATCGAACCATGTCAGGCAGATGCTCCTCCCCGGTCATCTCTTCTATGGTCCGATCATGTGGGCCATTTTCAAGCTCACTGCCCTGTTCTACCAAAACGCCGATGCTGCCCGAGTTATGCAGGTCGCCGATTCTTTCGCCGGAGCAATCGGAATCGGTGTCTTTATATCCGCCTTAAGGCGCCTGCGTGTGAGCCCGTTCAGCGCCACCTGCGCGGGCCTTGCGCTCGCGTTCTCATACACATTCTGGGTCCACAGCACCGACCTCACCACCTACGCGCCCTCCACGCTCTGCCTGATCTGCGTGTTCTATATCCTTTGCAGGGTAAAATCGGATAGCCGCGGCGTGGGTCTTTACGCGCTGGCGCCGGTCCTTGCGCTTGCGACGTTTATCCACCAGTCAAACGTACTTTTTGCGACTGCGGCTCTCGTCGGTATAATGCTTCTCGATATCCGCCGCCGTTGGCTCCATGCGCTCACATTCGTGCTCATTTTTGCTGTCCTGGTGACGGTTCCCTATGCCCTTCTGGGGGCCTACGCAACCGGTAGGCGCTCACCTGTCGCCATTGCCAGGTGGGCATCGGGCAGTTCTCACGGCTATAAACCAGGCATCGAGCCGATGAGTGTTCCAAGGTTTGCCTATGGATTCGGTAACTCGATCATATATCTCGATGATATCGGCACCTCGATTAAAGGCCGGATGGGAAGCATCGGCGAGTCTCGCATTTCCGCCCGCCGTCTCGCTGTATTCGCGGCTAAATCCGCTTTCATCCTGGCTCTGCTCGCACTTCCAATCATCGGGCTGATCCGAAGACGAGCGCGCATATCCGGTTGGAGAAGCTGGGCGGCGTGGGTCTGTGTGGCATGGATCCTGCCCTACACGGCTTTTGCGCTTTTCTACTTCACCACCGACCACGACCGCTGGATCATGCTCCTGCCCGCTGTCTGGACGCTCTTCGCAGTCGCTTTTCCTGAGCCGTCCCGCATCGGTCATGTGGTACTGGGAGCAGTCGTTGCCGCGATTTTTGCATTGAACCTGGCTTTTGCTATCTTCCCTTCCCACCTTGGCACGAACAATCCATACTATATGGAATCCCGCGCAATGGCGCCTCATCTTGTCGGCAGTGATTTCGTCATTTTTTGGGGTCACGATCATATCGGCACCCCCGGCTACCTGCGCCTCGATCGTGGAATAAAAACCCAGCACATTTTCGATCTAATTCTTCGTTATGGTAAGCATAATGGGATTAACCGGCTTGTGCAAATGATAAATGGTGCAATCGATGACAATCGCCGCGTGGTGATTGTTGGCCTTTATTCACCCCATAATCGTGCAAGTGACTACGAATCCGAGGCAGCCAAACTCCACACCGACCGCAGGGAGGTTATAGCGGCTCTCGATGGCTTTGAGCTCCGGCCGATCTTCAAGATGAAAGGTGAGACTGTCTATTGCTATACCGGACGCAGACCCAGGCCATCGGGCACGTTAGTCTCCATCGATGAGGAGAGCGGCAAGTGAGCAGAGCTCCGATCCTTCACCTCTGCGACAGCCCATTTGTCGGCGGCCCTGAAAAACAAATTCTCGGCCAGTGCCGTCACATCGACCGTTCCCGCTTCGAACCTATTATTGCCTCATTCACCGTATCAGCAAGCCAGGGTAACGATCTCATAAGAACGGCGAGCGAATCGGGCATCCGAACTGCCCAACTGAGCGATGGGAAGCTTACTTTCCCGCTCGCGGTCCGCCAGCTCAGCGATTTTGTCCGCAGCCAGCAGATTAAATTGATCGTCAGCCATGGTTTCAAGGCGGATTTTACAGCCGCGGCGGCTTGCGCGCTTGCAGCGATCCCCTACGTTGCTTACTTTCACGGTCGCACTGCCGCGACCCTGCGCGTAAGGCTTTATGAATCACTCGATCTCCGTGCGATGCGTCGAGCCCGGGTGGTAGTTACCGTATGCCAATCCATCGCCGATTATTTCCGCAGCTGCTGCTTGAACCGTGTCGAAGTGATACCTAATGCTGTAGAGGTTAATGAGATTGCTGTCGAAGGCACTCGAGGGCGCGCGCGTGCTGAACTCGGTATAAAAAGCAACGAATTAGTCGTAGGCACTGTGGTCAGGTTGAGCGTTGAGAAAGGCCTGGATTATCTCATCGATGCTGCTCCGAAGATCCTCAGCCGGTTCCCATCTGCTCGGTTTGTGATCATCGGCAATGGTCCCATGCGCCACCTGCTCGCGCGAAGGGCAGAGAACCTCGGGGTCGCCGGCAGGTTCATATTCACAGGCCACAGGGAGGACTGTGTAGCCCTGATGAAAGCTCTGGATGTTTTCGTTCTTCCCTCCATCCGTGAAAATATGCCTGTTTCCCTCCTCGAGGCAATGGCCTGTGGGATCGGAGTGGTTGCGACCGATGTCGGAGGGGTGCGGGAGGTGCTGGAGCCTGCGGGGGTCGAACCGATCCCCGCGCGTTCTTCCGAAGCAATCGCAGAGGCCGTCATAGCCATTCTTAACGATGATGAACTGCGCGCATGTCAATCATCGGCGCTTATTCGGCGGGTGGGGGATTATTCGTTTGAGCGCCAGTCGCGCCTGGTTGAAGATCTTTTGTGCAGATGTGTAGCTGGTGGTGGTGGAACTATTATGCAAGCTGAGCAGTAGTATACATAAGGCATGGGTGCGACATATAACTCGGTATGTAGAACAATATGAGCGCCTGCTTGACAAGCTGTGCTTGATGCAGCATCATGCCAGATACAACTCTACACTATGGATAGAGAGGATACAGCATGAAGCTTACTGGCTACCTCCATCTTCCATTGACCTTGTGTCTTTGGGCAGCTTTCGCCGCAACGATATGCTGTGCATCCCCAGGCAGTCCCAAACTGCCATCAACTTACAATTTCCAGTCTCTTAATGAAGTCGCCGTTCCGACGACAGAAGCTGACTGGAGCTTCGAGATGTCACACCTTGACCTCGCAATCGCTTCTGATCATATCAGTGGTCTTCGCGCGAGGAACAGCGACATCTATCTTCTGCAATATATGCTCTTTCACACCGTTCTGACAACAGATACAACTGAGCTGAACGCTCTCAGTTCCTATGCGACTGCTAACGGTTATGATCCCGAATCCGCGTTCCTGCACTATTATGATGATACGACAGCCAATTATTCCAACGGCACCTTTGAAGTTATCAAAGGCTATGGTGGTGGTACGGCTGCGACGCTCAAGGATGCCAGAGTTAAAAATTATATTTGGACATCAGCCCGTTACGTATATAATTTAAAGAGCCCGCTCTTTAGGAAGTTCAAAGGTTATTATTACCGTCAACAGATCACTTCAGGATATAAACCTGATGGTATATTTGTCGATGAAGTTAGCCCGGCTTCAGCTTACTTCCCTTCGACCAGTTCCGGCGGCCATGTTATTGAATATGGCAATCGCACTGAGACCGATTTCGCTACCGATTATCTGAATGATATGGTCCCCGCATTCGCGGATGTAAATACCGCGCTGGGTTCCGATCATCCTACGTATCCCGGAGGCGACAGAGTTATTCTGCCGAATATCGCGGAATATGTATCGACATTTATGAACCTCGGCACCCAGGGCACTGATGGTCTGTTGACGGAATTCTGGATTCAGGTGAAGCAGCCGCGGGTTCCTGAGGCGTACGATGAAGCCAAGCAGCTTGCTGATGCAGGCAAGATCCTTATCTTCTCGCAGGGCAGCTACGATCCGGAAGTTGATGCTCTGGGAAACTACTCATCTGCGGCTGACCGGCACCAGATGTATTCGCTCACCAATTATTGGATTGCGAGACAAGGCCGTTTCACCTACTATCAACAGAAAGCGCCGAACGGCTCGTCGCTGCTTTCGCAGTTCTGGTGTAAGGCTCGTGACTTCGACGTGGGGCAGCCGATCGACCCGCTCTACTCGACCTGGCAAACCGGCACCGATTCCGCCGGTCAGAGCTATACCATCTACAAGCGGACATATACGAAAGCGCTGATGCTTTCGAGGCCGCAGGCCGGCTGGCCCGCTACTCCCAACTACTCAACTCCAAGCCAGACCTACGATCTAGGTGGAACTTACAGGCTCCTGCACTACGATGGTACACTCGGTCCTGATATCACCAAGATAGCCCTGTGCATGGGAGAAGCGGTCACGCTCATCGGTTCGAGTAACGGCACCCCGGCGCCCGATG
>Ga0207433_10002989_pt1 | contig 33335 bp, 27 predicted proteins | sample YelNatPaOPGAMG01_FD_187559 | JGI IMG/M metagenome (GOLD analysis project Ga0207433, IMG submission 187559) | Hot spring thermophilic microbial communities from Obsidian Pool, Yellowstone National Park, USA - OP-RAMG-01 (SPAdes) (version 3) | ecosystem: Environmental > Aquatic > Thermal springs... | reverse complement strand
CACCTCCGCTTTCGAACCCCCAGCGCGATTAGCTCAGCGGGAGAGCGCTTCCCTGACACGGAAGAGGTCACTGGTTCAATCCCAGTATCGCGCACCAGAGTTTTACCTGATCAAAGGCAGTTTGTCGGGAACGCCATCTAGCATGTGCCCAATCTGTGCCCAATTGCCCAATTGACTCGCTACCTTCCCAACAAGGCTCTGCTCGACCAGCACAGGCGGTCAGAGCCTTCGCATGCGTACGCGATGTGCCCGCGAATAGCATCGGAACCGTGCTGCTACCCCCGGCTTAGAAATCTGCGAGCGACGCGTTCGGCCCGCTGGTTGACGCAAGCGAGCAACCGGGCCATCCCCCTTCCCCAGGTCGATGCCTCGTCGCTGCCGAGCGGAACGCAGAGAACGCTTCGAGCGGTTCCTGGAGGCCAGCGGCGAGAAGCGTGTCCAAGACCAAGTGAGGGAAAGGCGTTGAACTGTTCGGGCTGCCCCATTCGTCGAGGTTCCGGCAGCTAGAACGGATTCATGACTGACTCAGCCGATCACCTCGCCGCTGCTATCCGCCAAATTGTCAAGGAGGCAGTAGAGGCAGCACTGCGAACGCAACCGCCGAGATCACCGCTGCCCGCGCCACCGGTGGATCCACCTTCCGACCGGATGCTCTACTCGGTTAAGGAGGTCCAGATGAGGCTCGGCATCAGTAGGTCAACTGTGTATCACTTGCTGACTGATGGTCACCTCGCGAGCGTGAGAGTCGGTAGCCGTCGGTTCGTCACGGCTGCAGCGCTAACCGACTACGTGCAAGGACTTTCATGAACAGGCCGGTTCAGATGCCCGATCTCGCCACGACAGGCGAGGTGGCGGAATACGTGCGATCTTCCGTCGCTAGGCTCGCTCAGCTTCGGTACATGGGCCGAGGCCCCAAGTTCATCAAGGTTGGACGGAAAGTTCTGTACCGCTGGTCGGACGTTTCCGACTGGCTGAATCGCAACACGATGCAACGAACTGGCGGCCCCCATGACTGATCTGGCCATTTAGTCGGCAGTACCGGTGGCGGCGTCTATTAGTTCATTGCCCACTGGGAAAAAATCTCACTGAGACGCCCGATGTCGGCGGCGGTAAGACCGATCAGCTGCAACCCGTGTCGGCGTGCCAACTCGATCTTTTCGCTCATCTTCTCGGCGTACACCGGATCCTTGGGCATACCCCACATCTCGACAAACGTACCGTCCTCCAGGAGCCAATCAGCGCGGCGACGGGTGTTCGGGTTCAGCTCCGGGTCGAAGGGATATCGGGGTTCGCGCGTGTGACCGATGCGGTGCCGGTCGAAGAAGTCATCGACTGCTTTCTCTTGCAGTGACAGGCACAGGTGTCCGTCGGTGGCCTTGAGTACGGTGCCGCGCGACACCCGTACACCGTCGTCGGCTAGCCCGGTGCCGATGAGAATGTGCGTCCATGGAAGCTGGCGGCGTGTGATCGCAATGCGGAGAAGCAAGCGACGGTCGATATCGGCCGGCGACAACGGATGCTGCGGGTCTGCGTGGACCGTTGACAGCTGGGACTCGACGAATGCAGCGCCACCGAACTCGTCATCGGCCAGGGCGCGGACCGCCAGCGTCGCGCGAGCAATCGCCCGGGTGAGCGTCCCCCCCATGTTCGGCAGACCCTCGATCGCCACAGCAAGACAGCGGTGACAGTAGGCCAGGGTCTGCCCGCACAAGGGTGCGTGGAACTCGCCAGCCGGCCGTTCGCAGATTCGGCACGTACCGATCGTGTCGAGATAGGTATGGCCGGGAAAGAGCGTGCCGCGATGGGTGGTCAGTCTCTCTAGAAGCGCGGTCGGTTCCGCACCGGGCTTGTGTACTGGCTGGGCGAAACGAGCCAACTCTGATGCCTCGAACAGTGTGTCCGGCACCAGGCCCGCCACGGCAGGGTTCAGCGGCCGGAAGGTGGGTCCGGTGATCATCTACTCGTAGGACAAGTCACGCAGGTGACCTCGCCACACGCGTTCGCGCAATGTCCATCTCAGAGGCGGCAGCCCGATGTCGTCCACCGGGACGCCCAGGCGGGCTGCGAACGCACACGCGGGTGCGATGAGTCGCTCGTCTTCGACCCACAACGTCTCGGTTGTCGGGTTGTATTGGGCGAAAGTTGTTCGTGTCGAGGGTCCGTCCGGTTCAGCCCACCGCAGCTTCATGCCGCCGGGGCGCCAGCCCACATGCACGTTAGGCACCGCGCCGGGCTCCCACTCCTGGCTCACGGCTTCACGCCGGGGCTCCCGGGATGCAGCCGCTGGCACACCCATTTTGAGCAGCCCGTCGAGCACTGCGGGGCGCAGGCGCTCGTCGTCGAGAAACAGATAACCGAGGGCGACGGATCCAATCGGTGTGCCTCCGGAGTGCACGGTCAATGAACTGGGCTGTCCGGACTTTCCTTCGCGAACGGTCACCGAAAGCGGTCCGAGGGGGCGGCTGTGCCCGGGGAATGTGCGCAACCGTTCGAGGACGTGACTCGTGCGCTGCCGCCCTTCGTCGTCGGGGTCCATTCCTCGGGAGATCAAGAAACTGTGCACCGCATACGCCAGCTCGGCTGCTGGGGGGAGCGCGAGTTTGGCCTCACCGTATGCGCACGGGAGGTCGTCGGGGTCGTCGAAGTCCAGACCGTAGTAGTCGGCGTCGTCGCGCTCGATGATGACGCTGCAATTGACCTCACCGCCAGACATTTCAGCCAGAAGTGGGATCGCGTTGTCAGGAAGTTTGGACAGGAGCCCGCGGTAGACGAAACCTAGGTGGCGGTCGTCGATGTCGCCTCCCGTTGATCGCGGCCTGGCGATCGACACGGCGCCCGGATCGTGCTCATTGTCCGGGCGCGGGATGAGCACCACCGGGGCCATGGTTAGGGTCCGACCTTCGGGGCCCGCGTTGAACGTGTCCGCTGCGTAGCGTGCGAACCTCAGATATGCGTCATCCCAGGTCGTGAACGAGAGTCCTTCATCGATCGAATCCCCCACCGGCGGAAGCGTGACCGTGTGGCCGTCCCACTCGATTGCGTAACCCAACGTGGCCTCCATTCGCAGATCCGGACGCGCTCGAACTATACGGATACTCACGGACAGACAGTCCGACGAGTCTTTGAGACACGCAGCGACCTGCTCGACCGCGCGGCGAGCCTCCGGATCTGACAGGCTGACCGAAGGCGTTGTGCTACTAAGAATCTGCGGTCTGATTGCGATACGCCTACAGCCGGAGACTGTTATCTGGGCGTTGGCCCTTGCGGAATAGGTTTGTGGGCCGTGAAACTCCAGCTCAGGGTGTTGGCTGAGTTGGGACTCGATGGCGGCTGCTGAGTGTACTGCGGACGAGCTGCGGACGACGGACTCTCTTCGACCGGCCCGGCGGCGCGACACGGCAACGCGATCTCCACCGACATCAGGACCGAGTCGCGGAGAGCCGAAGCGGCGATATGCGGTTCGCCCGCAGCCCACCGACACTCATGGTCTCTGCCGAGAGGACGGCCAGTTTCGCATTTGACGGCATCGCCACTCAGCCCCCTGTGATGCGAGTTTTCCCGGGCCCTTTACATCGGGTACACCGCGAGGGCTTGCTTCAAGCAGAACAGGATGTGACGCCGTCGTGCCACCCACGTCGGCATGGGCCTAAAGGACCGGAGGAACGAACGAGTGACGGGAATCGCCGAGGCTGTACAGAACTCGACCGAGTTGAAGAAGCCGCTGACCGCCTTGATCAACCAAGAGTGCTACCCGGTGGGCGGGGTGTACAAGTTGGACTACGACTCGGCGGTAGTTCTGACCGACGACTTCAAGAAGCACCAGGCCGGCGGCGTGCCTCGCGGCGGGTTCCTGGTCGCAGCCGCCGGGACAAACACTGCCACCGGCTTCGTGCTCGAAGACCAGGAAGTCATCCTGCTCCGGGTCCGGTCGACCGCGGCGCTGCCCAACGAATCCGAGCTGGTGCAGACACGGCTGGCTGTGGTCCGCGATGCCGGCGCGTCGGGGGTTGGCTTCGACGACGTCACCGACGTGCTGACCCGAAACGAGTTGCAGCAGTCGGCTTTCGACTGCGAGGTGCTGGGCACCTTCTACACCGCCTCCGATGAGCGCAGTGCCCCGATTCAGTTCGGCGCCGACATTGACAATGTCGTCGTGTCTGCCAAGTACCAAGTGTTTCTGCCGTCCCCGCAGGTGCTGTCCTGGCTGGCCTCCTACCCCGGTCCGGTGAATCCGAACGACGCGCTCGCCATCGGGCACGTGCGCTTCGCCGCCACGCGCCGCAAGGCGCACCTCTCGGGCATCGACACCGCCGAAGTGCGTGTCGACGTCGCCGACTTCGTGGGCCGCAAGACCGCCGTTTTCGGCATGACCAGGACCGGCAAGTCCAACACGATAAAGACCCTCGTCACCGCCGTGCACCGTTACAGCTCGGAGCACAACAAGTCGATCGGGCAACTGATCTTCGATCCGCAGGGCGAGTACGCCAACGTCAACCCTCAGGACGGGACAGGTCTGCGGCTGCTCGGCGACGATGACACGAGCGTGCGAATCTACAAGGTCGAGCCCGACCCCGCCGACGACCGCGAGAAGCCGCTGCGCATTAACTTCTACGACCGTGAGGTCCTCGAGGCGGCCTGGAGCCTCGTCAGCGAGGCCACCGCTCCGGTGAACACCAACTACGGCAAGAGCTTCCGCTCGGCGGCGCTGACCGAACCCGACCCCGACGACCGCAGCGCTCACAGCCGCTGGGGCTGGGCGATGGTCGCGTTCTACGGCCTGCTGGCCAAGTGCGGTTTTCAGTGCGCAGCCCTGCCGCAGGACCTCATCATCGCCGCACCAGCGGCCCCGACCGACCAGTTCATCGCCCAGCACGCCGGCATGCTCAGCCAGGCCGGCCGCGCCGGCCGCTACCGCGTGCACTCTCCCGCGGCCGCTCGTGCGTTCGCCGAGTGGGTGGGTGAGCGCGCGGCGGACTACCCCAAGTGGCACGACACCGAGAACTGCCACTTCGCCGACATTTACGAGGTGTACAAGTACACCGGCATCACCTCCGCGATCCGCACTATCCGCGCGTTCCACGGGACCCAGTCCGTCGGTGACGTTGGTGAAAACCTCTGGCAGGACATGGTTGCCGGCCGTCTCGCGATCGTCGACCTGTCCAGCGGCAACGACACCGTCGCCAAGGTGATGTCCGAACGGATCGTGACCCACCTGCTGAACCGGGCCGGCGAGCGGTTCCGTTCCGATCTCGAGCCCGTCGACATGCAGATCATCGTCGAGGAGGCGCACAACCTGTTCGAGCGCGGCGGACGCGACGTCGCCGACGACCCCTGGGTCAGGCTTTCCAAAGAAGCCGCCAAGTACCGGATGGGCCTGGTGTACGCGACCCAGGAGGTCACCTCCGTCGACAAGCGCATCCTCTCGAATACTTCGAACTGGCTTGTTGCCCATCTCAATTCGGATCACGAGACGCGCGAGCTGTCGCACTACTACGACTTCAAGGTTTGGGCGCCGAGCATCATGCGCGCCGAGGACGTGGGCTTCGTGCGGATGAAGACCTACTCCGGTAAGTACATCGTCCCGGTCCAGATCGCCAAGTTCGATCACGCGATGGTCAACGCCGCGCGCGTCGCCGCCGGGCTGTCGGAACTCGATGCGCGCCCTCAGGGTCAGTGATCGCCTTGCCGTACCCGATGGAGCGCGCCTCCCGCCTTGGGCATGTCGACACCGTCCGCAACGCGGCCGTCCAGGAAGCGCTGCAACGGTGGACGATCACCTCCAACCGACCCGATTCCAGCAGTGAGGTCGAGGCGCTGTGCCGGCCGCTGACCGACCTCGCGCCGATCGGCCGGCCCGAGGACGTGGAGTTCTCGATCACCGTCGACGGATCGGACACCGAGGTTGAGGCGACCCGCGACCACCCGACGGTCAAGGTCGGCTATCTGCGTGTCGCGGGCTCGATGGTTCGCCTGGACTCCTTCCGCACGCTAGCCACCCAGCGGTACATCGACCCCCGTGATGTGCGCAGCGCCCACACCCAGTACGCATTCGACGTGGCCCTGCCCGGTTCTCAGCTGGTGCGTCCCGGACTGTCCGGGGTCGACACGTGGCGCACCGAACTCGACACCTTCCTGAGCAGCGCACGGTTCGACTCGAGCACCGAGATGACGTTGGCCGACGGCCTGTTGGCCCTGCACGGCACGCGCGGGAGGCCCGCCGGGCGGGTCACCCTTCGCGTGTGCCCCGGCTGCGGCGTCAAAGCCGACCAGGGCGCCGCCATCACCGTGGGCGCCGACGGTGGCGAATGCCCGGCGTGCCGGGCTCCGCTGTACCTGTCCGATGTGCTGCGCACCCACGAGGAGTACTCGATAGAGGGATCCAACTTCACCCCCATGGGGCGCGTGATGACGGCGACCGAGCGATTGATGTCGGTCTGCTATCTGAACTTCTTCGCCGCGAATGCCCCTGAGGTGCTTCGGCACACCCTGTTCATCACAGACGGCCCGCTGGCGCTGTTTGGCCCGCTGGCGCCGCTGAAGCGGCGGTTCGTGGAGCATCTCAGCGACCTCGCGGCATGGTGCGTCGAGCAAGGTCTTCCTGGGCCCCTGATGGTGGGCATTGAGAAGTCCGGAACGTTCGTCGAGCACGCCGCACTGATCGGGGATCTGATCCCACCCGGTTCAGTCATGCGGCTGCCCAACGAATACATCAACCGCATCTGCGGCCGGCCGCCCGCCAACCGTTATGGGATCGACGAGTACTACGGTCGCCGGTTCATCTACCGCACCAGCGCCGGGGACCCGCTGGTGCTAACTGTGCCACCCGCGCCGGGGCTGTCCCCTTACGACGGCGGCGAAGCTGTTGAAGGCTTCGACGCCTACCCCACGCTGCGGCTCATCTGCGAGATCCTCGACTCGCTGCGCACGCACATGTACCAGAACGCCGTCGTGCCGGTCGCTCTCGCCCATTCTGCGGCCGCGCTGCCACTGGGCGTCGGGCGCTCGGTGCTCACAATGATGGCCCAGGAGAACATCCCCGAGCTGAAGGTCGACGTGCAGGCGGTCAAGCGGCCCTCGTACTTCCCGGCGTAGCTATACGCCGAAATGTCGGAAGCGTGATGGAGGATACGGATATGGCCCTCGTCAGCACGCCGGCCGTAGCGACGGCCGCGGCTGGGCTCGCCGATGTCGCCGACAAGTTCGCCGCATCGCCAACGATCGGCCCGCTTCCGCGCCCCCTGCCGAAGGAGCTCGAGCCCATCGAGCACGCGCTGGCCAACGGCCGCTATCAATCGCCATTGCGGTATCCGGGGGCGAAGTCCGCCCTGGCCCCGGTGATTGCCCGGATCATCACTTCCGCGCGGCGGTCCCGCGAAGTCGGAAACATCGATCTGCTCGTCGAGCCGTTCGCCGGCGGCGCGTCGGCCTCCCTTCGCCTGGTCGGATCCGGCGTCGTCGACCGCATCCTGCTGGCCGACGCGGACCCGCTCGTCGCCGCGTTCTGGCAGACCGCGGCTGAGGACACCGAACGCCTTATCGACCGCGCGTACGACGAGTGGGATCGGTTCGTCCGTCCCGGCGGGCACTTAGGCGTTCAACGCTGGGACTACTGGAGGGTTTGGGAGCCGCGTCGGAACACGCAGCCGCGGACGCGACGACTTGGAGCGGCGATGAAGTGCCTATTCCTGAACCGCACGACGTTCTCGGGGATCCTGCACGGCACCGCCGGCCCGCTGGGCGGCCGTCTGCAGCAGAGTCCCTACACAATCGGATGCCGTTGGAACCCCGACGGTCTCGCCGAACGCATCCGTTTGGTCGGGCACCTGTATCACACCGGACGTTTGGTCGACGTGTGGCGGAAAGACTGGCATCAGACTCTGGTCGACGTGCCCGAGTACTACCCCCAGTTGCTTCCCTCGCGCGTCGTGGCGTATTTGGATCCGCCCTACGTGGAGAAGTCGTCTGCGTTGTACCGGGCGTCATTCGACCCCGCGTACAGCTACCACGGGACCCGACGAGCCCAGGCATCCAAGGACGATTCCCTGCACCTCATGCTGGCCAATCACCTCACTCGCAAAGCGCAGTTCCGGTGGGTGCTTAGTTACGACAATCATCCGATGCTTACAGACAACAGGTGGCTCTACGCCAACAGCAGAATGACGCCCAGCGCAGCCGACCGCGCACTGCTTGGCGTTTCCCAGTGGACCATCAGCAAGCGTCTGATAACGATGCGCTACACCGCGGCCGGCCGGGTCGGCAAACGGTCAGCTGATGAGTTACTGCTCACGACGCTGCCGCCGGCCACTGTCCCGATCGATGACCAGCTGCGGATCGTCTGAGGCGTCCGGTACGACCAATCACGCGGGCCGGCTCGGGTTCACTCCGTCTGCGCTGATCTGAGTCGCCGCTTCTGCAGCGCTGCTTCGAGAATCGCCCGTGACTCAGCCGCGGACTGATCGAAGAAGTCCGCGGGCCAGTTGTCGATTCCGCCATATTCGTTCGTTTCGACCAAGCGGTAGGTCGTTCTGCCCTCGCTCTGCTCCGTGAACAGCAACCCGACGCGGTCGCGCACCTTGTCCGACTCGTCTTTGGCGATGCGCAAACGCAGTCGAGATATTAGGTACTCGCTGTGCGTTTCGACGATGAGTTGCCGCTCCGACGCCGCGATGGCAAGGAGGAAGTCGGCCAGCCGCTGCTGGACTGCCGGGTTGAGGTGCAACTCGGGTTGCTCGATGAGCACGAGGGAGCCACGCGGGGCCTCTAGGCACAGCACCAGTACTGGCAGCAATTGGCTGACGCCCGTGCCGACGCTAGTCAAGTCGAGGTCCACGGAGACGAACTGCTGCTTTATCTGCAGTTCCAGACCCAGCCGGCCCTGATCATGAGTGTCGATCCGGTCACCCATTTTCAAGTACCCGACCCACTGGTTCAAAGCGTCCTTAAGCGTCACCCGCGTCGTGACACCCAGCCGATCCAAGTCACCGGGTAGAGGCACCTCGACGATGCGCGAGCCGCTGTTCTGTAAGACGGCGGCCAAGAACTCGCCTTTGGCGCCGATGTAACCGGCGGCGGCTTCCGCGGAGTCCTGGTAGACCACCCGGGGGTCTTCGCGCAGCGGGCCGAGATAGCGGACCTTCGATCGGAGGAACTCGAGGATCGCGCGGACAGGAATCGACGTGCGTTGCAAAGTGTTGACGACGGGCACCTCGCCGGTGATCGCCGCCTCGCGAAGCCGACGCATGACCGCGGAGTCGAATGCAGGATCGAGGAGCTTGTTTGCATCGACGCTGAGATTCTGCCCGCTGCTGTACTTCTCTTCGAACAACGCCCGGACCGCGATCCAGATGTCTCTTTGGGATTTCAGATCCGTCTGGTTGCGCTTCCAGATGGAGATGATGTCGCCAACGACGAGATCCTCGAGTTCCGCCCAGTCTTGCTCTGTGGAGGTGTCGTCCCGCTTGGCCCGCTCAGTCGTATACCGACGGCGAGCTGAACTATCCATGAAAGCGTTCAGCCACGCTCGCCACAGCAGCTGGCTCTTCGACTCACGCACCAATCCCCTCATCGGGAGCCCGCCCTGCAATGTCACGTCGATGAGATCCAGCTTCTGCTTCCCGGCGGTGTACGAGCCGATCAGATGCCGATCGTCGTCGGCGCCCGCCGACGAGTCGATAGGCGCCACGCGCGCGTGCAGTTGACAGGGCCCTAGCCGATGGTCGGCGACTTCGGGATCGATTCCTGAGACCGAGAAGTGGACCTCCTCGATGTAAGCGTGTCCGCTCTGCCCTTCGGGCGCTTCACCAAGCACCAGTTCCCAGTCCACCTGCTGGCTGACGGTCCGGTGGCGCTGGCGGGCGCGGATCCGCGCGGGGACCGGTCCTCGGTACGACTCCACGACGGAGGTCAACTGGAACTGTCCACCCAAGGCGAAAGACGTGGGACGCACGTCGGACGGACCGGCGTAGCGGGTCTGGGTGACCGTGCCCAGACGGATGGTGGTGCCGTTGAGGGGAAATCGGTCACCCGACGACGAAGCCGCGGCAGCCTGGCTGGTCGCCAGGATGCTCTGAATAAGCGTGCTCTTCCCCGCACTGTTCGCACCGACGAGGACAGTCAACGGCAGAAGATGAACCTCGGCGTCCTTGACAGACTTGAAATTCCTCAACCGCCACGCTTGCAGCGTGATATAGGCGTCCTCGCTGCGCGCGAGAACGGCGCGTTCGAACTCGTCGTCCTCGTCGATCATGTGAAACTCCTGACGTTATTCACGAATGGCAGGGAATTAGGACGCACTGGAACATTTGGCGTCCTACTGTGCGGCGTTGCGGATAAGGGGTCCCGTCACGGGATCGACCCAGCAGTTTGACGAACGTCGTTCCTGCGGCGGCTCTGTCCAATAACGCCTGAGCCTGCAGCAACTCCAAGCCGGATCGATCGACGGGAGTTGTGGTGGCCACGTCCGGCTCATCGCCGATCGACCACAGCTTCTGATTGAGAACCTGCGTCAACACGCCATAAACATCGAGAAGCCCCGATCTGCGATAGGACTCCTCGAGTTCGCGGTCGATCAAGATCCCGCGCATGAGCCAGGCCGGCATCGCAACCTCACCTCGTTCGATCTTGTTCACTAGGTGGAGGACGAAATCCACCAAGTCGAAATCCGAGAACCCCGCAGGGTCCAGTCGGAAAGAAACGGGATCGACGATCAGGTCCTGTTCCCGCTCGATCAACTGCCGAGTGCAATCTCCGGTGACCGTATTCAAACGATCTAACTCAGCGATCTTGTTGGCCCATCTGGGATCGGACGGTGAATCAAGCGACGGCCCCGCCCTAAATTCATGCGGAATGGCATCGTTCGCCGGATTTCGACGAAAAATTTCTCTAACCATTTCACTGGGAATCGAGCCGATGGTTTTCAATTGCACATTCCAGACGTATCCGAAGACATCTGTCTGTGCAGCGAGCCCATACGGCAGTCCGGTCACCTCCGGCGGAAGATAAACGTCCTTATCGGTCGCTAATTCGACGTCCGGAGTCAAAAGCACAACGGTAAACGAATACGACTGCGGTTGGGAGTCCACCACCAGCACGAGGACGTTGTCTGCTGAACGCTCCATCGGTTCGGCAACACATATGGCGCCAACGGACGGCTGCGCGCCCTCGCCGTCGTCGGCATCGGCATCGGCATCGATGCGCGGGTAATCGGCCTTAAGTTTCGACAGCCACGTGTCACGGCGCGGTTTCACGGCGTTTCCTCCGCCTTCGACAGTGCGACTATCAATGCGCCCACCACGGCGTCATCTGCAACATTTCCTATGTCGGCTAGCCCGACTTGGAGTTGCGCGAAGGCGTTGCGCTTGTGTTTGTCGACGGTAGGCCGACTGATCTGCAGCGCGCCTGCCAGGGTGCTGTCGGTGTCACCACGCAATTTACCGATCAACACCGCACGTTCCACGGCGCTGAGAGCGGTTACCACCTGGTCCACGGCATCCTTCACTATCTTTGCGTCCTCGGGGCCGAGAGACGATTCCGGCCCAAAATGCTCCTCATTTGCCTCAAGCTCGCTTGGCACCAGGAATGTCAACGCCTCGCCGAACAACTCGTCGATCAGGCCGCGGGTGATGATCGGGTACGTGGCGGCCAAGTCGGCAAGGGCGGCCTCGAGTTCGGCCCTTGCCCACACCGGACTCGCGCGGTCGCTCGACGCGCCCGGCAGGCGCGGAAGCTCCTTCAATCGCGTGATCAAGCGATGCCGCTGCTGCGAATCCGGCGGGCTCGAGGGTGACCGGCCGTCGGTTCGGCGCCACGCCTCGCCGTGGGCGTCGGTCGATGGTTCGTAGTCCGGTGCCACCAGTACATGCACGGCACGATCGACCAGGTTGTCGACCACTGTGCGGCGTGAACGACGGCGGGAGGACAGCGCGAATTTGGTTTGTCGCCACAGCAGCCGACGAAGCGACTCCAGATCATGGGCGATCGCGCAGATGTACTCGATCTGGCGCTTTCTCAGTAGGTGCTCGACGACGTCTTGAAGCAGGTCTTCGCGTGCCACGTCGTCCCATGCGGCGGTTCCCGCGTACGTCTGGGGTGAATACCGGTTTGCGACGATCCGGCACATTCGTTCGACTTCGGCAACCCACAACTCGCCGATGCCCTCGATTCGATGCTCGCGGACGAGATCGTCGAAGAGCCCCCCGAGCGCCGGTCGGTCCTCAGGCTCTTCGGTGACCTCCGGTGGCGCTGCATCGGCGATCTCGTCGAGTGGATCCACGTCTGCGTTCGGGCCGAGGTCGTTCGGCGGTGAGCCATCGGTCATGTCGGGCCCGCCATCACGGCTTTAACCGTGTCTTGATCGTCTTCTGAGCAAAGACGATTCGCATCACACAACTTGTCCTTACTGACTGGCATCGGCAGTCGAGTGACGACCCAACCCTCCCTGTCGAGCCAGCATCCAGGCCACTCGGCGCGATGGCCGTGAGCCGGATTGAGCGGCTCAGATTTGTGCTTCTGGGTCGTTCGGGCGTAGACGACCGCGAGCGGCCCCGATTCCGGCCACAGGCGAAGAACTATCGCTCTGTGCTTGTTCTTATGCGGTGCGAACGGTAAGTCTTTATCGGGCAGATGAAACCACGCCTCACCCTCGGGTGGGCCTAGGCCGAGGCGGGCACGCAAGCCATCCAGTGCTAGCCGCGCCACGTACCCTCCCTAACCCAGTCGTGCCGACCAAGTCGCCGCCTGCGGATCCGCATCAATGATGCATCAGGCGGGGTACGGCGAACTGTAGACCCGCACGAACAGCCTCGGCGATACCCGCGCATCCAAAGTTTTCGCGAAGGACTAGCGATCGGCCGGCATGGGGATCGCGTTGCCGACATCGGCGAGTGAGCTCTAAAGTGCGCGTACACGCATCCGAGCTTGGTCATCGCTCCAGCACGGAGCCGCGGGAGCGCGCGGCTACAGTCCCATGCCGAGAAGATGTCACAGCAGCGGGCGCCACAGGGCCCTTAGCCTTCTCGAGACTCCGAGTTGAAGGGCAACCATGCGATCAGCAGTTTGGGTACAGGCCGTCGCGCTAGCGCCGGCCGGTATCACCAGGTTCGATTGGCCAGTGCGGGGAACTCACGCAGGTGATCGTTGATCCTGGGTAGGACAAATCAATGTCCTGGACAAAGCGAGTGGCTTAGTGCGGCCGCGGATTCGGACGGGCAATCGCGTACCGAAGCTCGTCCTCGGTACATCGCCGCCTGGCCCTGGGCCTTATGCCAAGGGCACCGCGTCGTGGATCGGTTGACATAAGATTGCATCCGAGGCATAGGAGCGACTCTCTTGTCCTCTAGTCGCCAACAATGCCCAACCGGCGGGCAAGATCTGGTCCACCCACCTCGACAATGAAGGTGGGGTCACCGCAGACGACGAGTTGGTCGCGCGCCCTGGACAACCCGACGTACAGGCGTTCGCGGGACCGCTCGTAGGTGCCCTTGTCGTTGACGACGAGTACGACGGCCCGGCGTTCGAGGCCCTTGAAGCCGAGGACGTGTCCGTAGAAGACCTGCTCGGCGTCCCAGAAGCTGTCCCAGTACGCCTCGGTCCCCTCTTCCTGGCGCGCGATCTGTTCGGGGTGGCGGCTGCCGGTGGTGAGAAGGGCGACGTCTTCGGGCCGCCAGCCGTCGTCGAGGAGTTTGTCGATCTGGTCGTCGCCCGCGTCCATGGCTTCGTCCCGGACGCAGGGGACGAAGGTGACGTCGGGGCCGTCGCCGCCGAGGGAGCGCATCGGGTGGTCTACGAGCGGTTGGAAGGCGGTGGCGATCTGGCGGGTGTTGCGGATGTTTTGATCGAGAATCAACGGCACGAGCGGAATGGGCGGGGTGCCCTGCCGGTCGAAGACGCGTTGACCTTCGTCGCTAAAGACATAGATGCCACCGGCTTCGGGGTCTTTGAGTGCCGCGAGAACCGGATCCCACCAGCTGTCGGCGAAGTCCTGGGCCTCGTCGATAATGATGGAGTCAAATCGCTGCCCGGCCGGAAGGTTTTGGGCCAACTCGAGCATGAGCGCGGGAAGGTCGTGCTCGAAGAACTGGGCGGTTTGAGCCGTCCGCTCTGATTCGTCGGGGCCTTCGGGTGCTCCCCATTGCATGCCGAGGGTGTGGAACTCGCCGACGTAGCCGGGTTGCTGGCGGCGCTTCCAGTTCCTGGTGATGCGTTTGAGGTAGGACGCCAACCCGTGGGAGTAGCAGAGCAGGGCGACGCGTTGGCCTTCGTTGCCCAGCCGGCGAGCTTGCTCGACGGCCATGAAGGTCTTGCCGCTGCCGGCTCCCCCGCGGACCTCGACGCGGTTGAGCAGTCGGATCGCGTCGAGGATGACGGCCTGACGCTCGGTGAGGATGTCGGCGGCGTCCTCGTTCTCCAGGGCGCGGGCCACGACGTCGCGCTGTGGAAGACCTCTTCCACTCAGCGCGGTCTGCAGCTGCTCGATACCCGTGAGACTGAGAAACGAATTATCTTCCTCTTGGTTGAGAATGATGTCGTGTAGCCGTGCCGAGATATCCGGAAGGTCATCACGGTCGACGACCATCCAGCGCGGGCAGTTGGGAAGCGCGAAGCCCTGCGAGAAATGGGAATTCGGGAAGACGACGGTGTGCGCCCAGCGCAGCCGGCCCTGCGTCCAGCGCGGGTCACCCTCAACGAAGTCGCGCAGCGCATAGCGGGCTTGACGCGCCTGGCGGACCGGCCGAATCCTCGTGACGCGCCCGCCCCGGCTCTTCTGCCACCAGCACTTGCCGTCGTGCCAAACCTCACCGCCCTTCACCTCAACACAGACGATGCCGGCGCCGTGGATGGCTACGACGAAGTCGATCTCGTGGTCCTTGAGGTGGTCGGTGACGCGCTGGCCGGCGATCAGCAGGTCATGCTCGCCGAGTTGGTCGACGAGCAGCTGCCAGACCGTACGCTCCGTCTCGTTGGCGAAGCGCGGCTCGGCGGGCAGGGTGATCGGCACAGCCACAGAGTGCCACGGTCCAGCTTCACACGGCGGGAAACGTCAGTCCGTCTCGATTCGAGAGTTGAACTCAAAGGGGACGCCGTGGCGCTTCAACCACGTCATCTCTCCGACCGACATGATCTCCTCGGAGTGCTTGCACACCAGCTCGCCGATGTCGTCGTGAGCACCGCCGTGGAGGGCCCGCCGTAGGGCGGAAACCGTTACGTGAAGCCAGTATTCGTACTCACTGCTGCCCGGGTAGCCCCCGAGATCGTGACCGTAGAACGTGAACTTCGACTCGTCGTAGTAAAACCACACCACCAGGGTGCCCCCGCGGTAGAAGCTCTCCGACCCCTTTCCATCACTCACGAACAAATCGTGTCAAGCAGGTCTGACATCACGATTCCTTGTCGGTGGGTGCCGATATCCTGGAGGTGCTTCAGGAGACACCATCGGCAAGCTCCGACTCGGTGGTGCGCCAACCCCACGTTCGCGGGTGGCTCGGATGACGAAGCGGCTCGCATCGATCGGTGTGGGCAAGAGCGCCGCCTCCGCGGGGAGGGGCCGGGAAGGAGTATCGATGGGCAAAAACAAACCACAGGGCTATGACGTGATCGGCGACATCCACGGGTGCGCTGCAGAGTTGGAGGCGCTGCTGACCGAGCTGGGCTACGCGCCGGCCGGTGCCGACGGCGTCTACGGGCACCCCGAGCGGCAGGCGGTGTTCGTCGGTGACCTGATCGACCGGGGGCCCGACCAGCTTCGGGTACTGCAGATCGTCAAGGCGATGGTCGATGCGGGTAGCGCCCAGATGGTGTTGGGCAACCACGAGTTCAACGCGCTGGCGTATGCCACGGAGTGGCCGGCGGGGTCCGGCGAGTACCTCCGCCCGCACGACGATCCCGATGATCCGAGGGCCGCGAAGAACGAGCGACAGCACGAGGAGTTCATCGGACAGCTGACGGATGCGGCGCGCGAGCACTACCTGGCGTGGTTCTGGACGCAGCCGCTCTGGCTGGATCTCGGCGGGCTGCGGGTGGTGCACGCGTGCTGGCACCCAGAGTCGATCGCCCTCGTGGAACGCGAACTCGGCGGCAACCGCTTCACCGACGTGAGGCAGCTGGTGCGGGCGTCGACCGAGAACGACCCGCTGTACACCGCGGTGGAGACCCTGTTGAAAGGTCCGGAGATCAGCCTGGTCGACCAGGGCCACGAGCCGTACATCGACAAAGACGGCGAGCCACGAAAGAGTGCGCGACTGCGGTGGTGGCACGACGGTGAGCCGACGCTCGGGGATCTCGCGGAGATGGGTGGAAAGTTCTACACCGCGGCCGGTGATCCGTACCCGCCGCTGCCGGCCACGGCCGTCTCGGCCGATCACCAGAGGCACGTCTACACCGAGCAGGTTCCGGTGATCTACGGCCACTACTGGCGCCGGGGCACGCCCGAGCATCGGCACGACTGGACCGACTTCACCGCGTGCGTCGACTTCAGTGTGGCCAAAGACGGTGCGCTGACTGCCTACCGATGGTCCGGCGAGGACCGGATCGACCCGACGCACTACGTGTCGGTTCTTTCCGTCACGTAGCGGGCGGGTTCCACCGAGAGGCGGAACCACGTCGCGCGGTTCGACGTCAGCGGTGAGCCGATCCGACATGAGTCGGCATATCGCCGCGAGACATGTTCCGCAGCAATGCTTTTAGAGGCAGTCGAAATCAACTGGCTCACAGCTGGATTCTGGCTGCCGGCAAGGTTCATCAAGGGCCACGAAAAGGAAAGGAGCGTGACCGCTATGTCGCGCTGGAAGTATGTCGTCGAGGGATGGGGAACGGTCTTCCGCGCTGACGCGGACATGACTGCGAAGCACAAGATGCTCGCCGAGTTGCTCCGGGCATCGGAGTGGTACGCCTCCCAGGAGGACGGCGAGAGGTCCGACCTGGCGCAGAGGCTGCGTGAACTCGAGCACTGCGCCGACGACCACGGAGCTGACGACGTGCTGTGGGAGATCTACAACCTTGCCGACGCTCAGCGAGCATGGCTCGATCCCGAGACGTAACACCGGCAGGCCGTTGGGTGTGCACTACTCACTGGAGCCATCCGGCGCCAGGAGTCGACGGAACGCGTCCACCGAGGCACGCCGGCTGGGCGGCCATTGCTGCTGCCAATCTTCAAGCGGGACATCACCGAGCGGGTCGAATACGGACGCCAGTCGACCGTACTCCTCGCGGCGCCAGGACCGTAGACGGTCGTCGCCGCGGAAGAACGCTTGGAGCCTGGCGAGCTGCTCCTCCTGAACCTCGGGCGGTGCTCCGCCGCGCACGCCGATGCCGTTCATCAGGCTGTGCCGGCCGAGTGCAAACGACCGCACGCCGGGTGGCAGTATGAGGCTGCTGTTCACCGCGCGACAGTCCTCACACGCCAGCCATGACCAGCGCGACACACCACCGGCCGTGGCCCGAAAGCAGATGATGCACAGGTCGTACTGGGTGGAGACGTCGACGCCGTGCCACTTTAGTGGGTGGTCTTCGCAACGGCAGGATTGCCACAGTCGAGGGCCGAATCCTGGTACGGGACCCCGGATTCCGCCACATGGGATATGGACGCCCAAATTGTGAATGCGCTGACGCAAAGCCGCATCGGTAGCGCTAACTTCTTCCATGGTTCGCCGTTCCGGCGGCGCCGCCCTCGGACACCCACCACTTGCACGCCATGCATGCCGGCTCTTCCCCTGGGGCACCGTGCGGTGGTCGCGCGGTTGCCGGGACGGCGGGCCAGGTACCCGAACAGCCGTCCGCTCGTGAGCTGGTTCAAGGATAGCGGGACAGTCCGACAACGTCACCCGCGCTCACGCACGGGAGGCTGGACTCTTTGCTCGCCGAAACAGCTCCGCCGGCCGGCCGCGGCTGCCTTCGATGCGTTCACCGGTACGGACCACCAAGCCCTTGTCGGTCATTTCCCGGCGGAACACGTCGCGGTCGAAGAGCCTTCCGGCGACGATCTGGTGCAGCCGCCGCAAGTCGCGCATGGTGAACTGCGGCCCGAGCACCCAGTCAGGATCGGCTTCTCTCCGATAGCGAGACTTCAGATGCGCGACGGCCGAGGTGATGATCTGTTGGTGGTCGTAGATCAGCCGTCCCGGCTTTTCCACCGGCATCAGCCGGGTGGTGTCGAGGATTCGTGTGGCCAATCGATCGGGGGCAACCACGGCCCAGTGCGCCACCGACAGCACCCAGCCACGGTCGTCACGCTTGGGATCGTCGAAGACCTGGAGTTGGTGCGGCTCGACGCCCTCGACCCCGGCCTTGACTCTGAGAGATCGACGGACGGCATCCGCAAGCCGCTCCCCCTCCCAGAGGAAGGTGCCCGGCAGCCCCCAGCCCGAGGTGTTCTCGCGCTTCACCTCGAGAACCAGAAGGCCCCTATCGGGGTCCGGGATCAGGAGCGCGCTGTCGACCGCGACCGAAGGTCGCGGGTAGTCGATGAGGCGCCGCCCCGAAGAATCACGGAATATTTTGTCGGTCACGAGCGCTAGCATAGCCGCAGCACGTCGGTTAAACGACTGGACTGTCGTTAACTCATCTTTTGCGATATAATGGTCGTAAAATTGAGATGTCGGGGGAAGGATGGTGGTCGCCATGGCGTCACTGCATGATCGAATTGAAGGTGTCCTGTTGGGTACCGCTGCAGGGGATGCGCTGGGCGCACCGTATGAGTTTCAGCCGCCGCGCGGCCCCGAGCTCGACGTCGCCATGGCCGGCGGCGGCCCTTGGGGCCCAGGTGAGTGGACCGACGACACCTCCATGGCCATCGTCATCGCTGAAGTCGCGGCGACCGGAGTCGATTTGCGCGAGGAAGCCGCGCAGGACGCCATCGTGGCTCGCTGGCTGGAGTGGAGCCGCGGCGCCAAGGACGTCGGTATCCAGACCCGCTCGGTGCTCAATACTGCAGGGCGGCAGGGCATCTCGGCGGCACGCGCTCGCGCCGAGTCTGTGAGCCTGCACGAACGGACCGGTCGGACGGCGGGCAATGGGTCGCTGATGCGAACGGCTCCGCTGGCGTTGGCCTACCTCGACGACGAGGATGCCCTGGTCCAGGTGGCCCGCGTGGTCAGCGAACTGACGCACTTCGATCCCGATGCTGGCGATGCGTGCGTGCTGTGGTCGACCGCGATCCGGCACGCGGTGCTCACCGGGCAATTGGACGTGAGGGTCGGACTGCACTACCTCGACGCTGAGCGACGCGGGCTGTGGGCGGAGCGCCTCGATGTCTCGGAGTCGTCGCGGCCCGCTGACTTTCGGAACAACGGCTGGGTGGTCGCTGCCCTGCAAGCGGCGTGGTCGGCGATCGCGACCACCATGCCGGCGGAGGGTGCATTGGCCTCCGAGCATCTCCGCCGAGCTCTCGACGCCGCGGTGCGCGGTGGATATGACACCGACACCGTCGCCGCGATCGCCGGCGGTCTGCTCGGGGCCGCCTACGGCGCCTCGGCCGTGCCGCTGGAATGGCGGATGCTGTTGCACGGCTGGCCCGGAAAGCGAGCCCACGATTTGGCGGTTCTGGCGTCGGCCATCACCCGCGGTGGAAAGCCGGACGACTTCGACTTCAGCTACTACGACTCCCCCATCGACACCGTGGCGGTTCACCCGCATGACAACAAGGTGCTGCTCGGCGGGATCGGCGTGCTGCGCCAGCTGCCTCCTGAGGTCGACGCGGTGGTGTCGCTGTGCCGGCTGGCCGACGACGACATGCGTCTCGACATGCCCCATGTCGAGGTCCGGCTGATCGACCGGCCGGAGCATGACGAGAACCCGCACCTGGATTTCGTCCTGACCGAGGCGGTTCAGGCGGTCGAGCGACTGCGCGCGGAGGGCCGCACCGTACTGGTGCACTGCGTGGGTGCCTACAGCCGCACGCCCACGGTCGGTGCTCTCTACGGGGCGCGGCATCGCAACGTCAGCACGGAGCAGGCTCTGCGTGACGTGCAGGCGGTGCTTCCCGGCGCTCATCCCAATCGCGCGTTCCGGGCAGCGTTGAGCCGGCTCGACCCGGCGGTTGTACGTCAATCGAGAGAGGCAGCGAGCTGATGACCAGTTCTACCTATACGGCTGCTGTGATCGTCCTCGGCGACAAGGAGACCGGTGAACGCGTCGACATGCTGGCTACGAAAGCTGCCGAGCATGGGGCGGTGATCGCAGCGACGCACACCTACGAGGCGGGCGAACCAGGCAAGCACCAAGACTTGGCCGAGATCGACGCAGTTGTCGCAGCAATGTCGCAGGCCATTCGCACCCGAACCAACATCTGGTTGCCGTTCCCGTACGACCTGCTACCCGAGCAACACCAGCGTCGGCTGAGCCTGGTGCTGCAGCGCCACGGGCTCAATCTGCTCTTCGGCCGCGAGCTGTGGCCCTCGCCGGTGGAAGGCGGATACAGCGAGATTGACAGCGCATTGCGCGGAGAAGTCCGGGCAGTCGACGACCTCGACCACGTTGCACTCGCCGCGGCCGCGGTGGCGACGCTGAGCGACGAGATCGAATCAGCTCTCAAAGATCCGGAGCAGGCAGCACCAGCGGGGCTGCTGCCAGATGTGCTGCAGAAACTCGAGATTCAGTATGGACCCCACCCTGGACTGCCGGCCACGAGAGCGGCATGGCGACTGCGGCAGCCAGGGCTGAAGTGTTTCGCGGTGTGGCTGGTTGGACGGTGCGAGATGACGCAAACGGAGGCCGCCGATTTCCTAAACGCTTGGGGTCACCGGACGCAGACCGGTCGCAAATGGCAACGATCGACCGTGTCGGCGCTCTTGAGTGGGCGGTATGACGGCGGTTAGAAGCACGACTGTGGCATTTACCGGTGTCCGTCTTCCGCGAAACGTTGAAGAGGGCTGGCTTAACCTATCTGGATATGAGTACTAGCAGGGTCGGCAGAACGCAGCGTGGGATCTTGGAGCTGCTGACTAATGCCGTTGAAGATGGATTGTCCATATCGCATTTGGCGTCGTCGCTGGGCATCACCGAGCGAGCTGTGGAAGCAGCCGTCGAGCGGCTCGAAACTCGCGGATTGGCAGTGTTCACAAAGTACACATCGATTGCCTGGTTACCCGACCGACGCCTAGCCTGGCTTCGAAGCAGGGCTGCGCCTACAGAGGCTACGGCTCAGGAGATCGAGAACTTGGCATTCCGTACCGGCCTCAATGCGCCCGACGACAAGGTGTCGAAGATTGCGGAAGTTTCTATCGGAAGCCACTTCAACGATTAGGTGGTTCAGGAGGTCTACAGCAACTCCCCGCGGTCATTGAGCCGGGCAGATTCGATTCACCGCCAGTCAACCGTGGGCGAAGACGATTATGTGCCGTTCGAAGATTCGCTGGAGAACGGGGCGGAAGGCCATTTGGGTGGACGGATACCAACATGACCGCCGGTCGGCTACCGCCGACATCGAGTTCGCCATCGCGGGGGACATATCTTGGAAGAACAGACGCGACGTGTGGATTGCGACGGGTACGTCCTTGGCCGGCCCCATGGACGTCGATCTATGCTTTCGCGGTCGCAAGTGCGCCTGACCGGAGCAGCCTCCTACGCCGGGCGATAACTCGAATCCACGTAGGTGGCTGGATCTATCAAGACCGCCGGGTCATGACCGAAAGCGTAGCCAACGTTCAGCGCCCGAAAATGTGCCTCACCGCACTTTATTTTCCAGCCCTCAGACTCAAACCTCAGCTTGTCGATATCGTCACTACCTTTAGTCTCACATACCAGATAATGAAGCCTTCCTGGGGATTCCTCCAGCACAAATGCCCAGTCCGGATTATAATTTCCAAGTGGCGTTGGGATAACAAACCACCCCGGCAACTTCAAGAAAAGCGTTATCTCAGCACGGCTATCTAAAAATGTCGCGAAGTTTTCCTCAACCTCCGAATCGCATACCACGCGGTCGGTGATGCTTTTGGAGACCTCTACCACGATCGGCGCGACGGTATCTTCTTGGTGTGCCTCACTAAACCGCTTTGCCTCCCAATACGCACCCTCTATTGGATGATAAACGACCCGATCGACCACTTCGTTATACAAAGCCCGGTTCATCGCATCCGCAGCTCGATCTATGAAGACCGACGGGTTTACCTTTAACTGATTGAGCCTGTCGCAGTCCCTCAAGATTTGAACGATAGTTGCTCGTGAAAGTGGTACCCGCCGGCAAAGCTCACCTACGACATCTGGAAGCTTACTTGCAGCAACCACATCGACCACGCCGCGGTCACGATTGCCGACCGCAGTTAGGCCGGCTGCGCCCATCTGGATATCCGCTTTCCCGATGCGAAATCGAATAGGCTCGAGGTCCTGAATGTGGTTCATCCGAATAACCGCGTCGGCCACAACGACATCCGAATCAAACTGAAGGTTGTAGGTTGTGCGTTGCGATATGCGAGTCCAGAGCTCCACAAAGTATGGGTCATCCAGAACTGCGGGCTTCAATGTGAGTTTGACCTTATCTCTCTTAAGATCAACGATTCGCTTTTCAAACTCAACTCCGACCTCCTCCTCGATCTCCTTCTGCAATGCGCCCGCGAACGAAGAAAAAGCCTCATTCGCGATGACGGTCAACAGATTCACCTCGTCCGCGTGGCAACGGTCACCGTTGTCCATTACCGGTAGTCGAAGACCCCTACCGACTTGCTGCCGCTTCCTCATTTCAGATCGGCCATCTTGTAAGTTGCAGATGGTAAACACATTAGGATTATCCCAACCCTCAGCGAGAGCCGAGTGGCTAAAGATGAACCTCAGCGGCTCATCGAAGCTCAGAAGTCGTTCCTTATTCTTCATTATTCGTTCGAACGCATCTGCTGCGTCCTTCGTATCCTGACCAAGCCGAGTATCCTTTGGCGTTCCTTTAGCGGAGGTTGCAAAGTAGCCCTCGTGAACGCGGCTGACCGGCGGCATATCTAGAGATTGATACTTGCCATCGCTCCGCGCCGATTCATACTCATCCTCGAACCATACCCTCAGCTTGCCGTCGATCGGATGATAATTGGCTACTCGATCAATGAAGAATAGCGTAAGCGGTTTAATAGCATCAGGAATAAGGCGTCTCTTGGCCAGTCGGACTAGTTGCAATTCTTTCTCAAAATGGCTCCTTACCGCTTCTCTCACCTGTAGCCGAAGTAACTGATCCTGTCCTTCTCCGGTTGTGGACCCTGCCCGAACCCGACATCCATTCCCAAATTCAACCAGACCGCGCTCGTTGTCAATATCTTCTACAAGCCAGCCCTGATAAACATCACGCGAGCCGCTATGTGCAAACAGGTCGTCATCTTTGCGAAGAGTCACGCGCGTTCGCCTAGTCCCCTGTTTCGTCGCCTTGTGGATATATGCCGTCGCCGTGACACTGCCGGACGTTGCATTAATCCTCTCGATCTCGACGAAGGCATCGTTGAGGTCGTCATCTTTAGTAACCGAAAGTACGCCAATGCGTTTCACAAGGCGGAGGTCGTAGGCATCGACCGGAGTCAGTCGATACACCAGATGGTGCAATGAGCGATGGGTCGCCGAATAGCGCAGTCGAAATAATGGGGCGAGTGACTCAATCGCCTGACTCCGAATAACCGTCTCCATATTCTGTGGTTCGTCCATCACGATAATCGGACGGCAGGCGCGCAGAAACTCGATTGGAGCGGCCCCGCCCATAGCGTCCGTTGACCGATTTATGACATTTGTTTCCTTGGTAAAGGAATCGATATTTATCACCATTATTTGCAGGTGGGAGGCTGTGGCAAACTGACGAACGCGGGTTAGCGCATTGCTGTCGTACACATAGGAATCGTACTGCAATCCGTCATATATCTCGCGAATGTGGTCCCGCAGCGAGAATAAGCTGGATAAGACACCTTCACGAATGGCAACCGTCGGCACGACGATGATGAATTTGCTGAATCCGTATTTCAGGTTCAATTCTGCGATTGTTCTGAGATAGACGTACGTCTTGCCAGTTCCCGTCTCCATCTCAATACTAAAGTCCAACGGAAGCTCGTCATTTGCGATACTCTTCCGCATGCTTTCAGGTACAGCCGGTGTACGTACGCCTGATCCTTTCAGCGTTTCCCTGTCTTGAACACGCCGAAGATTTACCTGCACGGTTTCCGCAGAGAGAGCAAGCGAGTTACCGAATGCAAGGTGTTCAAGGCCCTCGAGTACAAGTTCACCATCCTGCTGCGGAACGGCGGAAGCTTGCGGGAGAACCTCTTGGCCGGCAAAGAGGTCCACCACGCTGTCAATTGCATCTCGTTGATAATCTTGGTTAGCGTCGTACTTAATCTTTATCGTCATCAGACCGTCTTCATCGCAATGCCGGCGTTCTTTGCTTTCGTGAATGCGTTGGCTTTCACGGCATCCGAGCCAGCGAAACCATCCTCAAGAAAAACAACCACTCGCGGAGCAATAGCGATCGCCGTTTCAACCGCTTCATCGCTGAGGCTAGTAGTTAGGACAACAGATACATCACCGGAGCTAATGATCTCCCCGTCCGCAATCGGCGTCCGGCTCCAGGGACTGCTTGCGCTCACGCCCTCCTTGAGAAGGACTTCTGAGGCGACGGCGTCCCAAGTAGGCGGAGCATCATGCAGTGTCGACTCCTGCAGCACAAGGGCACCGTCGTCGACGATTTCCGACTGACGGAAGCTGCTCCGAGTGAGCCGCAATACCCGCAGGCCCAGGTCCTTCGCTCCCTGAATCGCAGTCAAGACCGTTCTGATGCGCTTCAGACAGATCTCCGACACATTTGTGAAACCAGCTCGGCCAGCCGCAGATTCAGGATCAACAGACTCTGGAATGTTCACGGAGATGACACGGCGGCGGCCCCCGTCGGCAGCGTTTTGCAGCGCAACGGCGTGCGCAGTAGTGCCCGAGCCGGCAAAGAAGTCCAATACAGTGTCATCCTTTCCGGTGAATGCGGCAACCAGATATTGGATGAGGGCTTCGGGTTTCGGGAAGTCGAAGACGACCCCCCAATCTCGTTTCAGCCTCGAGCTAGTCGACTGGGTTGTGCCCATGTTTCTCAGAACCGTGAGCATGTGACTCTGGCTTTCACCTCGGAGTTTCTGAATGTAGATTGCTCCTGTAGGGGTGATGACGAAGGTCGTCTTCTTACCCTCCGCGTCTTCAATCGGGTGGAACCCGTTGGCAATAAACAGGTCCAACAGTCGGCGAGAACTCCACCCGCTGTGCAGGCGTGCCGCGTGAACGAGCCGGCCATCCTCAACAGCTACGGGGTCAAGAATATGGGGGTACTTGTTGGCGCGAGCTTCGACGCGGAAGCTACCGGCCGAAGCAGGAAATCCCGCCGGCAAGGTGACTGTGCTAGCAGGATTTGCGGGGCCGTTCTTAGTTATTGAATTTTCTACCTGCTCATTGAAGAGTTTGCTGGTTTCGGTCAGGTTTAGGTCAACTACAGTTGGTTTACCGACACATGATTCGTCGCGAGCAAAAGCCAGTATGTACTCGTGGTTGACTTTAATTCTGCTTTGTTGCTCGATGTGCCCCTCGTTGACCCATACGAATGTTGCAAGGTAGTTCTCTTCGCCGAAGACTTCCCGGAGAAGCAGCGTGAGATTGCTTAGTTCGACATCATTTATCGAACACAAGAAAACGCCATCTTGCGTTAACAAATTTCGCGCAAGTACGAGACGTGGATACATCATTGATAGCCACCGGCTATGTCGACGCCCGCCGCTCTCGACTTTGGCCGATAGGCGATTGCCATCACTATCTAGCTGGCCTGACTCTTGAAGATACTTGTTAATCGAGTCGGCATAGTTATCGATATAGACAAAGTCGTTGCCAGTATTGTAGGGCGGATCGATATAGATTAGCTTTATTCGATCGTTGTAGGCCTTTTGCATGAGCTTAAGGACTTCGAGGTTGTCACCCTCGATAAACAAATTTTCAGCCGAGTCGAAATTCACCGAATTGTTCGTATCCGGTGCAAGCCCGGCTCGACTTGGAGATAGGAGCGATCGCACGGCATCTTGCTTGCCCGCCCACATCAGGCCGTAACGCTCCCGGCCATCCGCCACCGGCGCGACATCGATGTCGAGGAACTCCGCTAGGCGACCCGCGTCAAGCACTCCATCGGCGACGACGCCCGGAAACAGCGCTTCAAAAGCAGTCCGCTTGGCCGCTGCTAGATCTAGCGTCTCCAACTGCACTTTTGCCGGCTCACCTGTCATCTCGAATCGAGTCCCTCCGTGTCGGATCCTTCGAAGCATGGATGCTAGTCGGCAGCGGAGACTCGCGTCTCTGAGACGAACGACGGCCGCCGCACTAGATTGGGCGACATGTCGGAAGTGGCCCCGCGCTCGAACATTCCGACGCTTGAAGGCGCAGCAGCAGATGCGGTGGCGCATCGGGGTGGCCATGTCCAGATTATTGCCTCCGCCGGCTCAGGGAAGACCGAGGTGGTTTCGCAACGCGTCGCCTCGCTACTAGCCGATGGGCACGATCCCACGTCGATCGTTGCGTTCACGTTCACTGAGAAGGCAGCAGCCGAGCTGAAGGAACGTATACGGCTTCGGGTAAAGGCCAAGCTAGGGGAATCCGCTACAGACCAGTTAGGCCGACTGTTTGTGGGCACTATCCACGCGTTCTGCTTCCGACTGCTGCAGACGTACGTTCCGACCTACGAAACGTACACGCCGCTGGATGAGAACCAGCTCGTGAATGTACTGTTTCGCGAGGGCAATCGCCTTGGGCTTAAGCGATTCGACGCGGACGATGGACTGTTCCGTGGAGTTGCCAACTTCCAGAGGACAGTCGACGTCGTCGAAAATGAGCTGCTGTCATTCGATCAGCTGCCCAATGGTGACTTTCGTGACACTCTTATTGCGTATTACGAGATGCTGGATAGATACCAATTCATGTCGTTCGGCATGCAAATCGTGAGAGCCGTTGAGGCCCTGCGGGACCCCGAGATCCACCGGCGCGTAACTGCCGACCTAAGGCATCTGATCGTCGATGAGTACCAAGACGTGAATCCGGCGCAGGAACGACTGATTGAGCTGCTCGCTAAGCCGCACGGCTCAGCCGACCTAGTAGTGGTCGGCGACGACGATCAGGCGATCTATCAGTGGCGGGGTTCAGACGTCAAGAACATCGTGACCTTCGCCGAACGGTATGAAGGTGTGACCCAGTTCAACCTCTTGGTCAACCGACGGTCCCGTCCAGCCATCGTGGCCCTTGCCAACGCGTTCAGCCAGACGATTCCAGAACGATTGAGCAAACAGATGGGAGAGTACCGCGAAGCGGTCGGCCCAGCAGTCTCGATTGGCGCCGGTTTCGAGGACGAGGAAACCGAAGCCGACGCGATAGCAATGGCTATCGAGAAGCTGCACGCGCAGGGAGTACCCTACCGCGATATCGCAATACTCGTGCGTGGCCGGGTCGCATACCCGCGCCTTCTCGACGCGCTTGAGACCTGGGGAATCCCCGTGCAGCCGGGAGGCCGGACAGGACTCTTCCAACAACGCGAGGCCGCGCTATTTGGCGCGACTTACGCATGGCTGGCCGACATTGATTGGGCACCAGGTCGATTCATTCGGCGTGAGAAGATCGAGCTCGAACCACTGATAACGGATTACGCTGCGACGTTCGAGCTGCAGGCGGGTTCTGTCGATGCACTGCGGACTCATCTGATTGGCTGGCACTCAAGAACGGCGGAGACCGACTTCAACGTCAGCCTTGTCGGCGACTTCTACACACTGTTAGGACTATTAGGTATCGCGGGGTGGGATCTTTCTGATGCGGATCAGCGCAATCGGCTAGGCACGATCGCACGGTTCTCACACGTCCTTGCCGATTACGAGTCAGTTGCCAGGAGAGCCAGACGAGACAAAGCCAACCCCGGTGAACAGGTCGGTGGTGAAATTGGAGGGACATGGTTCTACAGCAATCTAGCCAAGCTCCTGGTCAATTATTCGATCGGCAGCTATGACGACTTCGACGGCGAGGAAGATGTATTCGCCGACGCCGTCGCGGTCGGCACGGTCCACGCCGCGAAGGGTCTCGAATGGCCCGTCGTCTTTGTTCCATCGCTGACCGCCCAGCGATTCCCATCCAGCAAGACTGGCAAGCAACAGGATTGGCTGCTCCCTCGAGAACTCTTCGATGCCGAGCGCTACGAGGGCTCGGATGCTGACGAGCGCCGCCTCTTCTACGTTGCATTAACGAGAGCAAGAGACTGGATCTACTTGTCTTCTCACGACCGCGTCACTACGCAAGCAGTCCGCCAGTCTCCCTACCTTGTTGAATGCATCAAAGCCGCCAGCGGAGGTCGGTTGCCGGAGGCGATCGAGCCCACGGGCCTCGAGCAGCCCGACCTTGCAGTCACCTACAGCGAATTAGCGGCGTACACCCTGTGTCCCCACAGCTTTCTTCTCCGCAACGAGCTGGGCTTTATGCCTCCGATGCAGGCGGAAATCGGCTACGGCAACGCCGTTCACCACCTAATGCGGGTGATTGCGGAGCGTACACAGGCAGCTGGCGCACTTCCTACACCGAGGCAGATTAATGACCTTCTGACTAGCGACTTCTTCCTGCCCTTCGCTAACAAACCGGCGCACAAGCAGATGCGAGAGAAAGCACGAAGGCTGGTGTTCCGCTATGTCGCCGACTATCAGTCCGACTTACTTCGCACCTGGGCGACCGAGCGGCCCTTCGAGCTGTATTTGCCCGGCGTTGTTATATCGGGACGCGCCGACGTGATCTACGACAATCATGACGGCTTTCCTGAGAATCTGGCAATTGTCGACTATAAGACTGCGACCGGTGAAGAAGTAGAACCCATGCAGCTCCAGATTTATGCTGACGCTGGCCGTCGTGAAGGACTCACTGTCGCAGCAGCTTTCATCCACGATATGAGCACGACGGAACGTCACGTCGTTCCTGTCGATGCGGGCGCTGTGAGTACCGCGGAGGCTAGCGCCCTGCTGAGCGCTGAAGCCTTAAAGCAACGCGACTTCACTCCGCTACCCACCGTTAGGAAGTGTCGCAATTGCGATGTCCGCGCTGTCTGCGGCTTCGCCGCTGCTGGATAACGGGATCACCCGATCCTGCTCAAGCAAGGTCCGCCAAAACCGCAAGTGCGCATCATGGCCTCGTCCGACTACATCCGGCCTACCAGGAGCCTGATCGGCACTAGGGATGTAATTTGACAGGGTTTCACCAATGTGGTCCCGAGCCAATAGGATTAGCGCGGCCTGCTGACGAGACGCCATCACACAGAGTCGTCCCGTTTCTAGGTCAAACGCTGAAGGGCGGGTTACCCCTGATAATGGGTGTACGACGATCATAACCGGGCGCTCCAAACCCTGCCATCGTTCAGGTGTATCCACACGGACCTGCGGAACCCATTGCAGGAGTTGGGATGTGAGGGCTGCATTCATGACCCGGTGGGTACTACAAACACCAATATCGGCTGCTTCAAGGGGGCGCGATGACCCCTGTCCATCGCGAACATTAGCCCCTGATGTCAAGAGGTCGGTAACCACGACTGCAGCCGCCTCAGCCAGTTGGTGATCAACTTCAATTGGCGGGCCGGCGGACGGAGTTGGCACAGTTAGCGCGATGGGACGCCCATCACCCAGAACGTGCCACGGGTGATTCTCTGGCAGGTCGACCCCACGGGTGCCGGGCGCCTGATAGGCGACAAAGTCAAAGTCATAGAACGGCTTAACGAATTCAACTGCCTCGTGGGGAAGGCGACGGCAAGCCGGTAAAGAGCCTTCAAATATGACACCAGCAAGCTCGGGTTCGCCAAGTACTATTTCAGGCGCAGCCTTATGGGGTGCGCGAGGCGACGTCTCCCATCGCCGAACATCGATCGTCACTACGGGAGGGATCTGGCCTGGATCGCCTATCAGCATGAACCGGCTGCTGAGTGTGGCGCATTGCATCAGGTCGGCCCAGCCCATCTGCCAGGCCTCATCGACAGCCAAGAGGTCGAACGGTGCGGCAAGATCCGTCAACGCCCACTTTGCCGTGGTGGCCACAGTAATGCTTGGGCCAGAAGGCAAGAGCGCCTTATCGACCACCCACGAAACAGTCGGCGGGAAGTTCGGAGGCGGTCTATTGGCGCGACTAGCGAAGCGATAGACCGAAATACCGGGATGGCTGCGGGCGATCCGGCTGCAGATGTCGTCACACTGGTTGTTTGTCTGGGCAGCGACAGCTATGCAGGATCCCTCGCCGGCAAGAGCAGCAAGCACTTCGATCAACGCATACGTCTTCCCTGAACCCGGGGGTGCCTTGACTACGGCAAGCCGTCCACCATCCGAGAGATAGCTCGTAAGCTCCTGCTGCAGGAAACTGTATTCGTCGTCTATAGCGCGGTTACTCATGCTTCTGCATCTGCCTCGAGCTGACGTACGTCATCTATCAGCAAGTCGGTATCTCCATCATCAGTGGTGATCTCGACTTGGACCGGCGCTCTACCATGGGTGAGCCATGCGCCGGGACCATCTTTCGCCTTCCATACCCGAGTTGATCGCCGCCTCGTGAGGTCGGCTGCGTCGCTCATTACAAACGCGACCTCCTCGCCGGCCCAGGACGCGTCACCCGGCCTCGCGCCTATCCCGCACGCCAGCGGTATGGTCTTTCTCCCCGTCCACTCAATGGAAACAACCAACTCGGTTTCGTTGCTATCGATCGATACCACAGTTGCCTCATGTCCCCGGGAGCCGAGTGGCACAAGGCGCCCACTTTCACGAAGCCGGTTCGGAAGCGCAGGGTCCAAACGCAGTTCCCACTGCGGAATTGTGGCTCTACCAATACCGACGTCACGCACCTCACCGACCCTGGCGCGAACTGCTTTGCCTTGGTCTAGCGCTTCGCTGAATAGTTCATGATCGTCGTGGATGAGACATCCAACGTGAGCTTCATCAGCTGCTGAATGAATTAAGTACCGCGATGCAGCTGCGGATCCATGGAAGTCTGTCTCGGGATGGGCTACGAAAGCCGGGCCCTGGCTCGGGTCATTGATCCTCAGCTCTATACGCTGGTGTTGAAACCAGAACTCGTTATGAGCCTCACTAACCAGAGTCGGCACTCCCGAGTTGACGGGCCGGTCATTCTCGACCAACAGACGATAAGCGCGCTCGGTGAGCTCCCAGCGCCGACGCAGCTCGTTTTCGAGAATTCGGCCAATGCTCGCACCGGTTCCCGAATTGTCACCGCCATCCCGTCGCAATTGCTGCCAGGTACCTACAAGATCACTCAACTGGTCGCGGTCCAGGACAGGGTCGAGGGTCGGCGCGACAGTGAATCCTTCGGCGGCGGTAGCGGCAGACATTCTTTCGGTGCGACCGCCGGGGGTGTCGAGCCAACCCAGCTGATAGCCAAGGTGGGCGATCCGAGCCGGTTGGGCGGGGAACGCATACGCTTGATCAAGCGCCGCACTGGCATTGACAACATGTTGCGAGCCGACGCGGAAAGTGTCGCGGAACATCCAACCCGCTAGCCGGCCCAGAGCGCGAAGGATGTCTTGGTTCTCGCCGCCGTAGTTGGTCTGTGAGTATGTGTAGTTCAGTTGGTGGAGCATGGCGAGATGCTGACCGTTCGGCAACCAGACCTGACGCAAAACTTCAGGTACAGCATCCTGGTCAACCGGATCGTAGGTCCAGTTGTGAACGCGCATGTGAGCGAGAAGAGCTTCGGCGAACTCTGCGCACAATACTGCTACATCATCCCGCACACGGCCGTCCGGAACCGACTGGATTGTTGGCCCTTCTTCGGCTGTACCCCATGCGATCCCCCACGGCCGAGACTCGCCTGCCATTCGAATAAACGCGACGATGAAAGCCTGAGCAGGCGGCACCACTGCGTGATGAATAGTTTCATAGCGCGGAATGGGTCGGCCAGCTTCCCAAGCCCTTAGCTTGCGGGCAATCTCACGCACCGTCATGCCAGCCCCAACTGTCGTTGGAGGTCGACCTCGCGCTCATCTGTCGGCGTTTGACCATTCATGAGTTCGATAGCTCGGGTGATCGTTGTGTCACCAAGAAGTCTTCTCACGTCGTCGCCAAGAACGATGGCATCGTCGGCTGCAAGGGCGCGTTCATGACAACGGGGGGCAAGGTCGCAAAAAGTAAGACAGGCTTCTGAATAGTTCGTTTCGGCTTCGAGCACCCTGCTGATCAGTGTCGGTTCGTCCGATGCAAAGTCGTCATTACGGACCACCGCCGCGGCGACCTCCTCGAGACGGTCGAACCCCCGGCTAGCCCGGATTGCCTGATAGGAGAGGTCTTCTCCCGCCCGAATCGAAGGTGAGTTGGAACCCGGCCACGTGAAGGCGAGGATCCCGTCGGTTGCGACCCGGAGCTGCCCAGAAAGACCCAGCGCCGTGACCGCGAGCTCGAGAGCGTGGCGGTACAAACCGGCTTGCGCCCGGGCGCTAGCTAGTTGGCGCGGGTCTGTATGCCCACCCCGATCAGGAAAAACCTTGATCTCGGCGACTGTCAGACGGAGCGGCCGTCGCCCTTCTGGGCACGTAACTATCACCGCGTCGATAATGAGGAGCGCCTCGGGCAGAATGACACCACGGGGAATCTTGACCATTGGAGCCGCAACTATGGTCTCGACATCCCCGCCGGCCGCAATCCGCCGCAACCACCGCTCTGTACCGTTTATCGCATCGTCGACCGTCAATACGTCACGTCCGCCGTTCATACGTAGACGAAGGTCGAGAAACCCGGTCGAGCCGGGCGGTAGGCAGCCCTTCCGCTCTAAAGACTGCCTGAACCTTGCAGCGTTATCTTCGAAGAGTCCGGCTTCAAAACGGTTGCCTCGGGCGATGGCAAACGGTGACTGCCCAAAGCTGGGCGAAATTCCGATGGTACGTGCTGCCGCGTCCAGCCTGACGTTGTGCACTGCTGACAAGGTGTTCGCGTCGCAGGTCGGGTTTTTCGCCCACTGTTCGAAGCGGCTACGCGTGTTGCGGCGCGCCTCCTGCCGAAGCTCATCGACTTCCACCATCGCCTTGCCCCCAACTAGCTGACTATCGTGGTGATAGAGGGTACCGCGGGCCTCCGACAGAAATTCGGACTTGGCAAGTCGATGAGGGGGGCTGCGCAGGCGCGCTCCCAAACACCACCGAAAATTTGGCCGCGCAGACTGTCGCACCTTTGGTCTAGCCTCCTCCATCGGAGGTATCGCCGGGGCTCCGGGCGATGTTCTGGAACGGGAATGGGGACGGGTTAAGTCATGAGAAGCCCTATGTCAAGCCGCCGCCTTTTGTTGGGTGAGGAGGAGTTGGAGCGCGCGGTGTTTGTTGGGGTCGTAGGCGAGGTTGTCGTGCCAGCAGTGCCAGATGATGTGCA
>Ga0207433_10002988_pt1 | contig 33354 bp, 28 predicted proteins | sample YelNatPaOPGAMG01_FD_187559 | JGI IMG/M metagenome (GOLD analysis project Ga0207433, IMG submission 187559) | Hot spring thermophilic microbial communities from Obsidian Pool, Yellowstone National Park, USA - OP-RAMG-01 (SPAdes) (version 3) | ecosystem: Environmental > Aquatic > Thermal springs... | reverse complement strand
GGGTGAGCTCTGAGGCGTGTTTGCCATCCACCATGTCGGCATTTAACCCTGTCACCAGTTGGCCTTGAGCATTAGTGCCCAAGATGAACGGAGCACTAGCCGTAGATGGATCGAAGGTGTGGGCTACAGTAATGGTATCAGCAGTGGATTTCCGCACATAAGTAGTATCGTGATTGTGTGAGGCAAGGGCAAAGGCTGAGGCATCATACCCATCCACTTTGTCGGCATTGAGGTTCTGAACTACTGTCTGGCTTTGGACAGTCAGTGGTGGTGTCCCATGGGTGGCTGTGGCGATGAACGTCCGTGCAGTGAGGTCAGCAGAGGCATCTCTGACGGCTATAGTGTTCGCAACCGCATTGGGATTGGCGTGGTAGCTATCGGTGGTGTCGGCGTTCCCTGCCTGAGCGGCGTAGTCAGCGGCATTGACAACCTTATCACCATTGATGTCGTAGTCTGCTGAAACCATATCACCAGCATAGACAAATGTTGTACCATCGCTTGAGAAGCGAAGCAGATTCCCATGGCGTTCGAAATGGAGGCCATCAACAGTGTCTGCATTGATGGCTTCGGCAACGGCTCCAGTGATGTCCCCACCATGGTGGGTGTGGCTTACCGGGGCAGCCCCGACATCACTGTATGTCGTCTGGTGAGGGTTCCCGGTGGCGTTGGTATGGAGCTCGAGCTCATAGAGCATGGAGTCGATGGCATCGAAGTTGGCATTGAGCTCTGCATCCCAGTTCGTTGATCCCCGATCTGGTTTCGCTAAGTTGTAGTGGGGTGTGTAGGTCGTGGCCACTGGACCTCACCTCTGGTTCTCCAGAAGCGTTGCCAAGATAGCCTCAAGCTGTGCGATCTTCTGTTCGAGTTCCTGGATTTTCTTCCGTGCCTGCACCCGTTCCAGCTCATCTGCTGTGGGAGTGAAGAGCAAAGCCCCACTGTTCTGATCATAGGCCATGGTAGGCATAGGAATCGTCTCCTATTCCCTCCCTCATTCGTAGGTGAGGATGTTCATCAGTCTCCTGACAATAACCCGGTTTGTTGGGTGGTTGGTGGTGATCTTCACCAGGGGACGGAAATTGGTCTCTTCGTCTGTCAGCGTATCGATGAAGGTGTAGCGGTAGTACCCATCCCCAACATTCTCTACACTGCTTGGGGTTCGTGTTTCTCCCTCATGCTCCCAGACCGTCCCCGTCCCATCGAGGGCATAATCCACATGGAAGGAACAGCCGGAGGGGGCTTTCACCTCAAGGATCTGTTTGACCTTGTTGAAGGGTGTAGTCGTGACGACATTCCGTCCGACGTAGTAGCTCTCTTCAGTTGTTAAGAATCCAGCGAAGACGATCGTGTCCTTGTTGATGAAGGGTGTGACTAGTGGATTCGTGCTTGTGAGGACTGCTCGAAGCTTCACGTTATCAATGAGTGTGGGGAGCTCAATGTCGTCGTAAGGGTAGATGGGTTTCCATACAGTAGTACCACCTTCAACATCGTACCCGTAATACCAGTCGATGGATGTTCCTTCTGGGTTCACCATCTGGGAGAGGAGACAGATTCTACTGAACCCTGTGTAGGTGGTGTTGTTGCTATAGGTCACCGAGAGGGTTGAGGCGATTGGTTTGAACTCTAGAATGGCAGAGGAGGCAAACCTTGCCGTGTAGATTTTGAGCTTGAGGTCGGCGTTCTGGTTGGCTGTCCACGTCTCATTGTTTGATGAGGTGAAGAGTACCCCAACCTCGTAGGGGTTGGAAGTGACGAACTGCTTTGTCTTAACATCTTGGTTCCCAAGGTATGCGTACCAGATGTGGTAGAGGTTGCTGTCGGTGCGGAGGACAATGCAGTACTGCTTGTCCTTCTCGCAGAAGACTGGCTCGCTGAAGGTCACAACGGTCTCCAGTGAGGAATCATCACTTACCTGAACCTGAGAGGGGAAGAGCTCTTTCCTTGCGTACACGATGGTTCCAGGGTAGCCATTGACCATATTCCGGATCTCTACAATGATGGGTTTAGTGGTGTCCTTGGACTTGAAGAAGAGCCCGATTTTCGTGACGACCGTATCTTCGGTAAATCCAAAGCTCTGCGCTACTGGGTCAGTCCAGGTGACGGTGACCGTTCCATTGAAGATGACGTAGTTTTCGACTTTTCTCGTCCCCGTTGCTGTGTAGTAGGTGACAGCCTTGTTGTTGCTATTGTAGAGGGTAATGGGAAGGCGACCGCAGGGGAAAGTGTTTCCGGGAAGGACGAAATGGCCCTTCACCACACCGTTAGCATCAGCCCGTAGCGTCCCCATTGCCGACCCCTGGTATATCTGGTCCTCCGGGTAACAGGAGATGATGGTGTTGTAGCACTTCAGGGTGAGGTTGTCGGTGTAGGGGATGAAGTTGTACCCGTAAATCTGTATCGTGTTGGTCCTGGCATAGGGGATGTGCTCCTCGGTGATCTTATCGAGGATGAGCCCACTCCTGGCGACGTAGGTCTGGGTGGAACGGCCAACGGGGGCGATGCTGTCCACGTCAACACCGAGTTGCTTCAGGCGCTCTCGGTCTCTGAGGGCCTGCTCCCGGTACCAGGATTTGGTCATGTGGGGGCTCCACCAGCGCCGCATGATGCCCACGTTGATGTTCCCAATCTCAACTCTGGTGACGACTTGCACTGTCTCTACCCAGTTGTCCACTGAAGGAGTGAGGACAATCTGGGCTCCGGCGTTGAAGAAGTTGTGCTGGTTGATGTTGAGGTAGTTCGTGGCATAGGGCTGGGAGACGCTTACGACCTCCGTGTAGGGGAGGGTGATGATCCCCTGATGGACTCTGGCGGTCGTGGCGGATGGGTTGATCTCTGGTGTGGCATACTGGAAGACCTGGAGGTTCGTCATGCTGTTGGTTTCAAAGTCGAGAGCACACCCACGCTCCTCAAAGAGGGGATGGTGGAGGTCGACCTTTGTGTATCCCATGAACCCCTCAGTGAGGATGCCACGAAGGGCTGTAGCCTGCTCATTCATCATCGCTTCCCGGTCGAGATCGTCGATGGCTTGGTTGTACTCGATGTTCTCTACCCGCTTGAGCAGGCGATTGAGCTTCTCCATGGTGACGCGCCTGGTGGCGCAGTCAATGATGCCAATTTCCTGGTTGGGGAATGGCGAGAGGATGGCGATAGCTAAGGGGAGGAGACGGTCATCATGGAGGACTGTTGGTTTCGCGAGATTTGCGAGGTTTGGAATGCCCTTGACGACCTTGACCTCCCCATTGCGGTTCATGTAGAGGTAGTCATGGCGGAAGAGGTAGAAGTCGTAGGTGACCTCTACGGTGGAGTTCACGACAGGGAGATCCCTTCCAGACTCGTTGATGAACTGGATGTAGGATTGGTGGTTGTCGTCAGTAAGCACTTGGTAGTCTCCCTGGTTCGGGTACCTCTCTTCGGGGACCATGGTCTTCTTGTACCGCCAGGTGCACTGGTACGTTGATCCTGGGGCTGGCTCGGCACCATTTGGCGACCAATCCACGTAGTTCCCATTCTGAATCCAGTCTGTCCCTTTGGTGTACCCAGCGATGGAGACGATCTCCACTACAGAGTTCAGGCGCTGATCGATGGGTGTGCTTGGCTGGTACGGCCTGAGGTCGTCCATTCCCCCATAGACTGGGCCTCGGGTAATATAGGCAGTGATCTCCACAATCCCCTCGACGATGTGGACAGTGGCAACTGGCTGGTTCCTCAGGTAGTACTTGGTGGTTGGGGAGGTATAGACGAATGGTTCATCAGTGATCTGTTCGGTATCCTTTGGCTGGTCTAAGGGGATGAGGGTATCGGTAGGGATGGTGACCTCGTACCCTTCAATGTAAGCTCGACCTTTCGTCAAGGTGACGTACTTCGAAGCCTCATCCTCAAAGGCTGAGGGGAGGACTTGGAGTCCCTCGACGACGTAATTTCCCGATTCATCAAAGGTCCGGTGGGCAAGGAGTTCAATGATTTTGTAGAACTCCTTGGGCGGGGAGCTGTCGTAGTAGACCACCCCATTCCGGATCTCTCCGAGCTTGATGGTGGGTTCGTCCTTCACAACCACCTGAGCCGAGAGCTTCAGACGGTGCATTCCCGGCTGCCCATAATTGGTGAGCCCATAGGCCGGATCCCTGAGGTCTTGGTCATCATTCTCAGTCACGATGGATTCGTAGATGTCTACACCAATCGTCTCAATGCCACTGCCGGTGATGGTGAGGGTCGTCTCAGGGATGGGGATGACGTAGCCTTGGTAGTAGACCTTCCCACTGCTCACAAGCACCGTCGTCCCCTGAACGCCTATCTGACACCCCTCCACAACGGCGCCATCCCGGAAAAAGAGGTCGGCGATATCCTTAATCTGCAGATGCGTCAGCTGCTGGAGGACATTGAGTTCTCGTCCCTGGACGACGCGTCCGGCGACATTGAGGAGTCGGACGTACCCTTTCTTCCGCTCCGCTTCTGTCGTATCGTAGTAGGGGTAACCAGTGAGATCAATACTCATGGGGTCTCCCTCACATGACGATGATGATGTAGAAGGTCTGGCTCTGATTCGGTTGCACCATAATGGGCTCTAGGTTCGCATACCACTCCAACCACCCTGGATCGTCGACGTGGTCTGGGGTGAGGATGGTGTACTCCTCATAGCCCTCCTTCGGGACGAGCCTGCTGAAGATCCCCACCTGGCGGAAGGAGATACTGTCGTCCCCGATGTCCTCATAGGAGATGGAGGCCACAAGGATGACGTAGGCGATGAGCTCACTCCGTGCCTGTGCTTCAGTGATGATGTCGTACCATGTCCCATCGATGTAGAAGTCTCCGTCACTGGCAACAGGTTTGACAAAGTAGGCCTGGGTGATGCGTTTGTAGAGGATGGGCTCATCAATGGTCGTTGTGTTCGTAGAGACCTCTGGGGGCGTGTCGGTTTGGTTCCAGGGTGTCGTCCGCCCTATACAGATCCAGAACTGGTTCTCTAGAAAATCCTTGGCTCGGGAGACACTTCCCAATCTCGTAATGGTTTTATAATTCGGCACGCGTTATCCCTCCTGGGTGACGATTTCAAAGGCCCCAGCCTCAACATGGTAGTGGGCAAAGGGTGAACCATAGGGGATCACTCCATAGGCCCCAATGCCATAGCCATTGGTGAAGTCGTAGAGTTCTGAGGTATTGGTGAACCCCAAGGTGATTCCGAGAAAGGCTGTGCGGGTGAGTGGGCTGCCGTAGGGGCATGCCCCCCACGGACCCCTTCCGTAGGGTGGGACGTCTCCGATGGTGAAGGTGGTGGTGGTGGTGCTGAAGGTGGTGGTGATGTGGAACGTCGTCCCAACGAAGGAGATACCAAAGACACTCGAGCTCCCATCAATGCTTGTTCTGAGAGGGCGATGGGTATGCTGGGTGGTGAAATTGAGCATGATAGCCTGCCGGTGCTCAAGGGAGGCTATCCTAATGGAGATGGTATCGCTGGCGATGATCGAGTAGAAGATCTTGACCCCACAGGCCTTGAACTGGGTGAGCTTCCTCTGGGCGATAGAACTGACCTGGCCTGGGGTTCGAATATCGATGATACCCCAGCCCCAGTAGCGGTGGTCTGGCGTCCGGCTTCCGCTTGATCGGAAGTCAATGCTTGTGGCATGGAGCTGGGTATGAGGCTCGAAGATCTCAATGCTCTCCTCCCGAATGTTGGGGGAGTACTGGGCAATCACCTTCACCAGTCCCCGTTTCGTCTGGTGGAGAGCTGGAACCTCGAAGGCAATTCGCTTCCGGTACGTCTCATCGTCTTCATTGGGGAGCCGGGGCACCCCAAGGAGGTTCCCCCACCAGTCCAGGTACTTCCCTGAGGAGGAGAAGAAATCCGCCTGCTCCAGGAGCTCTGCGATGTCGCCTGATGCAAGCTCAATGGTCTGCTGGAGCGTTGCGAGGAGCGCCCTGTGGTCCCCGCGATCCTTCCTGGTGCTGAGGAATGGTGGGAAGAACCTGGTGACGCGCTCAATCACTGTCGGTGACCTCCTGAACGGAGACCGTTACGGTTCCTGCCCGGAGGATCTGTGAGTTCGGAATCTGGATCCTCTGTGATGGTGTGATGGTGACATTCCGGATGCTCACGGGATCAATGGCAACAATAGTCCCGATGAGGTGTGCTGGGAAGAAGTCTTCCCCAGCCTGACGGGAGTTCAGGTAGTTCTCGATGATGGTCTTCACCTGACTGGCCAGCATGCCAGTATCCACCGATCCCTGGACCTCGACAGTGGCGGTGACATCCAGGAGGACTTTGGCTACAGGGATGAGGATAACCTGAATCCCAGCTGCCCGGACATCATCGAGGAGACTCTGGATCTCCTTGAGGGTGTCCTCGGTGAGGTGCTCTTCGGAAAAGGTATAGACGTAAACGCACCCAGGGAAGGGTTCATCAATCGCGACGTAGCTAATCCCTGGAGTGGTGAGGAGGGCGTAGGTGATGGCGTCCTTGGTTCCCCTCTTCAGGAAGTAGAGGTACCGCTCAAACCTCTGCCGTCGCTTGCTCTCTGATTCCTCATCTACACCTCCGAAGGACCAGGTGGGATTGGTGACGCTCAGGATGTATGGGGAGGATGAGACGAGTTTCGTGATGGTATTGGCAGGGACATTCCCAATGTACCCCCTGATGGTGCAGACGGCAGGGATGATGACTTCGGTTTCCTCAGGAGGGACATCCACATCGATGGTGGTGGTGAAGGTCAGGCCATCTTCGGTGGCGACGGCGAACCCTTTGGGAATGGTGAGCTGAGGGTGGCCCGCTTCCAGGGTGAAGAGGAGCTCAGTCCGTGCTGGTGTGGCCTCACCCTTGGTGATCCCGAAAATGGCGTAGATGCTGTCCCGGATGGTCTGCTGGAGTTCGTGCTGGACGTGGATGTAGAGCTCCTCAAGCTCCAGAGCCAAGGCCTCAAAGAGGGCTCTGATGGTGGAGCCAACACTGAAGTCGCTCACCTTGTCGGTGAGGGTGGTGAACCATTGAACCATTCTGGCGAGGATTTCCTCGAGAATTCTGGACACGGCTTTGCCCTTCCCGACGTTGTGGTGACCTTGAGATCGTTAACCGATCACGAGCTGCAGGGGGAAGGCGAGATCCATTGTGGTCCTGATGAGGCAGTTCACGGTGATGGCATCCCCATGCACGGCCATCGTAATGCGTTCAACGGCCTGAACCCGAACATCCCGGAGGATGGTCTCCCGAAGCTCGACTTCGATGATCTTCAGGAGGTCGTCACTTATTGGTTCTCCCAGGTACTGGTGGAGGTTCGAGCCATACCAGGGATGGAGGAAGTAGCTCCCCTTCTCCGTGAGGATGGCTCGCCGGAGAGCCTGACTGAGGTTCTCAACCCCTACCACAAGGGTGACATCCTGATTCGTTCCAATGGTGATTTCCCGGTTCTCATCAGTGGCTATGTCCACCCCGTAGGCACGAACGAGGTCGATCGTCCGTGGAGGGTGTTCGGCCATGGGGATGTAGAGGACTTCCCCGTACTTCTTCACCCTTCGGTAGAACCCTCCCGTGAGGGGGTGAGGTGTCTCCACGGTAACGAGGATTGCAAGGGAGGGGTCTCGGAAGGTGAGTGGTGTCCCTGCAGGGAGGTTATAGACGCTTCCGAAGGACTCTGCTTGGATGCTGACGGTGGCCGATGCCTGAGGAGGGATTGTGATGTCAGCCATGGTGGTGTACTGGAGGGATTGCCCTGAGGTCGTGGTGGCGACGAGTACCGTCCCCTCCGGGATCGTCAGGGGGCTCTGGGAGTGGGAGGTGAGGCGCACCTCTCCCCGGGCAGTCCCCTCTCTGGGGAAGTCTACAGGGACAATGTAGGGGTACTCGAGGTTGTTGATCGTAATGAGGATAGTCCAGTCCTCCCCTAGCCCATGCTTCATGGCAATCTTCTGGATGGTATCCGACGGCTTAATGGTGTAGATGCCGTACGGTGTCATACCCTGCTCCCTCCAACCCCAAGGAATTTGAGGACGGGAACCAAGCTGTGGAGGGCATGGAGGAGACCATCCTCGACAACGAGATCCTCCCGGAATCCTATGGCTGTGAGGTCCGCTACGAGCTCCTCCCAAGGTTGCTGAGCCTGTTCGAGGGAGATGAAGCCATCGAGGTACAGGAGGGTTGGGAGGATTGTCCGTAGGGTCTGATCGGTCCGGGCCTGCTGGATGGCTTTCTGGTACCCCAAGGCCTTCCCGTAGAGGAAGTAGATGAAGAGCTCTTCGAAAAGGATGGTAGAAGAGGATTTCCTGAGGCTTTGGGGGAAGGGCGTGTCAGCGGCAGAGAGGAGGTGCTGGAGGAGCCGATCGAGGTGGGTTTCCTTTACCGTGAGGATGGCTTCCCTCAAGGTGGTGACCCCGGTGCGGGTGAGGGATTTCTGGAGTCCCTGGGTAGGGATCCCCGGAACCTTCGGGATGGCCTTCCCCACGAGAATAGGATGGAGGGTTCTGACCTCCTCTTCAGCGATAATCGTTTCATTCCTCCTGAGCCTATTGGCTATGCTATGGATGGTGGTGATGGTGGTGAAGACATCCTTGTTGGGGAAGGCGTAGTAGAGGATCTGCACCCAAAGGGGGATGGCAGTGGAGGGGTCGGTTTCCTCAATGGGGAACGTTACCTGGGACGTGGTGAAGAACTTCATCGTCCCTGGTTTCAAAGAGAGGTCAGTGCCTGTGATGAGGAAGTACTGCGATGGGGTCTTGAGGATGGTTCGTGGGGGGTAGTGCAGGGCAAGGTCAAAGGACGTCACAGCCGTCTCAAGGATGCCTCGTCCTGTCTCTATAGGGTTCTCGGTGGTGATCCGGCAGGAAATGGCCATAGGACTAAGTCTCACCGTAGACTCGTCGCTTGAACTCTTTCTCAGTCTGATCGAGGAATCCCCCCGTGATATTCCCTGTCCTTGGGGAGTTCGCATCGGGCTGGCTCCCGAGGATCTTGAGGATGATGAGGTCAATGCTATAGGTGTAGAAAAGGGGTTTGGCGGAAGTCCTCTGGAGGACGAAGTTCGTCGGGAGGGTGAGGAAGATGTCCCCATCGGTGTAGTTCCTGACCTCAATGAACCTGTCAGGTTGGGTTCCTGGAGCCCGGTGGCTGAAGATTTCCTTCACCACATAGTCCCTGAGCTCCTGGAACCGCTCCAGGGCTTTGTTGACAGCCTGCCCGTCGTTCCCAAGGGAGAATTCGTTCTTCACGATCCCCCTGATGCTCATGGTGCCAATCCCAGGGCCGAAGTCGTCGATGAAGACGCCTCCCTTAGTCTGGGTTGGCTTGATGCGGATGGGATGGGAGACCGTGTACTCCTGGGGATTGAGGAGGAAACGGTATGGTCCCTTGAGGACCTGGCGGTTTTTATCCACAATGACGAATTCGAGCTTCTTCCTCTCAGCCATCTCGATGTTCAATATCATGAAAGATCGAATTTTGGGAAACTAGGTGGCACAATTCTGCTACCCAATGAGGACATTTATGGACCCTGTAGCGATGTTGCCCTGGTTCTCCTCACACTGACAGGAGAGGAGATCGCCGATCCTTGCAGCAGGCTGGCCATTGATGAGGACTGTTGGGGATCCTGTGGTGATGGTACAGGGGTGGGTTGTGACGTCCCCGAGTCTTGCCGCTGGACTCCCATTGATGAGGACATTGGGCGATCCTGTGGCAATGGCATTGGTCAGGGCCTCACACCGCGTGTTCCCCTCATCATCCTTGACTTCTTCCCAGCACAGCGTGGTATCGCCGACTCTCGCCGCTCCAGGCATAGCTCCTCCTCCTCAGTTGAGCTTGATGGTACTTGCGGTAACATCAACGAGGGATCCACCACGGATGTGGATGGTATCGGCGCTGATTGTGATCGTCCCTCCGGAGATGGTGATGCTTGAGCCAGAGGTATTCTGGATGAGGATGGTGTCGCCGATGATCTGGATGAAGCTCCCTGTAGCGTTCTGGGCTTTCACCTGGTCATCGGTGACCTTGACGACACTCCCTGTTTTGCACTTCGCCTCGACGTAGTCACCGCGAAGGTAGACTCTACTCCCCGTCTTGTTCTCGGCAACAATGAGGTCTCCCTCAAGGTACACCTGGCTTTCGGTTTTGTTCTTGGCCTGGATTTTGTCCTCTTCAATGCGGAGGTAGGAGTTCTCGCTGTTTTTGGCGAGGATCTTCTTCGGGGAGAGTTCAATTCGGCTCTTCTTGTCGTCGTTCGCAACCTCAATCTGGATGATGTCGTCACCGAGGATGAGGCTCTCAGCCTTCTTCTTCTCACCCTCCTTCACCCTCAGGAGGGTGAGGTACTCACTGGTGAGCTGGATCTGGTCGGTGACCTTCTGCTTCCCTCCCTGGCCCCCGTTATTGTGGTAGTCGATGAGAGCGCATCCTCCCTGGAGCTCAAACGACGCCGCCTCCTCAACGGTCACCTTCTTCCCTTTCTCTTCGACTTTCAGCCGCTCCCTGAGGATAGTGAGCTGGGAATCCGGGGAGATCTTAATGGTCAGGGCACCCGTTGGGGAGGTATCGTCGTTAATGTGCTGGAGCTTCAGTGTGTACCGCTTCTCCTTGACTTCTTTCCCCTTCCTGTCCTTTATCCTCCGAACTTTCTTGGCTGTGTTGGGGTAGTAGATTGAGGCGGTATCGTATGGGGAAGCTTCCCCCTGGACGTACTCTGGTGGGAGGGGGGTATTCGGGTCAACTGAGGTTACCTCACCCTGGAAGTACTGGGAGAAGATGCTCTTAAGCTTCGCAGTATACTGTGGGTCTTCTGCCCAGGCTCCAGCATTTGGGGCCTGGCCGTTTTGGATTTCCTTGAAGAACGCCTCGGCATTGTTCCGCACGGCCCAGGCGGTGGGGTGGTTCTTCCGGACGTTGTAGACGTAGGCCTCGATGGCCTCCCATTGGTCGTTGAACAGGGCATACCCTTCAGGGTCCTGGCCGGCTGGGCCGACGTAGCGCATGCCCCAGAGGTTCCATTGGCGATTGACTTGACCCCATCCCGATTCGAGGGCGGCCTGGGTGACGATGATTCTCCAGTCAATCCCATACTTGGCCTCCATAGCCTGGGCGTACGGCTTCAGGTACGCGATGAACGTCTGCTGGTCACTCATTGGTGTTCCCCCTGAGGTGTTTCTCGCTCAGCTGCACTCCATCATCATCCTCAAACCCTCCACCGAGGGTGCTTCGAGGCTGCACAGAGATGGTACTTGCAGGAGTACCGAAGACTGCCTTAGCGACGGCCCCAAGGCCACCACCGATTGAGGCAAAGGCTGAGCCAAGGATGGATTCTGCTGGTGTTCCGGAAGTGAACGTGGCTACAGCCTGGGCGGCCGCTCCCCCAAGGATCTTCCCGAAGGCGCCTCTGAAGATGCCACCCAGGAATCCCTGGACAATGGTTCTGGGGTTGAAGTTCTTGAGGAAGTTCACAAGTCCCATGACGGCGGAGAAGATCCTCCCTGCCTCACTGAGTATGGACGCCATCCCTGAGGGGAGGAAGGAGGAAATGATGGAGAGGATGGAGGAGAGGTTCATCCGGCCATCTTCGAGGAAGGAGATGATGCTCCTCATGGTGGTGAGTCCATGGAAGGTTTCGCCGGTGAGGGCTTGGATGGTAGCGATGAGGCCATCAAGCTTCCCTAAGCAGTCCTGGAATCCGTTGAGCCTTGGTGTGGTGAGGATCTGATCGAATCCTGAGAGGAGGTCATCGATGCGCCTGCTGATGTCCTCGAGGCGTTCTCTGGCTCCGTCTGGGCCGAATTCGACGGCTAGGAGGATGAGATCCTCGACGTCAACCTTGCACCGTTTCCTCTCGAGTTCCCCTATGGCGATCACCGTCCTTTCTGCGCCGGAGGCCCAGGCTTTCAAGCCTGGGGAGGAAGGTGCAGCTGGCACCTCCTTCGGTGTGGTTTAAAATGGAAACCAGTATTTAGTCGTGGATGACTTACCTACAAGGATTATCGACGATAGCGCCACAGTATGGACATACCCAGGTATCCCGGTAGGGACACCCACTCACCTTCTTCCCGCAATTTGGACACGTTGCCCACCCTGCCCCACAACTACAGGAGGCCTCAGGGTTCTCAGGGTTCTGGGTCGCTGCTCCACAGCAACATCCCCCATCGACGTAGTCATCCTCGATGTGAGGATCGCCACTGAGGACTTTCTGTACGTCTTTGATGGAGAGGATTTCGTCCACGGCCTGGGCAATGGTCAGATCCTTCCGGACGATCCGATCAATGACCTCCTTGACCTCCTGGATGGTGAGGATCTCTGCGGCCTTCTTGAGCTCATCAATCTTCTCCTTTGCCTTCGTCAAGTTCTGGATGAGTCCCTGGGCCTCCCCCACTACGTCATCTCTCCCTGCCTTGATGAAGCACCCTCCGTACTCCCTGACGCCTTTGCCGAGGGGGAAGGAGATCTCCACTTCTCCCTGTTCATTCACCTTCCACCAGAGGCCTGAGGGGAAGACGGTGATGTACCTCTGCGGATCGGCGGTGACGTTCCGGTCTGTGGGACCCTTCTCATCCTCTAAGTCCTCAGTAGCCCCCACTGGGGTAAGGCTTCTGAGCCTTGGAGGGAGGCATCCAAGGACTACGGGGGCCGTGTAGTTCTCATTGAGGAACCCCACCACCACGAAATCGCCAACCTGAGGAAGCGTAACCCTTCCGTATCCGAAGACGGGCTTTTTGATCTCCTTCCCCCACCCAGTTTCCTGGGAAAACCAGTGCTCTTCCGGGACAACGCCGGCCATGTCGGTGACAACAGGGACCCTGACACGGTACTCCCCTTTCTTCCCCTTGTCGGTTCCTGATGTGGCTGGGGTGTACGTATCCACGAAGACCACGTCGACACAGAGGTCCAGGGGGTAGACTTTCACCACTCTTCCCAGTCTCAGGCCTCCAATTCGGGAGGGGGCATAGGATACCCTACTCCCTATCATGCCGTCGTCGTAGAAAGCCACTGCTTTGCCTCCTCCTTCGTGAGCTCAATACCCCTGCTGAGCTCGAGGTTGGTGAGGAAGGTCTCGAAGTTGATGAAGACGTGGGTGACGGCATCCACGTAGAAGAGGAGGTACCGCTCCTCCTCTCCCCCATAGTCGTTCGTGACGTAGAGCACGGCATCTCCCTCGTTGATGCTCGCCGTCCCACGGATCTGCAGGGTCCCCCGAAGGAACTCACAGCTTTTGATGTACCACTGCTTGAGGACGTCAGCGAGGCGATTGGCCAAGGTTTTGGTGGCGTCCGAAAGCTGCACCACTGCCGTTCCCTCATCCTGGAGCTGGCTCTCGGCGTGCGCGATCTCTCCCTGGGTGTTGAAGTAGTCGAACTTCATGATAATGGGGTTGAGGCCATGGCGACGGATGTGCTCAAGGTCAGCAACAGGCTCGACGTTGAGCTCTAAAGCCATGGGGAAGGCTTCAGAGGTATTCGGGGCAACGAAGAAGAGGTTGTGCTCGAACTCACTCCCCCGGCCAATGTTCTCATTGTACACATCGATGTCCCGAACCACATGGACTTTCTCCACTTTCTCCGGATCTACAGCTCCAATCCACCTCTCGAGATTCCCATTGGAGACGAAGGAAGGGTTTTGCCCTCCACTGGATGTCGTCGGAGGTGTCTTGAACTTGAAGGGGCTTGGACGAATGATGACTTTACACTTCGGGAGGGTGGATGGTGCCCCTGGTGGAGCCCCTTGGGGGATGATAGTCCGGGTGATGATCTCATTGAAGGGCTTCTGGAGCACCTGGTCGAGGAACTGGGCTCCAGAACCTGAGAAGGTGCTGTAGGCCATCCCGTAGATCTGGAGGGGTTGCCCTTCGTCAAGACGGAAGGACCTCCCCTCAACGGTAATGAAGGTGTCAAGAGTTCGCCCTCCAGCATAGGGAACGGTGACGGCGGTGAGGTCCTGCAGGAGGAGGTCCTTGAAGTACTTCATGACCGCCTCGTGGACCTCTAGGGCTGCGGTTTCGGTGAACATCTGGAGGAAGTCCACGTAAAGCGAAGGCCATCCCAGAAGCTCCCTGAGCTTGCTGATTGCCGGGAGAGCGGAGGCATTGGAGTACAGGAAGTGGGAGGCGGAGAGCCCAACAATCTCAAGCCCTGATACGACGATCTGCCGCTCAACTGAAGGGTTCTCTGCGCTTCCTGAGAAGCCGACGGTTTTCGTGATGGACTTCACCACCCCCAGCATCACCGGGAGCAGCCCCTGGTCCACCCCAGGTCGCCCCATGAAGATGGCCACGAGGTCGTGAGGGTAGACCTTGTCTAGCCAGGTCCGCCCTTTGTCGTCCTTGAAGTCCACAAGGGTAATCTGGAAGCTGTTGACGCCAAAGCCATTCACCTGCTTTTTGACCACAATCTGGATGGTGCTTGAGTATATCGTCCCAGGGACAACATGCTCCAGGTCCTCTGGGAGGTAGGAGAGGGTTGTGGTGGCGAAGATCGTGTTGGAGGTCCCCTGGGTTGTGTGAACTGGGATGAAGTACACAAGCCCTATGGGGGCGGAGTAGGTGTACCGGGCGAACATGGTAGTGCTCCCTAGCTCATGGCCTCAAGCCGCAGGGACCTCCCTCGTCCTGAGAGGGACATCCCTATGGCCAGGCGGTTCATCTCCTCAATGAGTTTCGCCACGTATTTACTGTCGAGGACTCCTGGAGCGACGTTGATGTTGACGGAAATCTGGTTCTCCACTCGATCGATGGTGACCCCCCTAGAGATGAGCTCTGTGGGTTTCTCCTGGGGTGCTTCATTCTTGAACCAGTTAAGGGGGTTGAACCAGTGCCAGAAGGACCTGGTTGTCTGCTCTGGAGAAGAGCCAGGAGGTGGTGGACCTGGCGTTGGCGTTGGGGTTGGCGCTGGTATGGTTCCAGGACCCTCGGGCTTGGTGATGGTGGGGAGATTGATACCTGGCACAGGATGTGTCTTGTACTCCTCGAAGATCTTCTTGAGCTCATCGTCGATCGCTTTTGCCGAGGGATTCAGCAGTCTCGTAAACGGTGAGGAGGTGATGGCGATCAGCGGTATGACTGGGCTGATCTCATTCCTGATGAGTTCGGCCTGTTCCTTTGTCAGGGATCCTTGCCGTACCTGTTCCTCAAGGAACTGGTTGATAGAAGCCTGTAGAATCCTGACGAGGCCTTGGGGCGTGGAGGTCCAGGCTTGGAACCGTGAGACGGTGAGGCGTTCGGTAACTGCAGCAATGAAGCCGGGAGACAATCCCATTTGCTGTAACCGTCCGGCAATCCATGTTCTGAGGATTTCCGGAGCATTGGCGAGGAGCTCTCGTCTGGCCGCTTCAAGGCCTTCCCGGATCTCTGTATCAGAGAACACTCGCCGCATATCGGTGAGGCTCAGCTCCGCCTGGTCGTACAGGAACTCGATGTTCTTGATGAGCTCGTCGAAGGCTGACTGAATTTTCTCCCTCCTGGCCTTAAGAGACTCGGCGAGCCTCCTGGCCGTCTCTTCAAGGGAACGGGCTTTGATGTCCTCGAGGAGGTCTTCGGTGATCTGCTGTGTCTTCTGGGCCTGGGCCATCTCGTACTGGTAGATCGTCTCATACAGTTCCCTTCGAGCAGAGACGAGTTCCAGGATGGATTCGTCAGCCTTCCTGGCGATTCCTGGAGCAAAGACAGACCCAATAGTTCGGTAGAACCATCCCCATCGGGCGTAGTCTTTGAAGGCCCTCTCCCCTTCTTCCGTGAGCCCACTCATGATGGTAGCGGCCCGCCTGGTGAATTCCTCCCGGCTCAGGCCTGGAGTCTCGGCCAGAGCCTTGATCTCTGACCGCCAGCGCCTGGTTCGCTCGATCTGCCGCTCAATCCCCTCAACCGCCCGCCGTGTGATGGTGTAGAGGACGATGGCGGCCGTGGCTGCTGCCCCAACCCCCAGGGCAAGGGGAGAGAGGCTCCCAAGAAGCGCTCCAAGGGCTCCGCCAAACCCCTTCACGCCTCCAGTGAAGAACTTGGCAAGGGATGGGACGGTCGCACCTGGGCGGAAGAGGACATTCCTGAGCCATCCCTCAGCGATGTACTTGAGGAGGCTCTTCCCCAGCCCTCCAGCAAGAGAGGCGAAGCCCTCACCTACGAACCTGCTGAACCCATAGAGGGCGAGGAAGCCCAGTCCTCGTCCGCCTAAGGCCCCAAGGCCAGTGAGGATATCCCGGAATCCTTCAAAGGGCTTGAAGGTGAGGATGTTCCCGAACCCCGAGATGATCTGGGGAACACCCCTGAGGAGGCCCAGGAGGGGCATGATGACTTCATCGGTGAGGTCCATGAGGGCTTCCTGCCTCATGGCCAGGGCTTTGGCGAACTGCTCACCGTAGGACTGCCCGGCCTCCGCCATGATGGTTTCAATCTGCCGCCGGTACTCTTCCCCCGTTCCTCCCCTCCGCACATCTTCCCGGTACTTCCGAAGGAGCTCCAGAATCTGCGCAGATTTATCCAGGCTCAGCCCGGTGAACCTGCTCATCATGGCCACGGCTTCCGGGGTATTCCCGAAAGTCCTGTCGAAGTAGTCGATGAGGGCTTCAGCCACGGTGACCTGCTGGCCACCAATGTTCAATGTGGCGAAGATCCCCTCCCGGTCAATCTGCTGCTGGATGCGGACGAGCTCGGCAAAGCCCACACCCCTTCCTCCCGTCAGCATCTGGACCATTCCCGCCAGGAGAGGATGGAAGAGCTGACCACGACCAGACTGGAGCATCTGAGAGAGGGTGGTCACTGCTGCGGCTCCGAACACGCCCCGCATCCCAGCGCCAACGTCTGTCCTCCCGGCGGTGAGGAGGAACTGGGCGAAGTTCCTCAGGGCTTCAGGGGAGACACCACGGCCCATGCCGGTTCTGGCGTACTCGATGAAGTAGTCGAAGGATCGGAGGAGCTCATCAGTCCCCACCGTACGTCTCAGGTTCCTGCTCGAGAGGACGGCGGCCATGATGTTGAAGGCCTCTCGCCACATCCCCGCATCCTCGAAGATCCTGGTGAGGCCAGCCTGGAGGACCGCGACGTCCGTCTCCCGTCCGAGGAATCCCGTCCCTCGGGCAAGGAGCCAGGTTGGGGTTGTGACCTGTTCGAGGAAGGTCGTGAAGTCGAACCCCCCAAGACCGGCAATGCCCGTCATGGCCTCCGTCGGCCTGAGGAGGCCCTCAAGGGGAACTCTCCCCCTCTGGAGGAGGTCGCCCAGAGCTCGACGGAAGACTCCTCGAAAGGCCACACCCATGCCCGGTACGGCGTAGACACCGAACCGTCCTCCCATCAGGGTTTCCGTGGGGAAGAGGAATTCAAATCTGTCCCGGATGGCCTCGCCAAGGACCGATCCTAAGCTCATCCGTCCATAGGTGGCGATGGTATCGAAGATGTCACCCAGGAAGGGGATGAAGACTCTATCGTAGAAGAGGGAGGCAAATCCTGCCGGTCGCTGGAAGGCATCGAAGAACCTCCGGAGGGGATTGTCTACCCGGAGCTGCCCCAGGTAGTTCCGGATCCAGGTCCGGAAGTCGTATCCCGCCGCCTCGGCCATGGTTTTCCTGGCTTCCTGTTCGCCCAATCCCAGGGCGGCCACATCTCCTTCGGTGATGTCGTGGTAGATGCTCTGCATGGCCACCTGGATCCTGTGCTGGAGCTCTTCCATGAAGGCAGTGACGATGTCCCCGCCCCGCTCCTTGATCCTCCGGACATCCTCAATCCTCAGCTCGTCCAGGAACCGGTTGAACTCCCTCAGGAAGATCGAGAGCCTGAAGGCCTTAGTGCCGATTTCCCTTGCCTCAGGTTGGTTGGCTAAGGCGGAGGCGGCTTTGATGGTCCTTGCGAACGCCTCCTTCATGCGCAGCCGGAAATCCTGGATCTCCTTCTCCCTCTCAATGGCGGCCTCCTCTTCGAGTTTCACCCGATCCTGGTAGGCGGCGATTTCCTCATCTGTGACACCACTGATATCGGACTGGATGCGCTTTGCCGTCTCCTCAATGGTCCTCCTGATGGGGGTGAGGAATCTCTGGACGACCTCCTTGATACCAAGAGAGGTCCGCACCGCCTCGAGTTCCTCTTTGAGCCTGTTCACCTGCTGGGCTCGTTCCTCAGGACTTGTGCCTTCTGGGAGTGGTTCACTCTGCAGCCTGGTGAGTTCCTCATTGATGGCCACGATCCGTTGCTGGCGCTCGGCGATTTCCTTCCGGTACTCGTCGTAGAGTTTCTGGATGTCCTCATAGGAGGTTTTCTCACCGAGGCTTTTGATGATGGCGAGGATTTCCTGGGCTGCAGCGACGGCTGCATCGGCGAGATTGGCGATCGGCGGCACCTTCCCCTGGCTCATGAACTCCTCGTGTTCTCTTTTGGCGAGCTCCAGAGACAATTCCTCGATGACCTTCTGCCGGATCGCCGCATTGATATCGGCAATGCTCGTGATCTGCGACGGCTGTTCGATACCGTACCGCTTCAGGACGTCTTCAACAATACTGGGGACCGTCTTCGTGGAGAGGTAGCGGGTCCTCTGGGGGAGCCTCCTGGTTTTCAGGATGTTCCTCATGATGGTCTCGGCCCGCCACTTCATCCACTCTTCCTTGAAGACGCCGACGACGGCTGAGGAGAGGAGTGGGGCCTGGAACTCCTTCGCGAGGATGTTCTCCAGTCCAGGAATGACGATCTGGATGGCCTGCTGGATGAGCTTTGCCCGATCCCCTGCTTCGAGGTTAGAGGGGATTTCTGGGAGGGCAATGCCGGCGACTTTGCTCCGAACTTCCGCCAGGGCCTCAGTGGGGATGATCCGAACGGCCCTGGCTCTGGCTCCCAGGATCTTCGAGAGCTGCTGGGCGAGATCCCTGTACTGCTGGGGGAGGTTCTCGAGGGTTCCTGAGAGCGCATGGGATGCCAGCATTGTCCCGGCGGCCATGAAGGACTCCCGGGTTGGACCCTTCCCTCCAAGGGTCTGGAGGGCGTCGATGAAGTTCCTGATTGCCTCCGTCTTCTCCTCAATCGTCTTACCCTTGATATCCTCCATCTCCTCCGTGTAGGAGGAGAGGAAGCGGATGAGGGAGGAGATCCTCTCCTCAAGCTCCTGGATCTTCTCCTTGCTCCCTGCTGGGTCCAGGCGAGCGGCCTTGAGGGCTTCCTGGAGCTCCACGAACTCCATGTAGGTATCGTAGATACCGGCAAGGGCACCCTGGATGAACTCCTCAATGTTCGTGGACCCGGTCAGTCGGAGGGCAGCATAGAGCCGCAAAGCCTGAAGGAGTCTCGGGTCGGTGATCTTCGTCTCGGGGATGTACGCCGCCACGGATTTGGTGATCTCCGAGACGATGGGGCTTGCGATGAGGTGTGGCCTCTGGTAGTACTCCCGGACTTCTGGTGGGAGGTACCTGGATTTCATGACTTCCTGAACGGGCATGAAGTACCCGAGGAGGGGGCTTGAGATCCCCATCCGCCTTGAGGCGTCCCGGAGTTCCCTACTGAATTCTGTGAAGAACTGCCGGAGGTCCCTGGCCTCAGAGATGATCGCCTGGCGTCCAGGGGAGAGGGTGGAGATCATGAGGGCGAGCTCCCCCATCCTAGACCTGGTATAGAGGTCCATCTGCCCGAGAACGTCGATGGGGAGGTTCAGGAAGATATGGGTGCGTGCCCGTCCTAAGCCGAAGCGCCTCTGGTACTCCAGGACCTTCTGCTCGAGTTCCCCTGGAGTTTCCAGGATCCCAAACCTCGGCGCTCCAGGAACTGCCTGTGGCCAGGCAATGGGTCCAGGAGGTGAAGGAACGACGCGCTTCCACCCTCCCGAAGCCGCTGCCTCAGCGATGCTCCGGTTGAGGTCATTGATACCCTTCTTGATGTCCTTCAGGAGATTCCGGACGTCCTGGCTCTGGAACTCTAGAGGGTCAGCCACTCTCTGTCACTCCCACTGGGAGGGGATTGGGACTGGGTAACCTCAGCGAGGTAGGCATCGAAATCGGGGTCATAGTACTCTTCGACAATCTCTCCCTTTCCACCCTTCCCGGAGGCTCGTCGCATGGCCTTGGCCCGCTCCCTCTGGGCGTGGTTGTGCATGGCCACAAGGAGGACGATCTGCTCCTGGGTGAGGGACCGGAACCTGGGATCGGTGGGGAGGACCTTGAAGTTGTCCATCACCCACCACAGGACCTCGAACTCCGGGAGCGCCGCAACCTGCTCAACGTACTTCGTGAGTCTGGCGAAAGGAGTTCGCCCAGCTCAGGACCTCCATGAAGATCCGATGGAGGAGGTCCCAATCCGGGCACTCCCAGAGGTTGGCAAGGAACTCTGGTCGCTCAACGAGGACCTTATCGAGGTAGACGATCTCGTAGATGAGGTCCTCCACATCCTGCATCTCCCCAGGCTTCAGCCCTCGCTTCATGAGCTCTTTCCGAACGCCGACGAGGATGTCCAGGGAGTCCCCCACAGTGTCCTTCTTGGCCGTGAACCTGAGCTTCTCCCCCCGGTACTCCACTTCGAAGGTGTGGGTCTGCAGGTGACCGGTGAGGATTTCCTTCCCAACCTTCTCCAGAGCCTTCGCCTCAGACATCAAACCACCTCCCAGAAAAGTGGTGGCTGGGTTGCCCCCAGCCACCTAGATGTGCTCTTCGTGCTCAAGATGGTGGGATTATTTTGTACTAGCATGAGCTCCTGTGCCGCTGTCGACTACGGCCGGCCACCACCGATGATGTTCGCCTTCGCCTCTTTCAGGATTTCGCCGTAGTCGAGGCACTCCGAGTAGTACAGGGACATGGTCTCACCAACGATAGCCCCAGCCCGAATCTCCTCGTCGCAGCTCCGGACAATGCAGTTCCGGTACTCCCGAATGATTTCTCTCGTGTACTTGTCCTTTACGGTGATGGTGAAACCGAAGGTGGAGTGCTCGAGGATCTTCCCCTCATGGCTCAGACTGAACGGAATGCCGATCTGCCCGAGGGCACCCTTGAGATCATCGAGGCGGACGAAGTACCGCTCAAGGTCAATGGTCCCTTCGTACCTGAGGGGAACGGCTTCCTGGGGTTTCATCGAGCCGATCTCATAGACGAGCTCCGTCCCGAAATCTCTCCGGGCTGAGAGCCTCTGCGCTCGGCCAATGAGGTGGGGTGCACCGCCTTTGGGGTTCTGCAGGTAGATGAGGATTTCATGGGCACTCACTACTCGGTGGATGCCCTGTTTGGCTGTCTGCCCGAGTGTGGCATCCTCGACGGCTTCACCCTGCATGCCGAAGTAATCGTAGTACTGGAGTTGGCTATCAGCGTACAATCCCATGATAGAAACCTCCTTGATGAAGACTTAGCCCCGGCCCTCCGGAAGAAGGCCGGGAGGATTTACGGATTACTGCCATTCAAAGGCAGGAGTGAAGGTCTGGGCGACGAAGATGTAGTTCGCAATGGTGGCGGGATGGGCTTCGTAGGAGACGTAGACGGTGTCGTTGGTGACGGTGACCTGGATGTTCCGGTAGGGAGGATTCCCGATGAGCGAGCCGTTGTCGGCGTACCTCAGGAGCACTGAACCAACTTCGTAGGCGATCTCGTTGGCCACAGTTGTCGATAGCGCCCGACCGAGGAACCTCTCCTCCAGGGTCCTCCGGATGTCCTTCGAGATGGCATCGATGATGAGGACAGCCGAAATCTCCTGCTTGGCGAGGTTGTTGTCCGTCCGGTAGGTGGTGACACCTTTCACCACTCGGAAGACGTCTCCCTCACTGGGGGCTACGACCGTCACGCCGCTCTCCATGAGCTCAGTGATATCGCTTAATGTGAACTCCTGGGTGAGGCCAACCACGCCGACGGTCTTGTGGGTGATATTCTCCTTGAGGGCAAGTCCAGCCTTGAGGCCTGCCAGGAGCGCAGCGGTGTAGTAGGAAGGCCGCTGCACGAGCGTGCCGTTGATGTTCTCCACAATCCCTGGGGCGCACATGACGATGCGGTAGGAATTCGAATAGGGTAAGGCCGCGGCGATGTAGTCTGCCTTGGTAGCACTGGGGTTGGCCAATCCCAGGAAGGCCACACGCTCCTTCTTCCCAGTGATGGAGCTACAGTCGTTGACGTGAGAGGCGACGACGCTGTGGACAGAGGAATCACCACTGGCCACGCAGACGATCTGGATGTCTCTAGTGGTGAGGAGGTTCAGCGCATTGGCATAGTCCGTTGTAGTTGGCGTTCCACCATCATTGCCACCGGTGAGGAAGGTGAAGTCGGTGTTCGTTGGTGGGTTGGTGTTCGTCGCATTGGTTTTGCTGGCCGTGACGAGTTTCGAGGATTTGTTGATCGTGGTGATGCAGATCCCGAGTGTCGCAGCAACCACGTACGCGCTGGTCTTCACATCCTGGTTGCTCACAGCCTCAAGGTACGATGAGGGGAGGTCTGTGTCGGTAAGGTAGGGGGAGCGGGTAACCTGGTAGACGCCGAAGAGGGAGATGGCCTCAAGGACCTTCCCAACCGTATTGTAATTGGGACTGGTGAGGTCAAGGGAAATGGCCTCTTCGGTGATGACATTCTCCTCATCGTCCTTTGGGGTGAGGGAGAGTGTGGTAGCCTGGCCGTTCGAGACGGTGATGGTGATGGTGCACGACGCCCCAGTCCCGGTGTACTTCACGGAGAAAGCTGGACCGAGGTTGTCGTAGGTCTCAGTGGTTCCGGTGAAGGTATCCTGGACGACGATCTTCTTCCCCACCGCAGTTCCGTCATAGATGCCAACCCGGATGCGGTTCCCAATGGTTCCATAGTCGATGGCGGTGAGCGTCAAGGTACCAAAGTCCTTTGAGGCCTGAGCTGCTCCTGATCCAGCAACCCGGACAGCGTAGACCAGTCCAGCTCCCTGGGCTCCACCGGGATTGAAGATCAGCCGGATGAGGTCGAGGAGCTCCCCTCCTTTGAGGGTCTTGTAGGCCTCCTGGTACGAGGTGAACTTGTAGACTTTGCCGAGGGTACCACCAATGGACGGTCCAACGATGCCGACGTTCAGTGTCCCACCCATTGCCGGGGCAACGAAGACTGAGACATCGGCTGAAGTGTACACACCAGGTAAGGAAATGACTGTACCGCCGAAGGTTTTGGCCATGAGATGAAGACCTCCTTCATGAATGACTCACGTAGATGTTGCGGATTACGGAATACGGGAGGAAGCCACTGACCTCCATATCGAAGCTCAGAGTGAGCGTCCTACCGTAGAGAGGTTCGGGCTGGTCCCCGGAGAACTGCGGGGTGACCTCCCCACAGGACACACTCTGATTCTTCATGCCCAGAGCCGCAAAGAGCAACCGCTCCGAGAGGAGCAGGTGGTGGAGGAGGCGGTGGAGAATCACCACCTCGTCCACATTGGTGGAGAGGACATCGAAGACCACATGGTAGCTATTGAGGTACGAGAGCTCCTCAAGGTACGCCGTGAAGTAGGTGTACGTTGCTGTGTAGGTCGCCCCGGCCCTGTACCGCTCCCCAAGGTGGATGAGTCCAGTGAAGTAGTCGATGAGGTACTCTTCCGATGGCACCACCACCCCATCCTCATAGAGGGTCATGGTCTTCACAGGGAAGTTCTTGAGCCGGGCCTCCCCATCCTGGAAGGTGAGGACTTCGTCGGTGGCGGTAGCCTCAGCCACAGGGAAGGGCACGGTGAGGCTATCCCCGATGTAGGAGACGGCGGATGTCTCCGAGGCGATGGTGATGGTGACGAACGGGGCTTTAGGGAGTTGCCGAGGGAACATCAAGAAGACCTGGATGGGCGTCTTCTGGACGAGCTTCCTCGCATAGTCCTTGAGCCTGAGGTCCTTCGTCGCCAGGACATAGTCGACGAAGTAGAGGTTCTCCTTGAGGAAGCCGAGGTAGTCCGTGATGAAGGAGTAGAAGAAGTGCTCAACGGTTGGTAATCCCATAGGATCCCTACCTGATTGCTGTCTGATCGATTATGGGGAGGTCGATGCCCAGGCCACGACACACGATCCCCAAGAGCCGATCGGGGACATCGGGGAAGTACGCCCGGACCACGGGGTTCCGCTTCAGGTCCTCATAGAGCTCCTCAATGAGGCGAAGCACTGTCCTATCCCGCAAGAGCCCCCTCTGCTGGATCTTGTGGGTCAGGGCGCGCATGATCTTCTCCACAATGCCGCCGAGCTCCCTTCGGATGTCCTCAGGGCTGTGCACCGTCACCCGGCGCTTCTTGCTGATGAAGAGCTCCGCCTCCCAGTACCGGGAGTAGTTCCTGAGGATCCCTTCAAGCTGGGTGAGGTAGGAGGGGGAGAGGACCTGGCTCAGTGCCGTGAGGAGGTCCCGGATCTCCACTTCCCGGTACTCTTTCTCCACGATCCGGCTCACCACCGCCGGGGTCATCCGGAGAACGAGCATCGGGTAGAGGATCTTCACGAATTCCACGGGGTCCACCACCACGTACTCCCCTTTTAAGGTGTACACTTCCACACGCTGCTTTGGGAGCACCTGGCAGTGGAGCCTGGTCCGGAGCTTCACCACGCCCTGCACCACCCAGTGGTCCTTGTCCGAGACCACCTCAAGGTCCTGAGCCGCATCAGTCCGCCGCATGGCCTGGAGCTTCTTGTACATGGTGAGGAGTTCCTGCTGGCTGATGGCGATGCCCTTTGACTGGGCGGCATCGAGGAGATCCTTGAGGACCTTCCCTGCCACGTCCTGGTACACTCTCTCGAGGTACTTCTGGTTGAGGGTGAGCTCCCTCGTGACCGTTACCCGGTACCGGTTCTTCCCTACAGGGGCCACGGCGATGGTGGTGTGGAGGTCATAGGGACCATTGGCGACCTTTCCTCCCTGGGCATCGACTCCAGTAGCGGTGAAGGTCACCTGGCCCCGACTGAGGAGCTCTGTAGCTTGATCTAGAGAGAGCTTGAAGATCCGCCTGACATTCTCCACTGAGGCCTTCCGGATGGTCCGCTCGAACTCCTCTACCGACCTCTGGAGGACAACGGCCTCTGCTCTTTCTGGGGCGAGGAGCACCTGCTCAAGGTCCTTCAGGAGCACGCCATCGGGGAGGTTGAGCTTCGTGAGGACGTTGAGGATGGCGCTCCTGAGCTCATCCATCCTCACCCTTATCCTCGCCGAAGCGGTGGGGATGGGGAATTCCCCAAGCCACTCTGCCGCCCTGTAGACCACGGCATCGATCCTCTCGGTGAGGAACCTCTGGAGGAGATCCAGACCGTGGACGCCCACGAACCCCTTGAGGTAGAATTTGTCATGGGCCGTCTTCTCTGAGAGCCGACGGAAGACGACATTCACCCCGTGTCTTGACTCGTACTTCGGGAGGGTCTTCCTGGCCAGGAGCGACCCGTAGAACCCTTTGGGGAACCCTGAGGCCAGGGGGCTTCCCTGGATGGGGATGGTTGGGGGGAACCGATCAATGGTTGCGGTGGCTTCGGTCCGGGATCGCGCCTCAAGGGGAATGTTCACGTACCCCATGCTCTTCGTCCTGGGGAGGATATAGTCCCAGAGGTACCCGCCTTTGAAGCCCTTCTCGAAGATCATGGGGAGTCCTGGTTGCACCGTGACCTCAATCCTATTCCCTACCACCCTTCCGGCCACCCCGCTCAGGTAGATGGCCGCCTGCTTGGGGGAGAGCTTGCTCTTCGCCTCCTGGTGCAGGAGCTCAAAGGCCTCCCTGAGGATCTTCCTCGCCTCCCGGAGGACCCAGAGGCTCCCACTCCGGCTACGGAGCACAGCCTGCTGGATCGCCATCCTCATGACCTTGACGGAGGACTGGATGGCCTTGACGTCCTGGATGGGATGAGCCCTCTGGACGTGCAGGCCAAGCTGCCTCGCCTCTTCGATGTCGAAGAGCCGTTCCCCTCTCTTCTCGGCCTTGAGGTACTCCCCGATGGTCTGCACCTGCTCAAGCACCGTCTCCTCCTGGACCCCTCCAACGATCCGCTTCACACCCCTTCGGATCACGTTGAGCTCCCCCTGCCACACCTTCATGAACGCCTTCCCCAGAGCCTCTATGGCCTTCTGCCTGAGCTCTTCCACAGGCACTCCCTTCGTCTGCGTTATGCCAATGGTGAACTCTGGGATGTGGGGGAGGACAATGGAGATCCTGTGGCCAGAGATGGTCTTCCGGAGGTCACTCTCGGTGATGGGTGTCCGACCTGTCGTGGGCGTGACCGTCCGTCGCTCGCTCCCTCGGTAGTAGGAGGAGCGGTACTGGTTGTAGTACGCCTCAACCTCAGCCTCAAGGCGCCGCCAGATCTCCGCAAGGACCGTCGCCCCCATGGACCGTTCTCCGGTGAGGACCTGCATCCTGATGCCTTCTGCAGCACTCGCGAAGGTCTCCTTGGCCTTTGCCGCCTCCATGACGAGGAGGTGGTGGCCGCAGTGGGGGCACCGGAGCTCCAGGACGCCATAGGCCCTGGCCGAGAGGATGAGGTACTGCATGGGGGTGAGGATGACGGGCTTGGTGTGGCGGTCACAGACGAGGATCTTCCGGTGCTCCACCTTGAGGAGCTTGGCTACGAGGTACTCCACAACCTTCGAGGCCTCCTCAAGGGTCACCGAGGTGATTTTCGTCTCGTACTCCCTGAGGCGATCCACAAGTTTTCCACAGTATGCCTCAAGGCGCCTGATGGTGGTCTCGAGGATCTCCAGGGCCTCGGTGAAGGCCTCCTGGGCATCCCCTCCTCCCCTCAGGGCCTTCCCAATGAGCTGCAGCCGATCCTCAAAGCGCTTCTTCGCCTCCTGGAGGGTAGTGAGGGCGGCATGGAGCGTGGCCTTGAAATCGGCCATGGAGAAGGTGTAGGGTGCGATGGCCTCAAGGAGTACGCTCTGCTGCTCTGTTGGGAGGATCTCCTCCTTCACTGGCCCCCTGTGCTTATCGACGAAGGTGAGGAAGGCATCGACCACCGTGAGGTTGACCTTATGGGGAGTGAAGGCGAAGGCCCTGGTGATCTCCCGAAGGAGGACCTTCGCCGGGTCCTCCTGGGAACTCAGCTGCCGGAGAAGCGACATCGTGTACTCAAGGGTATCCACTACCGTGGTCAGGATGGGGAGGATTTCCGATCTGAGGAAGCCCATGAGAGCCGTGGCGCCGGAGAAGCTCTGGCTCTTGAGGACCGAAATCTTCGCCCTCAGGGCATTCCGCTGCGCTATGAACTTGTCAAGGTTCTCCTGGAGGCTTCCAAGAACTTCAAGGACCGTCGCTTCAAACTCTGTGGTCTCCGTCCATCCCGAGGCGAGGATCTTCTTGAGCTCATCGACGAAAGACCTCGGGAGGTACTCACCGTACGTCTCGGTGAGCTTCTGGATGGTATTGGCGATGTGGCGCCGGATATTCGCCCGGTGCTTCCTGTACGCATCGACGTACTCTCGTTGCCTGGCCAACCCATCCTACTCCTCTGCGGCAACCTTCTTCTCCTCCACCACCAGATCCTCTCGCTGGACAAGGTACTGGTTGGGGAAGGCCACCTCTCTCCCCAGCTCATTCCTCCAACCCCGAGCCTCGTGGAGGAGGTTGACCACCATGTAGATGAGGGGGGCGCTGTACCTGATGGTCACGAGTGTCCCATCACGCACCGAGGTGGTGAAGGTCAGTACCCCATCCGTATAGGTGTACTGCTGGGCAGTAAGGACCATGAACCTCCCATCCTCCCCGATGTACCCCACCGTCTCAATGGCTACAGGCTTCCTTAAGGGGAAGGTGATGCGATTTTCCTGGGCCTTCCGAACCTCAAGGTACGTTGCGGTGTACCCTGGGAGGATGACCCGATCCCGGAAGGCCATCTTCACCTCTGAGGTGGTGGTGAGGGAGGCAGTCCCCCACAGCCAGAACCCCGGGCGGAGGAACTGGGGAATCCCCTGGAGATCGGTGATGAGCACCCGGATTGCCTCCTCCCCCTGGTGGAAGAACCCCCTCCCGTAGCAGAGGGTGCAGTACGGATCGGGGGTGCCATAGGCTGTCTGGCAGGGGCAGAGGAGGCTCTTCTGCCACAGAACATCAACCCCCCGCTCGAGGACGAAGGCGTCGAAGAGCTCGACGTTCTGCCGGTGGTACTGGAAGGGGAGCCTGAGGCCTCCAGTTCTGATGGCGCTAGGCGACAACGAAGTCTATCCCCCTGAAGGACTGGGAAACCTGATCGTAGAATCTCTGGAGGTCTTCCCGGTACTGTTTGATCCTGGGATGGTCGGCAAGAACCGTTGTGCTCTGGGAGACCCCATCGACGTTAATGGACTGGGAGCCCACGCTCGGGCCGACGATGAGATCGATGAACATCTCCGCCAGGGAAATGCAGGTCTCCTTGGCGATGACCTCCTTGAGGGATTGGGGCACCTCTTCGAACCCCGCAGTGTAGGTGATCCTCCAGAGCTTCGGGGCGTACTGCCACTGCCGGAAGACGATGGGGAGCCAGAGCCCTGAACCGGTGATGATCATCGTGCCCATCTTCCCCCACACGGGGAAGAGCTGCATCTGACCTTTCCCTTCACTGAGCCTCACCCAGGCCGGATCGATGGTGATCGCCGACTGATCCCCAAAGACGAGCTCCACCTTCTCGACGGCAATGACCGGTCTTCGGTACAGGTCAATGTAGGCCCAGTTCACGTAGTCGCAGGCGTAGTAGTCGTGGAGCTCCACGAATTCCCTGGGCTCGATGACAATATTGAGCGTCCGCTCCACCCTATCCTGGGCCGCAGCAATGAGGTTCGCAAGAACCGTGTCGGGAAGAGGTGCCCCTGAGGAACTGTAGATCTCCATTCCCCAGAGGTAGTTCTCTTTCACGAACTGCGGGGTGATGACCGCCACGGCATCACTTCCTCACGTAGTACCCGTAGACGTTGAGCTTCTTCGCCCCCGTGCCAGTGAAGGAAAAGGTCACCTGGTTTTTGAGGTCGAGGTTCAGGGCGATCTTGAAGGGGATGGCCAGGGATCCGGAGACGTCGAGGGCCAGGACGGTCTCCGATCCTTCGGTGATGGTGAAGGTTCCATTCCCAGAGAGGACGATGTCCGTCACCGTGAACATCACCGTGGGGTCAACAGGGAGGGAGTAGCTCAGGTTCCCCTCCCCCGATTCGAGGATGGCAATGGGGCGGTTGAGGAAGGCCTGGGCCTGGGCCATACCCAGGTCGGTCATGGTGAGCTTCCGGAGTCCCATAGGTTACTCCTCTTTCTTCGCCTTCTTCCGTCGTTTCGATGCCACAATAGCCTCCTCGAGAGGCTCAGTTTCCACAACCTTCTGGATCTCGACTTCCTCCTCAGGCCAGTCCAAAGCATCAGGGAATGCCTCTCGGTTCTGGACGGCCTCGGCGGCTCCCTGCTCCTTCGGCTCCTCCTCTACTGCCTCAAATTGGGGGTTCTTGAGGAGGGCCTCATAGAGGTCCCTGTTGGGGATGGTGGCGTAGCCGAGGTTGTCGAACTCAATGGTCCCATAGGCTGTGATGGCCTTCAGTCCGGCAAGGTGGGCATTCCGAACTCTGTACATGCTGTGCCTCCTCTAGCGGGGGCCCTCAAGGGCCCCCGTGGTCATCAGAGCACCTGGCTGTTGTCGATGAGCCCGATGTTCCGGATGGTGACGATCTTCCTCGGAGCGTACACCACGAAGGTGGCGTACATGAGCAAGAGCCAACGGATTGCGGGCTGGATCTGGGCCAGGGGCACCTGGGTGAGGGGGAGGAGTTCGAGGAATTCCAGGACGTTGCTGTTGAACTCGCCCAGGAAGGCGGTGTAGTACCCAGGCATCTGCTCGTTCTTGTCGCTCCAGGAGGTCGTCCCACCAGCGGCCTGGGAGGCAGCGGGGACAGCCTTCACCCAGTAGTAGTCCTTCCCGTTGTCCGAACGGTAGACGTTGAAGTAGGAGGGAGGATTCTGGAGGCTGGAGGCATTGGTGATGGTGAGGTCAATGCTCTTCCCGAAATCGGCCGTCTCAAGGACGACGGGGTCGCTGTAGACGGGAGCGGACTCACCGTACCGGTTCACGGCTGTGACGGCGTAGCGGATGGTGGCCGTATCCACCTTGAGCTTATTCCACTCAGCACCGTTTGCTGCAGAATGGATGGCTACGGCGACGCTTGCTGGAGTGGTGGCAGCATTGGCATGGCTTGCAGCAGTGGGGACCTTCTTGAGCGGGCAGCGGAAATCGCCTTTCCCAAGGAAGAAGACGGGCACCACACCCACGGGGCCAGCCTGGGTCCGGATCACATCAATCGGTGCCCCAACGGAGTAGCCGCCCTCCTTGGTCGGCAAAAGCACCCGCTGCATGCCCATGATCTGCTTCATGAGGTCGGAGTAGACGATGGGGGGCATGTAGAACTTGTTGGGGAAGCCGTAGTTGTCGAGGACCAGCTGGACGATGTCGTTGACCACGGGCTCCGTGATGGGCTCACCGCCAAGATCGTACACCGCCTCCACCTGGTTGTAGAGGCCGTCGAACTCGTACCACTCCGTGCCATTGGGACCAAGCTTGGAGTTGCCCCAGAAGAGGGCGAGCTCAAGCTGGCGGGCGAGGTGCCGGGCCCCGGCCATGTTCTCAGCGGCGATGACGTCCATGATGTGGGTCTGGATGAGGGTGGCGGGGTGCTGGACGATTCGGAGATTGCCCAGGTACTTCACGAAGGCAACCCCACGGGCGAAGTCGGCGTGGTCCTCAAATGGCGGATTCTCTCCGGCTGGGTGGAAGACGTTCTCCGACTGGCCGTAGCCGTAGACCTTAATGTACTGGACGACATTCGAGAGCGCTTTCCCCTTGGGGACTTCCCGGTAGAACCGGAAGTGGTCCTCCGTGTAGACGATGGTCTTGAGGGTCTGCTCCACCACCTCGGCACGGAGGGGGGCAACACCGGAAGTCAGGTTGAAGGGGTTGATCTCGTAACCGATCTCCGTGGCCTTCTTCACCTCAGCGATGTCCTGCTGGTGGGCGAAGTCGAAGCCATCAGCGAACTTGGTAATGTTTCCCGTCATGAACATTGATGAAGACACCTCCACGAAAAGTTACAGGTTTAAGAGCTTCTTTGTCTGGTCACTCAAAACATCTAGGGACTTCATCGCATCGAAGCGGGCAAGCTCCTCCATGGGGACCTGACCCTGAAGGACGAGCTCGAAGAGCTTGTTCCCGATGTCCCTGAGGTCGACGCTCTTCTTGACCTCTTCCTGGAACTTCTCCACCACCGTAACGGACTTCTTCACCGGTTCCCGCTCAATCCTCTCCAGACGGCTTTTGAGGTCCGCCACGGTGTCGGCCAGAGCATCGACGCTCTCACACAGGACGGAAATGGATTTGGTGAGGTTGGTCACGATGATCTTCTCCCTTTCGTTCAGCACCTGAGCGACTTCCGAGAACTGCCGGCTGACCTCACTGACCTTCTCGGCCGTCTTCACCACGGAGTCGAGGAGGGTGGAGAGCTGAGCGCTCTTCAGGACATCTTCCTCCTGCTGAGCGTCGTGCCCACTGGCCTCCGACCCCTCCGAGACCCCTTCGGCCTCGGCGGTTTGATCCCCGCCAAGCGGCTCCTCTTGGGCTTCGGCAGCAACGGCCGCTTCGGTACGACACTCCTCTTCACTGGTCACAACCTCCTGCACGTCGGCCTCGACGTTCTTCGCTACGGGTTCCTCGACCACAATGCCCAGGAGCCTGTTGAGCTCCTCCACCGTTTTGAGGAACTTCTCTTTGAGCTTCAATGCGAAACACCTCCAAAAGACTCGAGAATGGCTCGGAGTTTAGGACAGAAAGTCAGGAGAGCGTAGATCAGGGCTTCCTCCCGGTTCAACTCTCCCTTCTTCCTCAGTTCCTCACGGAGATCCTCCTCATGGTCGAGGAGGTAGGTGAGAACCTTCAGTGCACTGTCGACGACTTCTCGACGCAGTGCAGAAATTCCAGAAGTCATATCGTGCGGGTTCACAACGTATAATGCCTGTCCATCTTCAAGGACAACCGATTTCACCACAGCATCGAGGACGGCCTGGGGGTTAGCTGGTCTCCTGGTGATGGAGACATCGTACACCCTCACCTTCCTGATGATGCCCGGTGGATCGGTGAGGTTCCGGTAGGCCTTCCCTTCAATGGAGAAGTAGAGCCTTCGGGGGATGTTGTTCTTCTTGAGATAGACGATGAGGTCCCAGATTTTGTCTGCGACCGGATGGTTGGCGAAGAGCTCCCCAGCGACGTACACCCCATCGTCAGCCACCCGGCACTCGTTTTTGTAGGGGAAGCCCACGATGTACTCGGGGTCTTTGAGGTGCTCGTAGGTGAAGAACCCCCGCTCCACGAAGGGCTCAAGGTCCACGAACTTGTGGAGGATGATCTCCCCATCCTCATCCTTCACGGTTGAGGTGGCGATCCCAAAGATGTACCGCTTCCCCTCCCCAGACTCCTTATAGGACTTCTCCACATCGACTTCCGTACAGAGGTAATAGGGGGTCTGATCGTTCAGGATATCAAACATGCCAACCACCTAAACGAGAGGAATGAGCCGGAAGTGCTCAATGTACACCCGACCACGGGTCTTCCGCTTCTTCACACCACGGAAGAAAATGAAGGCATCGCTCTCTTCAATGATCCTCGAGATGGGGCCAATCCGGTTCCTCAGGCCAACTCTCCGGGGATGGGGGTCCTCAAGGTGCCCGATGCAGAAGGTCATGTACATGAACCCCTTCTTCCCCAAAAGCCCCCGCTTGTCGATCCAGTACCGGATGTAGAGGAGCTTCGTCGGACTGAGCTTGAGCACCATATCCGGAGACAGGGCTGTCCGGTACATCATGGTCTGGTAGACTTCCTGCCGTCCGCCTCGGAAGATCTCCCGAATCCTGTCGATGAGCTTCAACTTCTCAAGGAGGTTCGTCGCCTCAACGGACTTCCTCCGGGCCTCCTCAAGGATCACCTGGTTCCCTAAAATGTCCTTGAAATGCTTCCTCCCTCGCCCCCGTCGCGTCACCACATGGGCCTTCCCGTACCGCTTCACCCCAAGGCTAATGAGTCGGATGAGGCCGAATGCCCCCCGCTTCCCCAGCCGCTTCTCGAGCTTGGCCACGAACTCCCGAACGGCTCTGAGGGTATCCCCAGAGACGGGGGGCGTCTCTGGGGATGGGAGGTGGGAGGGGCGGGATGGGGTGGAGGGATGCTCTAGCGGGGATGTGGACTGCGGGGAAGCCAAGTAAGAGGGAATCAGAACCACTTCCCCTGTATGGGGATTGGTCCTGGTATACCCGGTCTTAAATCCTGGTAAGGCCGCCTTCATAGCGTCTCCTCACACAAAGGTGTACTTCATCCCTACTGCCGGGACGGCACCACCCGTAGCTGCCGTGTACCCGGAAGTGGGAGCAGGATTGGGAAGAGAGGTTCCTGAGGTGTACCAGTAGTTGGCATTGGCCGTCCCAAGGCCAGGAAGGGCAAGGGACATCGAAGCCGCCAGGGCAATGGCCCTCACTGTGGCGCCGGATCCGGCATGCCAGCCAATCCAGTAGACGCCTTGGGTCAGCT
>Ga0207433_10002987_pt1 | contig 33359 bp, 26 predicted proteins | sample YelNatPaOPGAMG01_FD_187559 | JGI IMG/M metagenome (GOLD analysis project Ga0207433, IMG submission 187559) | Hot spring thermophilic microbial communities from Obsidian Pool, Yellowstone National Park, USA - OP-RAMG-01 (SPAdes) (version 3) | ecosystem: Environmental > Aquatic > Thermal springs... | reverse complement strand
AGTCCACTTTTCTTTACTCCACGGATTGCAGCATTTACTTCCTGAGTGGCAATCTTGCGAATGCGTAAGAGATCTGGGGAATCCTTACGCATCTCTTTCCACGATGTCACACCACTTATTCCTTCAAAGTCAAAGGATATAAATAGATTTATCTTTTTAGCCATAGAGTATTATATTCCGATTATAAAAAGAGTCAATCTCAAGTGAGATATTATTTTTTGAATATTAAAGAGGAGTCATCCCATACTATCAAAGATGGCTCCTCTTTTAATGCGTCTTTACTTTGCTACATTTCCTTCAATCTCTACTGTATTTGTGTAAATTGTGAATGTGCCAAGCACCATATTTATTAAAAAATCAACGAATGAATAATATGCCTTTGCCCGCACATTTTTTAAGTTATGCTTGGCAATGAGATCAGCAGTAGAGTTGTTGGAAATGGGCACAAGCCCCCAGAGCACATACCAGCACTTCATTGATGTTTTGAAGGTGGTGGCATCGGCTTCAGCAAGGAGTGTAACATTATCCTTTGGTGGCGCATTCACCAGAACTGTGCCACAATTTGTGATTAACAAAACACCGATTATTATGAGGATAAGCAGTTGTTTCATTTTACCCCCTTGTTGGAGATTATATATAAATAAAATAAAAAGTCAACAAAATTTTATATTGATTGACCCTTAGTTCAAAATCAAAATTAGACTTTAAGGAGACGATTATTCTCGTCCAGTTAAAACTGAATGCTAATACTCGCTTTTCGCTACTTTAGTCCGAATTATTCATACTATTTTTGATAAGTTTCGTTCAAATACAATCCTAAAGCGGGCTTGCGCCATTTTTTAAGCAAAAATTTTTTGACACTCTGTTTTCTGCTTTGTCATTGCGAGGCATCCGCCAATCTTCGTGGTGGTGTTGAAGCAATCCCATTTGGACCCCTCACCTCACTCCTCTCCCCGTTTTTAACGGGGAGAGGGAAGGGTGAGGGGAGCCTCTGTCTTTTGCCTTGTCATTGCGGGCGTAAGCGAAGCAATCTGACCCGAAGGGTCATTCCGAGGAATCTCAATGAGATTGCTTCGTCCCGCCCATTGATAATGGGCGAGGACTCGCAATGACTTCATCGGCTTGCCCCCCTCGCCTTTGGCTCACAATGACTTTTATTATGAATAATCCGGGTTAGAATCCAGTTATCGCTGGATTCGGGTAGGTTATTAAATATAAGGTGAAGTAAAACAAGGGTTTTGATTCTATCGGCGCTGGAAACACTTCCCACATACATATTGGAATTTAATAATTATGCTATACTCCGATGTCTCTTGATTTTTTTACCTGGTGGATTATAATTAAAAGTTAAAAATGGATAATCCCTTTTTACTGACTATCTTAAGTATAATTCTGGTCGGATTGATTGTAATCATTATTGTTATCAATTCTTCAAAAAGGAAAAAAGCCAGCATTCTGACCCAGATTGAAATTCTTACTGACGAACTTGACCGTCAAAAAAAGGAAAACATCTCATTGAGGAATGAATTGAGGATGATTACCTCGCTGGACAATCTTTTTTTCTCATCAATTATCAGGCTGACCTCACGAACCGAACCGGCAGAGATTGCCCGCGAAGCGGTTGGCCTTTTATTAAACTACTTGAATGCAACCCAGGTAGCATTTTTCTTTCTGGATGAAAGAGAAAAAAGATTAAATATCGTAGCACAGATGGGATTGAATGAAAACTGGCTACCGAAATTAGTTTATGAAGTAGGCGAGGGTAAAGTCGGTATGGCAGCGGAAAAGAGAATTCCACTGGGGAAGCACGAATCTGAAATGTTAAGGATCAAAGAACCTTACCCGGTATTTGAACCGGATATGTGCTATCCTCTGGTATATCAGAACAGGTTATTTGGGGTGATTGCATTTAAAAGAAATGAACAATTAGATGAACGGGAGAAAAATATGGTTGGTGTGGTTGCAAGAATTACCGCCACTGCCTTACAGAATACCTTGAGTCTTACAATTATGCGGGACCTTGCTTCAATTGACCCTTTGACAAAATTATATAATATCGGTGCATTCAGGGATAAATTGGTTGAGGAACTCAATCGTTCAAAGAGGTTTCAGCATCCCCTCAGCCTTGCCATCATTGACCTTGACAATTTTAAGTATTTTAATGATACATACGGCCACCAACTTGGAGACCAGATTTTAATTAAACTGGCACGGGCGTTTGGTATACACTTAAGAGAAACTGATATTATCGGAAGATACGGTGGCGATGAATTCATTGTGATGTTCCCTGAAACGAAGAAAAATGAGGCAACAAAAATAATGAAAGACTTATTGGATACTATACGGCTGGAGAATTTTTTAAATATTCAGAGTGAGAAAAAAATAACTTTTTCCGCAGGTGTCGCTTCATACCCTGAAGATGGAATAAATCCCTCAGAGATAATAAAGAATGCGGATGAGGCACTTTATGAGGCGAAGAACGCCGGTCGCAATCAGGTCAGGATGCATCTTCACAAGGTTGAGGAAATATGATAGAATAATATTGGGTTAGATTGAGAATTTAGTTCACAATGGCAGATTTAATTCAGAAATTGACCACCCGGATAAGAAGATTGTGCACTCAACGGGTAAATTTGATGGAAGTTTGTGGAACTCACACAATGGCGATTGCCCGTGCCGGTATAAGAAGGATGATGCCCGCTAATTTGAAATTGCTTTCTGGACCTGGTTGTCCGGTTTGTGTTACACCACAGGAGACAATTGATTATGCTATTGAACTGGCAAAGAGAAAAGATGTAATCATTACAACATTCGGGGATATGGTGCGGGTGCCGGGGACAAAAGGCAATCTTGAAATTTACCATCCCCGGGTTGTCTATTCGGCAATGGATTCCCTGAAAATTGCTCAGGAGAATCCGGATAAAGATGTAGTATTTATTGGGGTAGGCTTTGAGACGACTTCACCAACTATTGCAGCAACGGTTCTTGAGGCAGGACAGAGAAAGATTAAAAATTTTTATATTATTCCTGCGTTCAAATTGATTCCACCGGCACTTGAATTCATTGCAAAATCACCAGAGATAGGTGTTAATGGTTTCATTCTGCCCGGTCATGTATCAACCATTATTGGCTCTAAGCCATACGAATTCATTGCGCAAAAATATCACATTCCAGGCTGTATTACGGGATTTGAGCCGATTGATATTTTGATGGGAATAAAAAACCTGGTTGAACAAATCGCGAGGAATGAGGCACGAATTGATATTGAATACAAAAGGGTTGTCAGACCGCAGGGGAATAAGACCGCCCTGAAGATGCTTGAGAAGGTTTTTGAACCCGTGAATTCTAACTGGCGTGGCATAGGGAATATTCCTGATTCTGGTTTGACCCTTAAAAAGGAATTTGAAAGTTTTGATGCGACAAAAAGATATGAGATAAAAATTTCTGAATCAAAAGAACCAAAAGGTTGTATCTGTGGAAAAATCTTGTTAGGCGTAAGGATTCCGCCTGAATGTCCTTTGTTTGGTAAGAGATGCACCCCCTCAAATCCGGTTGGCGCCTGTATGGTATCTTCTGAAGGCTCGTGTGCGGCGTATTATAGATATGGAAATTATTAGAAATGCCTGAATGGCTAACCTGGCTTATTCATACTAAAAAAGATTGCGAGCCAAAGGCGAGGGTGGGGGCAAGCCGATGTAGTCATTGCGAGTCCTCGCCCATTATCAATGGGCGGGACGAAGCAATCTCACTCTCCGCAATGACAAAAAGAAAAAAATAGAGTGTCAAAAAATTTTTGCTTAAAAAATGGCGCAAAGTCCGCTTTAGGATTGCATTTGGACGAAACTTATCAAAAATAGTATGAATAATTCGGGCTAAATACCTAAAGAGATGGTTGAATGGTTAATAGGTTGAGATTAAGGAAGTCAGTTTAGGATGTAGGGGTTGGATTTATCAAAAAATGAAAAAAATTACCAGAGAACTGATTGATGAATTCTATAAGTTGTTGAATCCCTGCCGGCTATGTCCGAGACAATGTGGGGTAAATAGATTTAAAGGTGAAATCGGAAATTGTAAGGCAGGTTTGAAACCGAAGGTCTCTTCTTATCACCAGCACTTTGGAGAGGAATACTGTCTGGTCGGAAGATTTGGTTCCGGAACTATCTTTTTTACCCATTGTAATCTTCACTGTGTATACTGTCAGAATTATGATATAAGCCAACTTGGTCTGGGCCGGGAAATCACCACTGAAAGACTTGCCCGGATGATGTTAGAATTACAGGAACTCGGGTGCCACAATATTAACCTGGTTACACCAACACCCTGGGTTTCACAGATTGTTGAAGCCCTCGCAATTGCCCAGGATAATGGCTTGAATTTGCCAATAGTCTATAATTGTGGTGGCTATGAATCGGTTGAAACTTTAAAGATGCTTGATGGAATAATTGATATCTATATGCCCGATATAAAATATGGTGATAACGATAAAGGGAAAAAATATTCAGGGGTGCCAGATTACTGGGATGTAGTAAGACAGGTATTAAAAGAGATGCACAGGCAGGTTGGAGATTTGGTGATAGAGAATGGGATTGCCAGAAAAGGACTTTTGATAAGACACCTTGTTTTGCCCAATAATCTTGCCGATTCCAAAAAATGCCTTGATTTCATTGTAAATGAGATATCAAAAAACTCCTTTGTTAATATTATGGAACAGTATTATCCAACTTATAAGGCAAATGAATATCCAGAATTGAATCGCCGGATTACACCAAAGGAGTATCGTGAGGTTGTGGAGTCAGCAAGACTGGAGAGGAAAGATGTTCTTTAAAAAGGGCGATAAGAAAGGGTAAAAAAGGGAAAATAAGGGTGAAAAAGGGGTGAAGAAGGGCAAACAAGGGTAAGAAAGAGGGAAGAGGGAAAGATAACTGAAATGGCAAATCAAAATAAAAATTTCTTCTGGCATAAGACATTTCTGGCATTAAGGTATCCGAACTATCGTCTGTGGTTTGGTGGACAACTGGTTTCACTATTCGGCACCTGGATGCAATCCACTGCCCAGGGGTTTTTTATCTATGAATTGACCCATTCTCCGGCATATTTGGGTTATGTGGGGTTTGCTGGAGGACTGCCTACCTGGTTATTTATGCTCTATGGAGGGGTGGTTGCCGACCGTGTTCCAAGAAGGAATATTATGCTTATCACCCAGACCACGATGATGATACTTGCCTTTGTTCTGGCAGCATTAACCTTTCTCAAAATTGTCCAGCCCTGGCATATAATTATCCTTGCGCTGTTAATGGGAACTGCCAACGCATTTGATGCCCCAGCGCGCCAGGCATTTGTGCGCGAACTTGTTGAACCAGAGGCGATGACCAATGCCATTGCATTGAATTCAGCAATGTTCAATACGGCAATTGCCATCGGTCCTGCTGCAGGTGGTATCATCTATGCTGCGCTCGGACCTGCCTGGTGTTTTACAATCAATGGTCTGACCTTTATCGCAGTAATATTCGCACTACTGGCAATGAAATTGAATTTTGTCCATTCACCAAAGACTGAGAATTCGGTCTTGAAGGATTTAAAACAGGGATTCAAATACACCTTTACCCACCCATCAATAAGATTTTTAATAATGACGATTGGGGTCATCGCCCTTTTCGGCACCACTTTTGTCACCCTTTTACCTGCCTGGTCAGTAAAGATTCTACAGGGTGATGCAAGGACCAATGGATTCCTGCAAACCGCCCGCGGGCTTGGTGCCCTCACCTCTGCTCTCTTTATCGCTTCCTTAGGAATATTCCATTTCAAGGGTAAACTCCTTACGATCGGCACATTTCTTTATCCAATTTTTATTATCCTGTTTGCCTCAACAAATAACTTTACCCTTGCAGTCATTTTTTTATTTCTCGGCGGAATGGGTCAGATTCTGATTATGAATCTGAGCAATTCACTCGTTCAGACCCAGGTTGATGAAGGGATGCGGGGCAGGGTAATGGGAATATATACATTCTTCTTCTTCGGTCTTATGCCTTTTGGTGCGCTCTGGATAGGGAGTGTAGCAAATCTTCTGGGTGTGAGGATTGCAATCTATATCGCCTCCTCAATAACTTTTGTTTATGCAATTTTGATTTATGCTTTAGGCCGTCCAATCTGGAGATTGAAATGAATAACACAAAGAGGGTATCAGGTTTTGTAGAATGGTTTCTAACCGCGACCATTATGCAGGGCAGGGCTTTATCGGATAAATCCGACCGTTACAAAGAATTACCCAAAAATATGGAGACCTCAGCCATTATCTTGACTTTGTGCTTTTTATCAGTATAATCATCGGTGTAAGGAGGTCCTTTGAAAATCCACGAATATCAGGCAAAAGAGATATTTAAAAAATATGGCATTCCCGTGCCAAGAGAAAAGGTCTGTTTTAATCTTGATGAGGTGATTTCCGCCTCCCAAGAGATTGGGTTGCCCTGTGTTATTAAGGCGCAGGTGATGGTCGGTGGGAGAGGCAAGGCAGGTGGAATTAAGGTGGCAAAGAATGAAGCGGAGGTCAAAGACTTTGGCAGGCAAATCCTCGGTATGGAGATAAAGGGCATACCAGTAAAAAAGGTCCTTGTCTCTGAGGCAATCGGAATTACATCTGAGGCATATCTCGGTATAATCGTTGACCGCAATGAAAAAAAGACAGTCCTTATGGCATGCAAAGAAGGGGGCGTGGAGATTGAGGAGGTTGCAAGGCAGAAACCCGAGGCGATATATAAAGTTTATGCCGACCCATTACTCGGTCTGCTTGAACACAAAGCAAGGGAAATTGGATTATTCCTTTATGGGAATACCAAGAATGCATTTGATTGTGCAGGGATTGCTGATAAATTATACAAACTATTTATTGAAAATGATGCGTCGCTCGCTGAGATAAATCCCCTGGTCGTTGACAAATCCGGTAATCTCATTGCCCTTGATGCCAAGATAAATTTTGATGATAATGGATTGTATAGACATCCCGAGTTAGAAGCGATGCGTGACCGTGAAAGTGAAGATGAGAATGAACTGCTTGCAAAAGAACACGACCTTTCCTATGTCCGTCTCAGTGGCAATATTGGCTGTGTAGTAAATGGGGCTGGTCTGGCAATGGCAACGATGGATTTGGTAAAGCATTTTGGTGGTGAACCGGCAAACTTTCTTGATATTGGGGGTTCTTCCTCTCCAGAAAAGGTTAAGAACGCCCTTGAGATACTCCTGCGGGACAAAAATGTAAAAGTAATATTTTTTAATATCTTTGGCGGTATTACCCGTTGTGATGATGTGGCATTGGGTATACTTGAGGCAAAGAAATCTTTAAATATAAAACAGCCAATTGTCGCACGACTCACCGGAACAAATGAAGATAAGGCAATGGAGATATTAAAAGAGGCGGGGTTGATATTTGCCAAGACTATGGACGAAGGGGCAAAAAAGGCGATTGAATTATTAAAACAGGTATGAAAAATCTGGACCCCAAAGAGGTAAAAAAGAGAATAGACCAGTGGGCAGAATTATCCGAATTCTCCTTAGAAATTTTAAGAGCATTCTTTAGAAAGAAACGCCCGGAAATTAAACCATCCTCAATTAGATTAAAGATTTTTGAACGGTTGCATCCAGGATTAAGGGACAAATGGCAGGGTTCGTATTAAAAAGGGAACTCTTTGGATTCAAACGGATAAAAAAAACGGATTAAGACAGAATAAATTTCCCCTCACCCCTGCCCTCGCCCCGTTTTAACGGGGAAAGGATAAAGGTGCGGGGCGGATTTCAGGGGTGAAACCCCTGATGTTCATATTAAGGGAATAATTGAGTATCAAGGAAAAATCCCTTGATTTAAAGTATCTAAAAAGTTGGTCAAAAAGATTAAGATTAGAAAGGAGTATAGATGAGTATCCTGGTAAATAAAAATACAAAACTTGTGGTTCAGGGAATCACAGGTCGGGATGGAAGTTTTCATACAAAACAGATGCTAAATTATGGAACCAATGTTGTTGCCGGTGTAACACCGGGAAAAGGTGGAACCGAAGTTGAGGGTGTGCCGGTATTCAATTCGGTTGCTGAGGCAGTAAAAAAGACCGGTGCAAATACCTCGGTAATATTCGTGCCGGCAAAGTTTGCTCCAGGTGCAATATATGAGGCGATTGATGCAGGAATAGAACTGATTGTCTGCATTTCTGAAGGGATTCCCACAATTGAGATGGTAAAGATTGTGGCATATCTTAAAGACAAAAATTGCCGTCTTATAGGACCAAATTCACCAGGGCTTGTCTCGGCAGGTGAGGCGAAAGTGGGAATCCTGCCCGGCCATATCTTCAAAAAGGGTAATATCGGCGTCATCTCCAGAAGTGGCACCCTCACCTATGAAATTGTTGACCATATAACAAAGGCTGGGCTTGGTCAGTCAACCTGTATCGGTATTGGTGGTGACCCTATAATTGGCACAAAGTTTATAGATTGCCTTGAATTATTTGCAAAAGACCCGCAGACCGAGGCCGTGGTGATAGTTGGAGAGATTGGTGGTCGTGATGAACAGGATGCAGCAGAATATGTCAAAGAATACTTTAAGAAACCAGTCTTCGGTTTTATCGCAGGAAAGACTGCACCACCTGATAAAAGGATGGGACATGCCGGTGCAATCATCTCGGGAACTGCAGGCACTGCGGCAGAGAAGGTTAAGGCATTTGAAGCCGCAGGAATTAAAGTCGGTGAGACACCGGCACAGGTTGCAGAATTGATAAAATCAACACTGCGATAAGGAGTAGATATGCCCAAATCATTAAAAGGAACAGAGACTGAGAAGAATCTCTTGATTGCATTTGCCGGCGAAAGCCAGGCACGTAATCGTTATACATATTTTGCCTCCGTTGCAAAGAAAGAGGGTTATGAGCAAATCTCGGCAATATTCCTTGAAACGGCAGATAATGAAAAAGAGCATGCCAAGGTCTTTTTTAAGTATCTTGAGGGTGGTGATGTGGAAATCACAGCTTCTTATCCTGCAGGAATGATTAAGGATACATTAACAAACCTCCAGGCGGCTGCGGATGGTGAAAGATTTGAGTGGTCAAAACTATATGCGGATTTTGCCAGGATTGCAGAAAAGGAAGGATTTGCCGAGATTACAAAATCTTTCCAGGAGATTGCAAAGGTTGAGCAGTTTCACGAGTCAAGATACAGAAGATTGATTGAGAATTTAAAAAATGGCACGGTCTTTAAGAAAGAAAAGGTTGTAAAATGGCATTGCCGGAATTGCGGATATATATTTGAGGGAAAAGAGGCACCAAAGGAATGCCCGGCCTGTCGTCATCCCCAATCTTATTACGAGATTCTATCAGAAAATTATTGAGGGCACCAACACGAAATAATTTTGATGCTTGATTTGGAATACTCCTTTTAGAAAAAATTGCCTTTTGCTACAAAGTCAAATTTGAGATTCTTATAGGTAGTCTTTTTGGCTAAAGCAAGTTCTATAAATTATATTTGAAGTTGCCACTCTCATCAGTTCGCGGCAAGTTGGCCACAGGCGGCAAAGATTTCTTTTCCCTTTGATTTACGCAATGTGACCGGATGGTCTGAATCAAATAATATTTTCTGGAATCGGGCGACAGTCTCAGGCGCCGGTGATTTATAAGGCAAACCCGGATATTCATTATAGGAAATGAGATTTATCTTTGAAGGAATGTTCTTTAATAACTTCAAAAGTTTATACGCCTCCTCTGGTGAATCATTTATATCTTTGATGAGAACATATTCAAATGTCACCATCTCCTTTTTTGTTGAATATTCCCTCGCCAATTTAAGAATTTCTTTTAATGGATTTTTTCGTGCTACAGGCATATATTTTCCCCGCTTCTTTTCATCAGCAAAATTTAAGGAAATGGCAAGTTTTGCCTTCCATCTGGAATTTAAGAGATACTCAATCCCTTCAATTATTCCGGCGGTGGAGATTGTGATATGGCGCTGACTTATACCCAAACCGATTGAAGAGGTGATTATTTCCAGAGAGTCGTTTAAATTTTCAATATTCAGGAGGGGTTCACCCATACCCATAAAGACAATATTGGTCAACTTCTCACCGATTGATTTTTGGACAAGTTGAATTTGATTGGCAATTTCAAATCCTTTGAGATTTCTCTTGAAGCCCATTAAGCCCGTGGCACAGAAAAGGCAGCCAAGGGCACAGCCTGCCTGGGTTGAGACACAGATGGTTCTCCTGGGTGGTTCAGGGATGAATACCGATTCAATTTTATTTCCATCCTCAAGTTCCCATAAAAATTTCTCTGCACCATCTGATGCCTTTATACTTTTTATCAGTTTAATATCCTCAATCGTAAATCTCTCTTTAAGAAATTCCCTCAACTTCAGGGATAGATTTGTCATCTGGGCAAAATCACCGATACCCTTCTGCCACAACCACTGGAAAACCTGTCTTCCCCGATAGGGCTCAAAACAAAATTCTTTAAAGAAGACTTCCAGTTCTGATAATGGAATCGCCTTTATATTCCTGCACATTGTAGTTTTTTATTCTTTTTGTTATTTATCTCTAACCGTCTCGGAGGTAATATCAAGTGCCCGGGCAAGGCGCGTGCAGATATTCTGCAACGAATCATATAATTCATTATTTGAAATTGTTTTGTTATGGAGTTTATCAAGTATGTTTTCCAGTTCAGAAAAAGTTTTGACCATCTCATTGTAGTCATAGCGAAGAGTCTTCCGAAGCGATTTGTAGAATCCGTTATAAATCTCGGAAAGCCCGTCAATAACATCCTCTTTTCTGAATTTCAATTGTCCGGTCTCCTTACCTTCAGACAAATCTTGAAGGTAATTACCCAGCCGATATAGTGGTCCGTAGATTCGGTTTGAATATTTAACCATAATTCTCAGTGTGATTGAATACAATATTAGTGCGATAACTATCAGGATAGCGAATTGAACAAAATTACAACGCCCGGCACCAAAGATTTCTCTATTGAACAATAAGAGTGTAGTGATTATTAGAATTAGTGAAACGGCAATTACAATAAATAATGTATAAAAGACGAACCGGTATTGTAATTTATTTACAATGAGTCTCTTTCTTCTTTCTTTCATAGATACATTCTAATTAGAAAATAGCAATTGTCAATGGGGATGTGGGGAATTATATGCAGAACATAATCAGGGGCTAAAGCCCCTGAAACCCCGCCCCTCACCCTTCCTCTCCCCGTTAAAACGGGGAGAGGGCAGGGGTGAGGGGGAATTTATTCAGTTTTTATCCGTTTTTATCCGTTTGAATCCAAAGTATTGGAATTATTGAAATTCCTATACTTGGATATATCAAAATTCTCTCCCCGCCAGGATTTGTGGCGGGGAGAGAATTAAACTGGGGAGTCTTTTCTATTTGAGTTTCCGGGGTATTATATAATCCCCATATTTTTTCTGATATTCAATGAGCCTTTTTCTCTGTTCTTCAAGCACATCAAAGAGAATTTGAGGTGGATTGAGGACCTTTGTCTTATAGACATTCACAATCCGCTCAATCTTGGCAAGATGTTCGGGAATACGAACCATAAATTGTTTGTTATAGGCTTCTTCTGTATATTCTTTGTTCAGAACCTTCTTAAAGAGTTTCTTGAGGTCATCATATTCAGGGATAAGACCGGTCGGAGTCTTAATTGCCGACACATCATTGTGGACCCTCAATTCCATCCACTTATACCAAACCCTCTTATCAGTCTTTTCATTTAAAAACTTTCCATCTTTGTCCTTCAGGAAGTAGTTTACACTAAAAATCTTTGGTGGTTTCTTCAGTCCTTCGGCAAATTTCAAATTGTTCATAATGTATTCTGAAATTGGTATGGAAAGAAAATCAAGATTGGACATCAGATTGAATTCCCTTACCCCTTCTTTACCAAGGGTGGCCGCAGTGGTTTCAGATTCCAGGGAAGCACCTTTGGTGATTATCCCGTGCTGCCAGTCAAATGCCTCTTCAACAGGAACCCAGGTATCAGAATCCCTGCCGCCATAGACAATTGCACCAACTATTACCCCCTCAGGATTATTTAGTGCTTCTTTATCAAGATTCTTAAACATCTTTAAATCTATTGTAAATCGGGCATTCGGATGGGAAACTGGAATCTCTTTGCCCTGGGCGTCCTTTTTTCCTTTAAACCATTCTCCAGAATGGTTTTCGCCCCTTTCAGGAATAGCGCCGTCTTTTCCAATCCAGTGCACACCACCATCAGGGGTTACCAAAACATTGGAGAATATTATTTCACCTGGGGAATGGAGTGCTTCCCATTGATATTTATCATCCTGAGAATTCACACCCTGAATGATTCCAAACATTCCCTTCTCTACATTTACAGCCCTGACTACGCCGTTCCTCTTTCTTAAATAGGCAATATCATCACCAACGATATTTTCACCCTCAAGCATTGCGGTAGAAGTTTTTCCGCAGAGTGAAGGAAAGGCACCGAGGAAATATGTTTTTCTATTTTTTGGTCCATTTATTCTCATTACCAGCATATGTTCGGTGAGCCAGCCTTCTTTTGAACCCCGATTTATCGCCAGACGCATCGCAAGTTTCTTTAGACCAATTGTGTTTCCTCCATACTGGGTATTTGTGCTATAGACGATACCCTCCTGGAGGTCAATATAAATTCTTCGCTTATCCAGGTTTTTACAGGTTTTTCTTTCATCAAGTTCACCCTGGGAATGGACAAATTTGAAAAATCTGGCATTCGGCCCCTGTTTTATAAATTCCCGATAACCAGGACGATAAAGAATAGTCTCACTATGGGCAACATAACTGGAATCGGTCAGTTGGACCGCCGGAATTGAAAACTCGGAGTTTGTTGGTCCGAGGCAGAAGAAACAGACATAGACTTCCTTGCCCTTCATAATATCTTTAAGAATTTCATAAATATCCTTCAGGGCAGTATCGCGGTCCTTTGTTTCAATCGCCTCATCTAATTTCTTGCCCGGTGGGATGAGAATTCCCGTATTCTTTTTGTCACGTCCCTGGTCAAAGTAGTTATCAAAATGTATTGTATGCCCTTCCATTTTCAGTTTTCGTTCTTCACCATTCTTGATTGCCATTTCTCTTATATATTGAAAATCCTCGGGGGTATCTGAACAGACAAAAACCCTTTCGGGATTACACAGTTCAATATATTTGGCAAGAAACTCAAAAAGGGCAGGATTATTGATCTTTTTTAGTTTATTAAATTCCTGCGCCGCGACTCTCTTTTCCAAAATTCTTATTGCATCGCTCATTTATTTACCTCCTGTATTTTTTAATGTAAAAGTTTGGTTTTTTTCCCTGATTCCTAAATCCTAAACACGACCCAAAATTTTGAGCAAAAACTCTTTGAACATACTTCAGGGGCTAAAGCCCCTGAAACCCCGCCCCTCACCTTTATCCTCTCCCCGCCACAAAGATTGGCGGGGAGAGGGCAGGGTGAGGGGACACTCTGTCTTTTGTCATTGCGAGTTCTTTTCTTCCTTGTCATTGCGAGTCCTCGCCCATTATCAATGGGCGGGGACGAAGCAATCTCAAGACAGGCTCGGAACAGGCTCCGCAATCTCATTCGTTATCGCACAGTTCAGAGATTGCCACGTCCTCGCCTTTGGCTCGGGCTCGCAATAACTTTTCGTATGAATAATCCGAACTAAATCCCCCTTTACAAAAGGTGGATATAAAATTGTAGTTGCCCAATTCATTGGGCATTGTCCGATAAATCGGACAACTACATTTATCTTTCCTTATAGGAATTTTTCAAATTTCTATACTTGAACATACTTCAGGGGCTAAAGCCCCTGAAACCCCGCCCCTCACCTTTATCCTCTCCCCGGTAAAACGGGGAGAGGGGAGGGTGAGGGAGAATTTATTCTGTTTTAATCCGTTTTAATCCAAAGGATTGGAATTATTGAAATTCCAATCCTTAATTATATCTATTTTTTAATAAAATTCAAGTGCTCGGATATATCTTTACATTTTTTCGTAAACAACCAATTCGTTCATTCAGAATGGCTTAACCTTTTAATATAGAATTAGGTAAGGTTTTTTAAATATAACCCGAGAGTTTCTTCTTTACCCTTTTTAACCAGGGATGCGCAGAAAGCCGTTCAAAAATTTTATAGGCCATCTGCAGATATTTCTTTGATATATTTTTCCTGCCTGAAAAATTCATATCCAGTGCATAATAATAATATGCCTTTGCCTTTTCCAGGGGCAATCCCAGTTGATCGAAAATTGAGATTGCATCTTGAAATTTAGTTTGTGCCTTTTTCCAATTACCCTTTTGGGCTTCTATCCGTGCCTGAATAAGAAATGTCTCAGCAACTTTGTTCTTTAACTTCAATTCTTCGGCAATTTGTAGTGCGCCATTAGCATATCTCTCCGCATCCCCTATTTTATTCTCTCTGATGGACAATTCTCCCCAGATAAGCATAATATTTAGTGATAGTTCTTTAGTTTTAACTTCCCTTGCAATCTTCTCTGCATTCACGAGGTATTTCCTGGCCTCTGGGTAATCGTTCTGTTCAATAAATAACCCAGCAAGATTTGCCAATGCGATTCCCTCACCAGAGCGGTCACCAATTTCCTTTGTAATTTTCAGGGAAAGTTGGTAACACGCCATTGCCGATGAGTATTCGCCAAACACAGAGTAAGTGAACCCAATATTGTTTAAAACTTCTCCCTCACCGTGGCGATCGCCAATCTCTTCGTAGATTATTTTTGCAGCATTATAACTTTCCAGTGACTTTGGATATTCACCAAAAATGTTATAAATATTGCCCATATTCGTAAGAACCAGGGCTTCGCCTTGCCGGTCACCAATTTTTCTTTTCATATTTAATGCACTCTGCCAGTATTTCAATGCCTTCCGATAATCGCAAAGTAAATAATAGACGACGCCGATATTATTGTAAATAGTTGCCTCTCCGGCAAGGTTTCTAATTTTTCTATTTACACTCAACGCACTCCGCCAGTATTCCAACGCCTTCCAATAATCACAGAGGGCGTAATACATTACCCCAATATCGTTGAGGAGTTTACTTTCATTTTTACGGTTGCCGGTTGTTTTTGCAATTTTTAGTGAATGCTTATAATATCTAACTGCCTTTTGAAATTTACCAAGATAATAATAGGCGCTGCCGATACTTGAAATAGACTTCGTCTCACCTTCCTTGTCTCTGGCTTTCTTGTAGATCTTTAAAGCTGCTTTGGATTTTCTCAGAACTTCTTTATAAAAACCAATATTCAAATAAATATTACACAATTCAACGAGGCAATCCGCCTCCTTTATTTTATCAGCCAAATCCTGGGTTTTTCTGATAGCACATTCCAAATCGCTGATCGCGTTTTTGTTTTCACCGATAAACCCCAATACCTTTGCCCGTTTTCTTAAACATTCAATTTCCTCTAATGTTTTATTCGGGTAAATTTCGTTCTTTAGACATTCTAATGACCGTGTATAAAACCTTAGTGCATCCTGATTTGCGTAGCTGCTCTGTGCCTTATCCCCGGCCAAAATACTATAAAGCGCAGCCTTTTTAAAATCCCCACTTATGTAAAAATGTTCTGACAATTCCTCAACCACTTCGTTAAGACGGTCTGTATAAAGTGCTAACAATTTTTCACCCACAGTCTGGTGATAACTTTTCAATTTTATTTTATTTATCTGGTTATAGATTAACTCCCTGATCATTTCCTCGGAAAAACAATAAAATCCTTTGCTTAGAGTTAACAAGCCGGCATCCAATATTTTATCCAACAAATCAAAAAGATACCCTTCATTCATCCCAACGACTGCCCGCAAAAAAGAAAAATCAAATTTACGGCCTAACACTGCACAGTAAACCAACAATTCCCTTGCTTCCGAACCAACCAGATCTAATTTCCTTTGTATTACCATCTCAAGCGTATATGGAATTTCAACCTTCTTGCTTAGTTCAAATTGCCACCCGTTCTTAGTTCCAATAAGAGCACCGTTATCTCTCAGCGCCTTCATTAATTCCTCAATGAAATATGGATTACCTCCGGTTTGGTTAAAAACATACTCCGTAAGCTCAGGAGGCGGAAAATCATCAAGAATCAGAGAAAGCATCCGGGCAACACTATCAATTTCAAGGGGTTTGAGAGTTATCAATTCACATAATCCCTCGCGACTCAAATTCTGCAGGATGTTTTGAAAAGATGATTTCTTGGACTCCTCGCTCCGGTAGGCAGTGAAGAAAAATATTGGATTTTTCTTAAGTGTCCTAACTAAATAATGGAAAAGCTCTAAAGAACCTTCATCACACCAATGAATATTATCCAAAAAAATAAACAACGGCTCTTTCAAACACGCATAGGTAAAGAACCTCCTCACACCCTCAAATAGCCGAAATTTATCCACGAGAGGAATAGATTCTTCAAATTTCTTTTTGTTTTCAGATAACTCCGGGATTATTTTGAAAAGTTCAATCTGATAAGAGGGGGGGAAATTTTCAATAGCATCAATCCCCAGTTCTTCAATTCCCTGTCGAATAATCTCTCTAAATGGGTAATAAGGAATTGAGTTTGTGGCAGTAGATAAGTTACTTTCCCAGCATCGTGGTTTAGGAATTTTTATGCTTTTAATAACCTCGTGAATCAACCTTGTTTTTCCAACTCCAATTTCACCGCCCACAAAGACCGAACCACCACAACCATTTAAAACTACCTGAACGGATTTTTTAATTCGGTCCAATTCTTTATCTCTACCGACAATCTCCCTTGTCGGAATTGTTAACGATTTTTTTTCTTCTTCAAAAAAACCAATTCTATCCCGACCATGCCTTTTGGCATTATATAAATTTTTATCAGCAACTTCAAAAAGTGTTGGCCAATCCGTGCCATGTTCAGGAGCAGAGGCTATACCAATGCTCAAAGTAAATTTTAATCCCGCAAATTCTCTCGCCCGAGACGCATCTATAATTCTTTGAGAAATCTTTACGGCCTGCTTATAATTGGTCCCCGGTAAAATACAAACAAACTCGTCACCCCCGTAACGAAAAGCCATATCTTCACCCCGCAATGAATTCTTGATAAATTCGGCAAATTCAATAAGGACGGCATCGCCTCTTTTATGACCATAAGTATCGTTCACACTCTTGAAGTGGTCAAGATCGATGATAACAACAGAGAACATGCCGCGCTTCTTTAGTATCTGTTTAAGATAATGCGGTAGACTTGTCTCCAGATAATGTCTACTATAAACCCCGGTCAGGCTATCAAAATGTTGACCTTTATTTTTGTCCATATCAATAATATTATACAAAAAAAGTATTTTGTCAATGGAAATTTGCAGAATTTAATGATGGATTGTCATTTCTGTAGAAACAGAGAATCGTAAATATTTACAGTTTCCCATAGAAATGGAAGATAAATGCGGAATTCACCAATTACTATTTAATTAATTCAGAGAAAATCCTTGTGGTTGGGAATTTAGAGGAAATGGTCATTTGCGGTCCGCCAATCTCTGTTTCAGATAGTCTATCCTTTTAACCGGCATCGGGTCAATTCCATTTTCTATTGCCAGAAAATAACTTACAAAATCACCGAGCATAATCGTCCAGAAAATACGCTCAAGTAAATTCCCACCTATGGGATTTACATCAATCATTTTTACTTCGGGGATTCCATTACTAATTATTTCCTTACTTATCTGAACCCTCTTTTTGTTTCTCGGATGTGCATCAGGGTCATTCAGAAATATTATCGTTAAATTTTTATTAAAATTTTCCGGCCTTCCCAGACCCACAATTTCGTTATGGTTCATTTCCGGGATGATATTCGTATGGCATAAGATTTTGGCATTTTCATTTAATTGGCACCGCCATCTATTCGCCACAATGCTAAAGGGATAAGAATTTGAATATATAACCGGTAAATTACCTGCTAATCCCCTGGCAATTGAACTTCCCCGGCTTTCTAAATTTCCTCTCTCTTCTTTCAGAAAGAGAGAAAGTTTATGCAGGGAATATTCGGGATTTGACTTTATCATACCAATTTTGAAGAGAAAAACTGGAATGGGTGTAAAGAGATAACCAAGCGCACCGCGTGGGGGAAGCCCCGGGGGAATCTTAAATTTCACTAACGCAGTCCTTTTTAGTAATTCTCCATCCGAGGAGATGGTTATAACTGGAATTCTATTTTTCTTCAAAATTTTGTAATTGGTAATGGTCTCTTCGGTATTACCTGAATAACTTATTAAAATGGAAATTGTTCTTCTACCTTTTAACTTAAATATTTCATAATCATGACTCACTACTACATCAAGTTCTGGATACAGTGCAGAAACTATTTCACCACTTATTCCTGAACCTCCCATACCACATATTAAAACCCGTTCAAAATTTCTATTTGAAGTTGCCCCCCGAAAAGCAGTCCAGTTAATATTTTTCATCAATTTCAGTGTTTCATCAATCTGGTCAGGCAATGATTGAATGATCTCTTTCATCAAATTACCCCCTCAATGCCCGGGAAATTTTTGTGCACTGCCCGGCGGAGGAATTTTTTTACCTCAAGTGCGGTGCGGTATTTTAAAGCCTCCTTTGCAATCTCCTGACAGGTCGGTATGGTAATTGTCCTTAAGACCATCTTTGCCCTGGGAATAGCGGATGGACTCATTGATAATTCATCTATGCCCAGGCCGACCAAAAGTGGTATTGCCAATGGGTCACCGGCCAGTTCTCCACATAGTCCAACCCAGATATGCCCATTATGTCCTGAATCAACGACCTCTTTTATCAATTTAATAACTGAGGGATGGTAATGGTCAAAGAGTTGACTTATCTTTTCATTCCCGCGGTCAACAGCGAGTGTATATTGGGTTAGGTCATTTGAGCCGATACTGAAGAAGTCTACTTCACCGGCAAGTTGTGAACTTAATATCGCAGCGGACGGAGTTTCTACCATAATTCCAATCTGAATCTCTTCATCAAATTCTACTTTTTTTGATTTGAGTTCTTCTTTTACTTCATTAAGAATCAGTTTTATTCTCTTCACCTCCTCAAATGTCGCAATCATAGGGAACATAATTTTGATATTCTTATTTACAGAGGCACGAAGGATTGCCCTCAGTTGTTTCTTAAAGAATTCCTTCTCCTCAAGACAGACCCTTATCGCCCGCCAGCCCAGAAATGGATTTGCCTCACGATAGTTGGAGAATATCTTGTCGCCACCAAGGTCAAATGTTCGGATTATTACAGGATGTGGTTTTAATTTTTTTGCCAGTGCATTGTATACTTTAAATTGTTCTTCCTCTGAAGGGGTTCCCTTCCGTGCCAGATACAAGAATTCAGTTCGGAATAAGCCAATCCCCCAGGCACCATATTTCTTGGCGTGTTCGGCTTCGGCAAAGAATTCAATATTTGCCGAAATGTCTATATGTCTGCCATCCCTTGTCTCGGGGGGGAGTTCACAATAAGGTGCGAGTGCCTTTTCCACAAGGATGGTTTTCTTCTTCATCGTTTCATAGAAGTTAATCCTGCTGGAACTGGGATTGGTTACCAGAAGTCCGCGATTACCATCAACGATTACAGTTTCACCATTTTTCACCCTGCTTAATAACCCTTCAATACCGAGGACTGCAGGAATCTCAAGGGCGCGGGCAGTGATTGCGGTGTGGGATGTCCTTCCCCCGAGTTCCATTGCAATTCCCAGGACATTTTTGGGATTGATGAGGGTCGCCTCAGAAGGGGGAAGGTCATGGGCAACAATAATGGAACCCGGTGGTGCTTCAATGACCGATGTGCGGGTGAGACCGAGAAGATTTTTTAATACCCTCTGTGCTACATCCTTGATGTCTATAACCCTTTCCTGGAAATATATGTCGGTGCTGGAACTCAATTTCTGGGCATATTCACTGATGACCTGGTGATAGATATACTCAGCATTCTTCTTCTCACTGAATATCCGTTCCTTTACCGTATCAATAATTTCCCTGTCCTCAAGCATCATAATCTGGGCTTCAAGAAATTGTCCGAAGTCCTCACCAATTTCCTGATTTATCCTTTTCCTTATCTCGGTCAATTCTTTTTTTGTCTGTTCAATCGCCCGTTCCAGTCTTGCAGATTCTTCATTTAAATAGATTGAAAGGATTGGAGTTTGAAAAACCTGGATTTCCCGGGCTTCGTAGATAAAGACATTTCCAATTGCTATTCCTTTTGATGCTGGAACACCCCTTAAAATCTTCTCTTTTGTCATCAGTCCTGTCCTTTTAGAATTTTTTTCAAGGCATTAAATGCCTCCTTTTCGTCCTTGCCATTACAAATCAGGGTTACCTTTGCACCCTTTTCACAGGCAAGGGTCAGGATACCCATAATTGACTTTCCGCTCACTTTTATGCCGTCCTTGATAATCTCCACTTTACTCGTAAATTTCTCGGCAAGTTTAACAAAACGGGATGCCGGCAGGGCATGCAGGCCATTCTCATTCAATATTGTTATTGTTTCTTTAATCATAATGGTATTATCGCAATTATTATGAACAAAAAGATGAAGATTGTCAAGATAATAATTCTTGGCGCCCCTTTGGAAAGCAAAATGAAGAAAATTATTGTGAAAGGGATGAGGATAACCGAACCTATATCTTTAATTAGGATTACGGAGAGAAGCCCGGTTGATATTGCCCCAATGGTATAAAATGTTCTAAAAAGTTTTTGCTCTTTTTGTTTAAGATAATAGATAATATCAGCCCCCTTTTTATAACCTAAAATAAATCCCCCTGCCCGATGATACAGGTGAAGGATGTTATAGACAATCAAAAAGACTATCGGGCCAACAAGGCCAAATTTCATTCCCAGGATAACCGAAACTAAAAGCAGGGCGGGTCTGATTGTCTGCCAGAAAAGGGTATCACCGATAGAGGCAAGGGTTGTCTGACTTATGGTGATGAATTTCTTTATCTTCTCAGGAGATTCATTTAATTCATAGGCACGAATTATTGCCCCAATAATATAACCTGAGAAATAAGGGTGGGTATTGAAGTATCCCTTATGATTGTGAAGTATCTCTTTTACCCTTTCCTTATCAAAGCCAGAGAGGAGATTAAATAAAAACCCCAGCCCCTGCATCCAGTAGAATGACCAGGAACTCTGAATGAGCAGATTTGATAGGAAGAGTTTTATAAAACGAGCAGTACCAAGCCGCATACCAGTCCTAAAAGGTAATAGAATAAATTTTTCTTTGCTATAAAGAGAAAGAGTCCATTTGCCATTCCCATGCCGACGATGAGGGCAGTAAGAATTTCAATTCTGAAAGATAAATCAAATTTGGTATGAATAGAGGAGGCAAGGAGAAAGAGGGGCAGAAGAAAGATTATACCGCGGAGAAAAGAATTGACAATTCCCAGAAGATGACAACCGATGAGATTCTTTTCATTCCTCATAAACCTGTGAAAGAGTTTTTCGTTCTGTTGCCTTACCCATATTTCAAGGATGGTTCCATATAGACTTGCGCACAGTCCGAGAATTAAAGAGATTAAGAGTGCGGTCTTTTGGGGATTTGAGTTAAGCAGAATAAAGTATGCACCACATCCCACAAGTCCTCCGCCCTGACCATCCGGAGGTATATCCCGACCGATTGGAAGCCCGGCAAGGAATATCAACTGGAAGGCAGAACCCAAAAATATACCGGTCTTTATATCGCCAAAGATTGCACCAAGAATTGTCCCGGTGATTATCGGCTGGGAGATGCCAAACTCACCAATTGCATATTTATCAAGAAGGATGAGGGCACCAAGAATGGTAAGAAGAAGAACGGTCATCGGACAATTATAAATATTCTTAACCCATTGTCAAGTTGAGAAAGACATAGAAAATGAATCTTGTATTTCTATTGAACATAAGTATATTTATTCAATGCCTGAAGAGAAAGATTTAATTGAAGGAATAATTAAAAATGATGAAAGGTCCTGTGAGAGGATATTAAATCTTTATAAGGGCAGGATATTCAGTTATATCCTCCGTCTGGTCAGAAATTATGACGATGCAGAAGAACTGACTTTTGAGACATTTATAAAATTTTTCAAGTCCGTAAAATCCTATGACCCTTCAAAACCTTTATCTAATTGGTTATTTAAGATTGCCCATAATCAGGTAATTGATTTTTTTAGAAAAAATAAGATTAAATATGAATATCTTGATGAGGGTCAGCCAAGCGGTGAGGATTTTTTGAAGGAATATGAAATGGCGAAAAGGATGAAAGAGATAGAAGAGGCGATTTCCCATCTTCCTCCCCTGGACCGGGAAATTTTACTTCTTTTTCACAAAGAGGAATATTCCTATGAAGAGATAAGCCGGATTTTGAACCTACCGGTTTCTACCATTAAGACCCGCCTGCATCGGGCGAGAAGAAGATTGAAGGAAATGCTGAAGAGATGAAACTTTTTAAAAAATTTTGCGTATTACTTAATGATGAGGCATAAAGAGATAGAAGAACTGATTCAGAAAAAACTGGATCGGGAGATTACCAGAGATGAAGAGTCTATTTTGTTTAAGCACGTCAAGGAATGTCCGGAATGCCGGTCCTATTATCTTGAAATGGAGCGGATAAAGGAGAGTTTAACAGGACTTATTGAATTCTTCCCGGGTTTAGATTTCAAGGTCCGGGTTCTTGCCCGAATCCGCATAAGAAAAAGAAATTTCTTACCAAAATTTATGCCGGTCTTTGCAGGTATATATTTTGTCAGTTTAATAATTCTTCTCTTTTCACCGCTTTTAAATTATCTCGGTAAGAAATTTCTTGTTAGTCTGCCTAATGTCTTGAGGGTATTTGGAATATTAAGGTCTGCCGGGGACGGGATTATGCTTCTGATTTCGTCCCTTCTGAGACTCGGCCTGCCTCAGTTCTCTTTCTGGTTTCTGTTCTGCCTTTTTGCTTTTTGTCTTTTTATTAAGATAATGGAAAAATTTAAGGAGGAAAGATGGGTTATCTCAAAATCCTATTAGTCTTTTCAATAATCCTTGCCTGGATTATACCGGCAAATAGTTTAACAATAAAGAGCGGCAGGGAAGTCATAATTGGTGCAGATGAGGTTGTTGATGATGACCTCATTGCATTCGCCCAAACTGTAAAAATAGAGGGAAGGGTAAATGGTGATGTCTTTGCCCTTGCCCGGGAAGGGACGATAGAAAACATAATTCAGGGTTCAATCTATGCGGGTGGTGCTGAGATAGAGGTTAATTCAAAAAATTGTCGCAGTCTATGGGCATTTTGCGGTTCGCTCAAGACCAGCACAGAAATTGGAAATAATCTTTTATTCTTTGGCGGGGCATTAGAGACAGAAGAAGGAAATATAGTTCAAAAAGACCTGATTGCCTTTGGTGGAGAGGTTCAAGTTGGAGGAAAGGTAAATGGTAAAGTCAAGGGTAATATGGGTAAATTCAAACTGAATGGAGAAATTAAGAGTGCTGAGATTGAAGCGGATAAGGTGAATATAGACTCAAATGGTGTGGTGATGGGAGAACTCATCATAAAGAGTAAGGAGGAGCCAGTGATCCATTCCCGGGCAAGGATTTTAGGTAAGACCGATTTTAAGAAGATTGAGGAGAAGGTTGAACAGAGAAAAAGGGGTTCTGGTATAAAGGGATTTTTAAGGTTTCTATTTTTCCTGAGCAAACTCGTCATCGGCTTAATCCTGATTGCCATTTTTAAACCCTACATAAAAAAGACCAATCAAATCCTTAAAGAAGATACCTGGAAGAGTTTGGGCTTTGGGTTTCTTACAATTATTGTGATTCCAGTTGTAACAGTGATAACTCTGGCCACAATCATTGGCATTCCCATAGCAATATTGGGTGTCTTCCTATTTCTCACCCTTGCCTATGTTTCAGGTATTATCTTTGCCACAGGATTTGGTGAATGGTTAGTCAATCTGGTCAAAAGGGATTTTCAGATTTCACCCTTTCTTTCGTTAATTCTTGGACTTATAATCATTACCATTGTCTCACAAATTTCCTATCTTGGCCTTTTTATCCACCTTGCTGTCTTCTTCTTTGGCACCGGTATGCTTTTTCTTTTGGTTCATAGATTATGGAAGGATTCACTGGCAAGGGAGGAAAAATGAAGGGATTGATTCCGATTCTTACCTTGGTTTCACTTCTCTTTTCCAGGCCGATTGATTACCAGACTGAACTCTGCACCCATACTTTTGCCGGCGATTTTTACTTAAGATCCAATGATACATTAAGGGAGGATGTTTCGGTCAGTGGTGGAAATGCCCAGATTGATGGCGTAATTGATGGCGACCTCGCCGTGATGGGTGGTTCAGTAACTATAAATGGCACAATTGATGGTGATGTGGCAGTTTTTGGTGGAGAGATTGAGAATAATGGAGTAATTACCGGTGATGCTGCAGTGGCCGGTGGTTCGGTTAAAAATAAGGGAAAGATTGAAGGTGATATTGCAGTTGCGGGTGGTTCTGTAGAACTTGATTCTAACTCGGTCGTGGAAGGCGATATTGCCATTGTTGGAGGAGGTGTTGACCGTTCTGACCACGCAGTTGTGAAGGGCGAGATAACCGCGCTTGACATTGGAAAACTTGATAAGATTATGCCCAGAATTAAACCATTACTGAGATGGCACAGAGGGCATTCCCCATTACGGCAGGCACTGTTTGAATTTGCGACACTCGGTTTTATTCTGGTAATGTTCATTTTGGGTCTTATTATTATGCTGGTCTTTCCCGCCGCAATTGATAAAATTACTGGCAAAATAAAAAAGAATATCTGGGTTGCGGTCGCCATTGGTATTGGGATTGAGATACTTTTTGTGCCCCTGATAATTCTCTTTGCCATTTCCATTATAGGTATTCCCATCATCCCGGCGTTTATCCTTGCAGTATTCATTGCAATACTCTTTGGACTATCTGCATTCTCCATTGTTCTTGGGGAAAGGATTTGTTATAACTTGAACTGGCAGATAAAGAATAGGATTGGAATTTACACAATGGGATATCTGCCATTGGTAATTGTCTTTCTAATTGGTCTCTTTTTAAGGAAACTCGGCTTTTTGGGGGTTCTGGTTTGGATTTTGGGCATTGCAATAATTTATGTTGCAGGAACAATCGGTCTGGGTAGTGTGGTTTATGCCCTGATAAAAAAGGAGAAATAAGAACTGATATCGTGAAACGTGGAAGGTGAAACGGAAAGAAGAAAAAGGGCGACAAGAAGGGGTAAAGAAGGGAAAATAAGGGTGAACAGGGGTAAATTAAAATTGGAGTAGGGACTTTAGTCCCGTGAAAAAAATGAAATTGAAGTCTCTGTATTAGAAATTGGAATTTAAATATTGTTTGGAATTTGGTGCTTGGAATTTAGGATTTTATTTAAGATACGGGCAGCGACACCGTATAACGAAAGACGATTTTCTGTAGGAGGCACTTCCAGTGCCGATAAAGTTTATAAACATCCTCCTTCCTCTGTCATTGCGAGGAGCGAAAGGGACGAAGCAATCTCATTGAGATTCCTCGTCCGCCACACTGTATGGCGGACTCGGAATGACCCTTAGGGTCAGATTGCTTCGGAGTTCCTTCACTTCGTTCAGGATATCTCGCAATGACAAAAAATAGCGTGTCCCCTCACCCTTTCCTTCTTTTTAGTAGAAAAAGTAGAGAGTAACAAGTAGTAAAAAAAGAATTAAAATTCTTTCTACTCTCTACTTGCTACTGACAATGGCGCAAATTCGCTTTAGGATTGCATTTGAACGAAATTTACCAAAAATAGTATGAATAATTCGGGCTAAATTCCCCTTATTCCCCTTTTACAATAGGGGGATATAAAATTGTAGTTGCCCAATTTATTGGGCATTGTCCGATAAATCGGACAACTTCATTTATCTTTCCGGATAGGAATTTATTTAAATTCCTATACCTGAACATACTTCAGGGGAATTCTTCCCCTGAAACCCCTTTCAACCCTCACCCTTCCCTCTCCCCGTTAAAACGGGGAGAGGAATAAGGTGAGGGGTCCTTTTCTATTGAAATTTTTCAAATTTCTATACCTGAACATACTTCAGGGGAATTCTTCCCCTGAAACCCCTTACAAAAAGGGATATAAAATTGTAGTTGCCCAATTCATTGGGCAGTAATATGTAAGTTTTTCCCAAAATGTGGGGCAAGGCTTTAGCCTTGCAATTAAAGTGGCAGTTAAGAGGTTGTGTCATAATCCCAATTTGTCATTCTGTGTCGGCAAGCATTGTGCATAGCTGAGAAATGTTTTATGTGATGCTTTTTGCTAAAAATTATGTAGGGACAACCCTTGTGGTTGTCCAAATTTCTGGACAGGGACAAGCCCTGTCCCTACATAAATGCGGTATTTTTGTGGTGTTTGATAAATTCAACCGAATGTTGAGATGATAAAATTAGAACGATTTGCTAAAAATGCAAATCCTCTTACTATTGCCGGACTGCGTAAAATTGCGGTTTTCGATGTTTCTACAGTGAAAAATGCCACATTTTTGTGTATTTTTCAGGTGAAGTCTCTACTCCTTGCGAAGGAAGGACATTGCAACACAGCTTCTTTGGGTTTGCATTGTTTTAATAGCAAAAGGGGAATTTAGTAATAGTTCAGTTTTTTCTAAATTTTTTTAAGTTTTTCGGAGTAGCAGACCTTGGTCAGTGTTTTTTGGTGCGAAACAAGTTCCGCTACTCCAATACTTTCCATCCCTTCATCTCCTCTCCCTTTTTAAGGGAGAGGATAAAGGTGAGGGTTAATTTATTAGCACTTTTCGCACTGCGCTAAAAATCCCCGAGTTTGATGCAAAACAAGTTCCGCTACTCCATTTTTCACAAAAAAAGGGACAGCACTGTTCTTTCAGGGCTGTCCCTTCTCGTTTCAGGTGGTGGCGTTTAGCGGAGGAGGATTACCTTATTTACTTTATCAAACTCATCTGCTTCCATTCTGCAGAAATAGACACCTGAGGCGAGTTTTCGGTCATCAAGTCTCACACTATAGAATCCTGGCTCGGTCTCTTTATCAACAAGGGTTTGAACAAGCCTTCCGGTAACATCATAGAGTGCAATCTTCACCCTTGTCTTCTTTGGCACCGCATATTTGATTAAGGTCTGTTTTACAAACGGATTGGGCTGTGGTATCTCAAGGGCAAAGACCGTGGGCAGATTGCCTATTGGTGATTCTTTCTCTTCAATGCCAATTGTAGAACCGGTTCCCCTCAATGTATAACTGCCACTCCCACTATTATTCCAGATTACCAGGGCATAGGTGTCAGGAACCTCCTTGGTGTTTGTATAACTGAAGTTTTCTACACCGCCAGGCCCGTTTGCATCAGCCCAGACCAAAGCATCTGAACGTCTCAGGATATGGTCATTGCCGATTGAATTGTATAGTCCTATTCCGAGGTCAAGTTCTGAAGCGGGTGTGAGATTGGGCTGGTATGTTTCACCCGCGGGCAGGATAAGGTCATAGACCTGGACTGGTGTGCTTGCTGGCATACCCCAGGAGAAAGTACTGGTGAATGGTGCGGTTATGTAGTAGCGCGACGGATAGAAGTTGATATAGAAGGAATCACGGGCAGAACCAAAAGAATAGACACCAGGGAAGTAAGTTGTGCCGACCTTTCTTCCATTCCAGACCACAAAGTCCACCTTGCCCGGTCCAAGGCAGGATGCCTCAAGAACCTGCGTCAAACCAGTATTTGGACTGGTTGTAGAATCTGCGTATAATCGCAGGTCAATGTCAATAGAATCACTACCTGAAGCGAATCGTAGCGGTCTTATTCCCACTGCCTGCCATCTGTTATTCCAGCTATATACGCGCCAGGCATTGCAATTGTAGTATGGTCCTGCACCCATTCCGGTATAATCCGGGGCATAATCTGATGTCCAGGCTGCCCATGCCAGAGGATGATTTTCCGGTGTCCAGGCATATTGCTGACCCCAGATACGGAGGTAGTAATTGAAGATATTGGCACGCACCTCATCATTCCAGTCAAGATAGGAAAACAATGTATGGCGGCCCCCAGGAATATAAATCTTATCCTGGAAATACGCAGCGGTATAATACCATCCAGGGAGGCTCTCTACTGATGCATAGGCAAGTCCCCAGTTATCAAGGAATAGATAGTTATCAAATCCACCGCTTACGGGTCCTGCCTTGACACTTGAACGATTTAAGCAGACGAAGTCTGTAATGTATGTGGAATCTGCGGCCAAAAGGGTGGCATCAAGCACAGTGTCTCCGGCTTCAGAATTTGATGGAATGATAGGCCAGGTCCAGCCCTCTGGTGCATAATAGGACAATGCTGGTGATTGGTCATTTATCTTTAGATAGAAGGCAAGGGGGTAACCAACATAACCAACATCAGGGCCGTTTATCCAGTTATTATCTCCATCAACACAGGTGATATCACCGATGAAGTAGTCACCCCAGACACTGATGTAGTTCCATCTGTCGTTGTTCGGTGCATTTCCTGTCCAGACATTCTGATATCCGATATAGAATTCACCAGGAATTTTTCTATTGGGTCTAACCCATGCCCAGCCTTGGCTAACTGCATTCGTTCTTCCACTCCAGATTGTTGTCCCTGGATACCCATTACTACCCACATCCCAGATTCTTACGGTTAATTGAATTGTGTTATCATTATCATTATCATAAACATAAACCGCAACTGAATCCACATATATTGAATCTGTGGCAAAGATTGAATGGGTAGCCCAGTACCAGATATTTTGCTGGTCATACCCAATATATAACCCATCACTGCCGAGTGGATAAAACAGCGTATCCTCAGTTGCTGGAATCCAGGGACCAGCAATGGAAAAGTTGAAGGAATCGTTATAGGTTGAGGAATTTCCAGTTCCATAGTTGCCATTGAGAACAAGTTTGAAGTTGGGGTCCCAACCTTCAAGTGGTGATTCATCATACATCTGGATTAGGAATGGGTCTGAGGCATTACTTCCCCCATCTTCACCCTGATGAACCGTGCCAAAATTGGCAACAGAATCAAGGATAGTTATGCGCGCTGCAGTCGTTGCATCTCCTGGTCTTAATTTTCCCGTAACATTATGACAAACAACACCGTAATTTTTCAAACTGACACTTAAGAATGCCCTTTCCCCCGGGTCAATCCAGCCATCGTTATTGCCGAATTGGGAGTCATCAATCTTATATTCATTACCATAACGAATCAAAGGTGCTGTTATCGCAGAAATATAGATAATCGGCCTCCATTCAAAGTCATACCAGTACGTACCTAAAACCCAGCTGCCAGAAGCACGATTAGTAGAAGATTTATTTTCATTAGGGTAGTCACCATTATTATCCTGATAAGGCACACAGCCAGAGGCACTTACCTTTCTAACGCCAAACCAAAAATCACCTGCATTTGAAATATACATTGGGGGTGAGAAGGTCACGGTCTGCCATTGGTCTTGCTGGATGGTACTTACGGTTCTGTATTCTATATAATTCGCCGCTGGCTCGCCGTTATTGTCATACCAAATAAATACCGATTCAGGACTGCTGATTGTTCCATCCATATACCAGATAACGCCTTTTACTGAGCAAGGAGCAGCAACTGAGAATTTCGTGGCAAAATAGTTATAATTAGCATATTGCGGGTCATTACCCAAATTATAGGTATGAGTTCCTGCATCCTTGATGAGTGTGTCCTGAGTCGCAGGTTTATTCTGGAAGGGCACATAGATGTTGAAGAAGTCGTGTTTTACATAACCCCCATCAGCAAAGATCTTCGCCTTGAAGTAGACATAAGAGGTTTCAGGTAGCGATGAGGTAGCACTAACCTCTAATGACCAATCGGCTACTTCCTGTCCAGGATTGATTGTGCCGAGGGTTATTTTTGCAACATTAACAGTAATATTTGGGTTATCTGTCCAAATCCTGAGTGAACAACCGGTTGCGGCAATCGGGCTCATATTCTTTATCCTCAATTTTATAGGCACATTCTGTTCACCAGGGTCCAATTCACCATCTGCATCAGCAGGTGCTTTGTCAAGGGTGCAGCGGGCAGCGGTAATAAATAGATTGGGTGTTGTTGGCAGAGGCGTATTCTGAATTGCCTTGAATGCATCTATCCTGCCCCAGCCAAATGTATCATTTGGGTAGTTATATTTATTCGGATAGACAAGTGCGGCGTAGTCTGTGATAATGTTATACAATTGGGTTGGCGTGAGAGACGGGTTCTTTGATAAGAGGAGTCCAGCCACGCCTGCTGCGTGGGGGGTGGCTGCGGATGTTCCATTGAATCCTTGATACTGCCCGCCTGGGGCAGTGGTCACAGTCGGGTCAGCCGGAGCAGCAATATCTGGTTTATGGCGACTCCAGTCAGAGCGATACCAGTATGTTGGATCATTTATTGGATTAACATTCGGCGCAGGTCCCCTTGAACTATAATCAAGTATTTCGTCATAGGGGTCGGTTGCGCCAACCGCGAGAGTTGTTGGCAGTCTGGCAGGCCGAGCAATTGTGTTTCCATTCGGGCCCTCATTGCCCGCAGCAAATACCGGTAGGATTCCGGCATTCTTCCAGTTCAGACAGCATGTCCAGTACATCGTGTCACTTCCAGTGTTCCAGCCCCAGGAATTGGACATTACCCTTGGTCTTAATGAATCAGGCAGATTAAAGACCCAGTTGAAGCCATCAGCAACCTGTGATACAGTAGCATACCCCGTATCATCCAGAACCTTCACTGCAATCCATTTTGCGCCGGGAAGGGTACCAATACCATAGTTGGCAACAAGAAATCCCATCGTTCCTGTTCCGTGCCCATTGTCATCAAATGGTATTGTTGTGCTTCCATAACTCTGAGAATTATGCCAGGCAGAGAGTCCCCTGTAGGCATCCCTCAATCTTGGATGAGACCAGTCAACACCGGTATCCATATTTCCAACTACTATGCCCTTACCCGTGTAGCCCAGATTCCATACCTGATGGGCATTTATTATCTCCTGGTCCCAGCCGAGATAATTTTCTCCAGGATAGAAGTAGTCCAGAATGTATCTCGTTTCATTGGGTGGGAGGAGTTGCATCCGGTAATCATCAATCACAAAGCCCACATCAGGTCTTGCGGAAAGTTCAATAATCAACCATTTTGGCAATGTGCAGGCAAAGGCATTGACAACCTGAAATTGCTGGAGGTCAGAAATTGAATACCGACTTTTTAGCCAGTTAATAATCGGTGTCTGGGTTGTCTGTGCTATCCACTTTATATATTCAACCTTTTCATTATAGGCAGTTTCCGGAAAATTAGAACAGTCAGCCTGCTCTTTGAGATAAACCACGACTCTTATTGTTTCATTGTCTCCCATTGTAGCGAGTTTATCCAGCAGATGATTATGGATATAGCCGGCAGTGAGCATTATTGGCAATAAGCATAATATGAGCGGTCTCATTTCTCCTCCTTTGCCTTCAATTTTTTATAAATATTAAATTTCATTATCGCCTCTTCGGTTTCCTTTATCTCTTCTGGTCTTCCGAATGCCTTCATAATCTCATATCTTGTCTGCAAGATTCTCTCCTCGGTTGCCATCTTGAAATCTTCAATCTCCTTGTCTGTTGCACCTCTGTTTATCATATTCTTCAACTCTTGCTCAGCAAGTTTTTTCTGGAGCATTGCCTTATACGATGCCATTGCCTCGGCCCGAGAATATGAGAGTTTTTTAATCTTGCCAGCCCTTCTAATTTTTATGTTTTCTATTTTTCTGGCAGTCTGTGGTTTTAAATTCTGTTTCAACTTCTCTATTTCTAAGGCTGGTAGAACAGGCGGCGTTCCAGTCTGAAGTTTGATTTCAGGATTAAATTTGACCTCGGTAGGGAAGTTATGTGGATTATCGGGTTCTGATTGCTTGATATCTGCCGGATGTAAATCATTTATTTTTATCTTTTCTGACGATTGTGCATAAAGTGCCGCCATTACAATTAACAGAACAAACACATAGTCCTTCATAGATACCCCCTTTCTTTTTTGATTTAGTGAACACTTTTAGCGCAGCGCTAAAAGTGTTGTGCGAAACGAGTTTCGCTACTCCAAATCCCCTTTCTTAAACAAGGGTTATAAGGGGTGATAAAGGGGTTATCACGGGTTTCCTTTCCTTTGCACTTCCTTTCGGTTCACGTTAAACGTTTCACGACTCTCCCTTCTTTACCCCTGTTTACCCTTTTTTCCCCTTCTTTACCCCCTTTTTCCCTTCTTCACCCTTTCTTATCGCCCTTTTGAGCCTTTTCCCGTTTCACGATATTCCTTTCTTCACCCTTCCTTATTTAGACTTAAGTCTTTTATTCTATTATTTATTATAATCACTTTTTGCAAATTGTCAAGGGGTAGAATGCACTACTTCATCTTTATCAGTTCCCTGGTCTTTTCGCCTTCGGCCGCAATAAGGTCCGAAATATGGGAAAGGAGAATTCTGTTTTCTTTGCTCATTCTCTCCAGCATTTCTTTTGTGCTTTTATCCATCCGCTCTATCAACTCTTTTGTATCTCTTTCCATTCTCGCCAGTATCTTTTGCGTATCTTCGGAGTTTGCCTCCATTCTATCCAGTATCTTCTGTGCTCCTTCGGAACGTTTATCCATTCTCTCCAGCATTTCTTTTGTGCTTTTATCCATCCGCTCTATCAACTCTTTTGTATCTCTTTCCATTCTCGCCAGTATCTTTTGCGTATCTTCGGAGTTTGCCTCCATTCTATCCAGTATCTTCTGTGCTCCTTCGGAACGTTTATCCATTCTCTCCAGCATCTCTTTTGTGCTTTTATCCATCCGCTCTATCAACTCCTTTGCCCGGGCATCCTCGCTTTTTATTGTTTTATTCGTCATATTGGTGAGAATAATCGCAAGCGCAACACTGAGACCTCCCAGGCAAATACTTCCAATTCCTAAAATCCAGGCAAAGGTCTCCATCATTCTATTTTATTTAAAATTTTTTTGAAGTCAAGGGGTAACAGGTTATTTTCTGGAGTAGCAGACCCTTCGCCCGCTCTTTAGTTTGGCGGGCTCAAGGGCGAAGTTTTGGTCTGCGTCCTTTTTTGTGCGAAACAAGTCTCGCTACTCCATTAACTCGCAAGTTTCGCTACGCCAAATTCCAACCCGATAAATTTTTTATTTTTAGGTATAGGAATTTGAAAAATTCCTATACTTTCAATAAATTAAAAAGGGACCCCTCACCTTAATCCTCTCCCCGTTTTAACGGGGAGAGGGAAGGGTGAGGGGCGGGGGTTCAAGGGCGTCGCCAGGAGGTTCAGTCTTTCCAACCAGTGAAAGTCTGGTTTGGGTAAGGGTTAGCAACCCGCCCAATAGTGAACTCTGGATATAGGGAGGTAACGAACTATATGAGACAGAGGGAACAAGATAGCGAGCCA
>Ga0207433_10002986_pt1 | contig 33359 bp, 30 predicted proteins | sample YelNatPaOPGAMG01_FD_187559 | JGI IMG/M metagenome (GOLD analysis project Ga0207433, IMG submission 187559) | Hot spring thermophilic microbial communities from Obsidian Pool, Yellowstone National Park, USA - OP-RAMG-01 (SPAdes) (version 3) | ecosystem: Environmental > Aquatic > Thermal springs... | reverse complement strand
CAAGCTCGGAAGGGCGAACCAGAGAGGGTGTTTTTTGAAAAGGTCAAAAGAAAAGGGGTATTCGGGCCTAAGACCAAGCCCCGCCATAAGCCCTAAATTGAGGGCAAGAAGATCTATGAGGCAAAGAAGTAGCTTTCTTTCCCCTGGAGAGAACCTAATGAATCTCACCCCAACTTCTCCCGATTCCTACGTTCACCTTAAGGGGTACCCTTAAAGAGACCACCGTTTCCATAATCTCCTTAACCCTTTTGGCCAGATCCTCGGCCATTTCCTCCTTAACCTCTAAAAGAAGTTCATCGTGGACCTGAAGGATCAATTTGGCGGAAAGGCCTTTCTCCTTTATCTCCTGCCAGATCTTTAACATGGCCAGTTTGATAATATCCGCACAACTCCCCTGAATGGGCGTGTTTATAGCGATCCTTTCACCCAGTTGCTTTTCGCTCCCCTTCCCCCTTAAAAGCCATGGGACCTGCCTTTTTCTTCCAAACATGGTTCTCACAAAGCCACTTCTTTTGGCCTCTTCGATGGTCCGGTTGATGAAGGTTTTGACCTTTGGATGTTTACGGAAATAATCCTCGATGAAACGCTTGGCGATTTCGGGTTCGACCCCAAGCTCCTTGGAAAGCCCGAAGGGTGTCATGCCGTAAATGATCCCGAAGTTTACCACCTTGGCCTGTCGCCTCATCTCGGGCGTGACTTGGTCTTCGGGCACCCCAAAGATAAGGGAGGCCGTTTCGGCATGTATATCCCTCTCTTTTATAAAAGCCTCACTCAGTGCCTCATCTTCCGACAAATGGGCCAGGATCCTCAATTCGATCTGGGAATAATCTGCCGAAAGGAGAAGCCATCCTTCCTCGGCCTTAAAGGCCCGTCGGATCCGCTCCCCCAGTTCCCCTTTGATCGGTATGTTTTGAAGGTTGGGTTCCGAAGAAGAGAGCCTTCCCGTAGCGGTCCCCATCTGGTTGAAGGAGGTATGGACTCTTCCTGTTAAGGGATGGATAAGCCTCGGCAGCGCGTCCACATAAGTGGATTTGAGTTTGCTGAGAGTTCGATGTTCCAATAAAAGATTTGGTAGTTCGTGAAAGGCAGAAAGGGCCTCTAAGACCTCCGTGTCGGTGGAATAGGCTTTGGTGGGGGTCCGTTTGAGAGGAGGGAGTTTGAGCTTTTCAAATAGTATCCTCCCCACTTGTTGAGGGGAGTTGAGGTTGAAGATTTCCCCCGCCAAGTTCCAGATCCGGGACTCGAGCTCCTTTAATCGTCCTTGGAGTTCCTGGGATAACTCCTTTAGGATTTCCGGATCGATCTTGACACCCCATAATTCCATCTGGGCCAAAAGTTCTACAAGGGGAAGCTCAATCTCATAAAGAAGCCTTTTAAGCCCTTCTTCTTCTATCTTTGGCAGAAGTTTCTCCTTAAGCTCCCATATGCCAAAGGCCTCTTGACAAGTGAGATCCCTCATCTCCAGGAGAGAGGCCTTTTTTAAACCCTTCGTAGTTGTCAACTCCCTTAAAGGTCCCAAATCCAGGGAGAGGTATTTGGAGAAAAGCGTCCTTAAGCTGTAGTCCCTCGTCTCTGGTTCAAGCAGGTAAGCCATCAAGGCCGTATCGCCCAGAAGGTTTGAGATCCTGTATCCTTCTTTAAGGAGGAGCCTTATCTGGGATTTAGAATCATGAAGGAAAAGGGGAGAGCTTTCCAAAAGTCCCCGAAATTTTTCCAGATCCTTTTCTTCCTTGAGTGGGACAAAAAAGGCCCCTTCTTCGGGGTTATAAAGGGAGATCCCCATCGGTTTTTGAAGGATTAAGTCTTCTCCGGAAGCATAAAGGCAAAAGGCGAGCTCTTTACCTTTGAGCCTTTCTAAGGTTTGAGAGATCTCCTCCTCGTTTTCCAATAGCTTGGAGGAAGGACGTTCCACTTTTGGCGGAGGAAAGAGTTCCTTCAAAAACTTTCGGAACTCCAGTTCCTCAAAAATTTGTTTTAGCTTCTCCTCATCCCAGGGACCAAGCAGAAAGGCCTCCCACTTTATCTGGAGGGGAAGGTCCTTTCTTATTTGAGCCAGCTTTTTATTCAAAAGGACCCGGTTTCCCGCTTTGCGGAGTTTTTCCTTAAGAGAGGGCTTAAGGAGCGAATCGGGTATTTGATCCAGGTTTTCCAGAATGGACTCAAGGGAAGGGTAACGTTCAAGAAGCGCCTGGGCGGTTTTTGGTCCTATGCCCTCGATACCCGGTATGTTATCCGATTGATCCCCCACCAGGCCCAAGAAATCGGGGATTTGTTCGGGCGAAACCCCAAATTTTTCCTTGACCTTTTCCGGGGTAAAACGTTCGTTTTTCATGGTGTCAAGGAGGGTAACCTCTTCTGAGAGGATTTGAAGCAGATCCTTATCTCCCGATACGATGACCACCGACAAGCCTTCTTCTTTGGCCTTTTCGGCCAGGGTGGCTATCACGTCATCGGCCTCAAATCCTTCCAACTCCAAAATGGGGATCCTCATGGCCTCAAGGATCTTCTTCACATAGGGGATTTGAAGCTTAAGATCCTGAGGGGCAGGGGGCCTTTGGGCCTTATAATCGGCAAAAAGGTCCTTTCGAAAGCTGGGTTTTGGCCCATCGAACACAACCGCCAATCCCTCGGGCCTTTCTTCTCGTAAGAGCTTAAGAAGCATGGAGGTGAAGCCGAAAATGGCATTTGTCGGAAAACCCTTGGAGGTCGAAAGGCGGGGAAGGGCGAAAAAGGCCCTATATAGGTAAGAGGTTCCGTCGATCAGATAGAGCTTTTGAAAGGGCTTAATTAAATTTTGGCTCATAAGAACAATTTGGTTCTTCTTCCAAAAAATCCCCTTTCAAAGAAAGGGCCCTTGCCCTGCATCCTCCGCAGACAAATTTATACTCACACCTTCCGCACTTCCCCTTAAGCTTATTCGGGTCTCTTAAAAGGGAAAAAATCGGAGAGGTCTCCCAAATCTCCCTTAAGGGTTTCTCCCTTATGGAGCCACAGGAGAGCTCAAAATAGCCACAGGGTTTTACCTCTCCTTGGGAGGAGAGGAAACAAAAGCTTATTCCGCCAAGGCAACCCCTGGAAAAGGTGTGAAAAGGCCCTCTTCCAAAACCCTTCAAGTTCTCCCCTTTTTGAATGAGGATCCTCATAAAATGGGGGGCACAAGTGGGCTTTATCTCAATGAGGTTCTTTTTCATCTCTTCATAAAGGAGATGAAGGGTATTCTCATATTCCTCTTGGGAAAGCTCCTTTCCCTTTAAGGTCCGACCTATACCCGTAGGGACCAGGAAAAAAACGTGAAAAGCTTCTGCTCCCTTTTGTTTGGCCAAACCTAAGAGAGGATCGAGTTCCGAAAGGTTTTCCTTAGTGAGGGTCATATTTATTTGAAAGGGAAGTCCGTTCTCCCTCAAGTAATTCAACCCTTCCAGGGCCTTTTTGAAGGCTCCCTTTTCCCCGCGAAATTCGTCATGTCTCTCCTCTTGGGCGAAGTCAAGGCTTATGCTAACTCTTTTTACGCCCGATTTTTTTAGTTTTTTAACCAATTCTTCGTTGAGTAAAGTTCCATTGGTGGCAAGAACAACCCTTAAGTTCTTCTCGGTAGCGTATTGGATTATCTCAAAAAGGTCTTCCCTTAAAAGGGGTTCACCACCACTTAAAATGAGGGTTGGGCTTGCCCATTGGGAGAGATGATCAATTAAAGAAAGGGCCTCCTTAAGGGAAAGTTCATTTTCAGTGTGGTCATCCATTCGGCAATGTTTGCACTTTAAATTGCATCTTTCAGTGAGTTCCCAAGCTAAAAGACGAAGTTCCGCTTTCATCCCATTACCTTTGCCAAGTCTTTGGCAAAATAGGTTATGATGAGATCGGCTCCCGCCCTTTTTATGGCCGTATGTACCTCGTAGATGGCCTTTTTTTCGTCCAAAAACCCAAGAGAAGAGGCGGCTTTAATCATGGCGTATTCCCCCGAGACGCAGTAAGCAGCAATAGGCAAATCGAACCTCTCCCTGGCAAGCCTTATTATATCCAAATAGGGTAAGGCGGGTTTTACCATCAAGATATCAGCTCCTTCCTCCACATCAAGGCTCATCTCCTTCAAGGCCTCCCTCGCGTTTGGCGGATCCATCTGATAGGAGGCCCGGTCACCGAACTTCGGTTGAGATTCGGCAGCCTCGCGAAAAGGCCCATAAAAACAGGAGGCATACTTGGCCGAATAGGCCATTATGGGGATGTGGGAATAACCCTCCCTATCCAGGGCTTCCCGAATGGCCCTGACTCTACCGTCCATCATATCCGAGGGGGCTACCATATCGGCCCCTGCTCGAACGTGAGAGAGGGCTGTAAGAGCGAGAAGCTCCAGGGTCGGATCATTTAAGATCCTGGAACCCTTGGGGATTCCACAATGGCCATGACTGGTGTACTCGCAAAGACACACGTCCGTGATGACCAATACCTCGGGCAATCTCTCCTTTATGGCTCCGATGGCCCTTTGGACGATCCCCTGGGGATTCCAAGCCTCAGAGCCGATCTCGTCCTTTCTCTCCGGAATGCCAAAGAGCAAAATCGCCGATATTCCCAATCGGAAGGCCTCCTCCACCTCTCGGATGAGCATATCTACGGAGTAACGAAACTGGCCCGGCATGGAGGGGATCTCCTCCTTTATCCCCCTTCCAGGCCTAACGAAAAGGGGGTAAATGAGGTTCTTAAGGGAGAGCCTTGTTTCCTGAACCATCTCCCTCAGGACGGGATTTTCCCTTAAGCGCCTCGGCCTTTTTAACACCTTTTCTCCTCCAACTTCTTATAGAGGTTCAAAAAATCCTCAACCCCCAAAGTCTCAGGCCTTCTTCTCGGATCGATCCCCATATTCAAAAGCAGATCCTTCATTTCCTCCCTTTTTCCGAATCCGGTCTCCACCAGGGCGTTTAGGATGGTCTTTCTCCTCTTGGAAAAGATCCTTGTCACAAAACGCCTTAGGGTTTCTATATCCCCTTTGGGATTTTTGTGCAACTGGAAAAACACCACCCCTCCTTCCACCTCCGGAGGAGGCCAAAAGGCCCCCCGAGGCACTTTGAATAGGAACTTTGGTTCACAGAGGGTCCTTACCGTGACGCTTAATGCCCCGTAAGCCTTCCCTCCGGGAGGAGAGACAATCCTTTCGGCCACCTCCTTCTGAAACATGAGGGTCAAATCCTTAAGAAGCTCCCAAAAGGACAGAAGGTAAAACAAAATGGAGACCGACAAGTTATAGGGGAGGTTTCCCAAGACCTTAAGCGGACCGTATTTTTGATACAACTCCCTTAAGTCCACGTTCAAAATGTCGCCTTGAATGAGTTCAATGGGTAAATCGGAGGCTCTTTGTTTCAAAAACTCGCACAGTTTATCGTCTATCTCAACGGCGATAACCCTTTTTGCCCTAAGGGAAAGGGGAAAGGTCAGACTCCCGAGCCCTGCTCCCACTTCCAAAACCGTATCTTCGGAGGTTACCCCTGAGTCTTTAAGGATCTTATTCACATAATTTGGGTCTATGAGAAAATGCTGGCCCAACGATTTTTTAGGTCTTATGCCTGAGCTTTTGGCCTCTTTTAAAAGCCCTTTGAGGTCAAACATCCTTTAAAGCTTTCCCAAAGGCCAACGGGGCAGTATCCCCGTATCCCAGGGGTCCCTCCTTCCTGCTTTGAGTAACTCATATCCTGCCAAAGCGATCATGGCCGCGTTATCGGTACAGAACTTGGGCGAAGGGAAATAGACCTCAAAGCCTCCCTTTGTCCCTTCTTGGAGGAACTTTTCCCTCAATCTTCTATTAGAAGCCACTCCGCCGGAAAGTACGATCCTTTTTATCTTAAAAAGGCTTGCTGCCCTTAGGGTTTTGGTGACCAAAACGTCACACACCGCTTCCTGAAAGGAGGCCAAAACGTCGGAGGTTCTATTTAAAACGGAAGGATTGGCGGAGATGAGATGTTTAACGGCGGTTTTAAGCCCGCTGAAACTGAAGGAGAGTCCCTCGTTTAACATGGGTCTTGGGAAATTCACAGAATTGGGGTCGCCCGTGAGGGAGAGTTTATCGATTATGGGGCCTCCTGGGTAAGGAAGACCGAATAAAGACGCCACCTTATCGAAGGCCTCTCCGGCTGCATCGTCCATGGTTTCGCCCAGAAGTTCGTATTCCAAAAAACCTTTGACCAGATAAAGGGAGGTATGACCTCCGGATACGACCAATCCTATGAAGGGGAACTCCACTTCTTTTTCCAAAAAGATCGCCAGAAGATGCCCCATCAGATGGTTTACGCCCACAAAGGGGACCTTTAAGGCGAAGGCCATGGCCTTGGCCATCATGAAGCCCACAAAAAGCGATCCAGGAAGCCCCGGTCCTCGCGTGGCCACCACGGCCTCTATTTGAGGAAGTTCAACCTTTGCTTCTTCTAAGGCCATCTTTATTACTGGAACTATGTTTTCCAGATGACGCCTTGAAGCAAGTTCGGGCACAATACCCCCATACTTTCGGTGGACTTCTTCCTGGGAGGAGACGACCGAAGACAATACCTCCCTTGGCCCCTTGAAGACGCTACAGCCGGTATCGTCACAGGATGTCTCGATGCTTAAAATCAACATCTTTTAAATTTTTGGTTTCTTTAAGAAAACCATAAGTAGTGAAGCCACCATCGAAAAGACTCCCAAACAATAAAACACATACCCATAATTCCCCCAAAGGTCCAACAGATAACCGCTCAAACAGGGGCCGAGTAAACCGGCCAAAAATCCATAGGCGGTGAAGATGAGCCCGAAAATGGCTCCGAAATGTTCAAGCCCAAAATAGTCCGATACCAATGGGGCAGAGACCGAAAAGAGCGTCCCAAAAGCAAAGCCTATTCCCAAACACAGAAGACCCGTTCCGAGGGGAGAGAAACCTTTGGGCAAAAGGAAATAGCACAATCCCGAGACTAAAAAAGAAAGGCCCATTACGGGTCTTCTGCCTACCATATCCGATAGGAATCCCGAGATTAAACGGCTGACTCCATTGGCCAGATTAAAACTGGAGAGCAGGAAGACCGCCTCTTTCATCTGGAATCCCGAAGAAAGCCCAAAAGGTACCAAGAACATCACCAGGCTAATTCCCGCGGCTCCTTGAAGGGCCCAGATGGTCCATATGAGCCAAAAGGAAGAGGTCTTTAAGGCCTCTTTCGGCCTTAAGGAAAACCCCCTAAGACTTAGTATAAGCTTTGTTTCTTTAGGTTCCTTTATCAAGCTTGAAGCAAAAAGGCCAAATCCTAAGGTGAGGCCTGAAAGCAGAAGGATCATATTCTCGTAACCCCATTTTTGGAGTAAGAGTCGGAAGATCGGAGCCATTATGGCTGCTGAGAGGCCAAAGACCATATTGACTATTCCTGAGACAAGGCCCCTTCTCTCAGGAAATGCCCTTTGTACCACCGTAATCCCCGGTATATAGACGAAGCAGGAGGCCGTTCCCATGAGAAATGCCCAGGAAAAAAGCCCCAAGGGGGAGTTCACCCAGTAGAGGTAAAAGAGGCCGAAAGCGTTGAGTAATATCCCCAAAGCTATGATCTTGGAAAATCCGAGTTTCTTTTGCCACTTTCCTACAAGGAACATGAATATGCCAAGGGAGATAAGGAGGAAAAACAGGATATTTCCAAGTTCGCTTTTACTTATCCCCAATTTCTCCATCCAATAGGGTGCCATAACCCCTGGAAGTCCAAATACAAAACTCCCGGGCCAGAAGATGGCTGAAGAAGCACCTATCAATGTGAGGATTTTTTCTCTCATAGGAGTATTTAAACAAACCTTTTTCCTCGTTACAATTTCGAAAAAGGAGGTCCTTATGTCGATAAAAATAGGCTTCATAGGAGCAGGGCGAGTCGGGACCGCTCTTGCGGTAAAGTTAAAAGAAGCAGGTTATAACGTCATTGGCGTTTCAAGCAGAAGCGAGGAGAGCATAAGGAGGTTTATTCATCACGTAAAAGGTACGAAGGGTTTTAAAAGTCCTGAGGCCCTCCTGGAGGAGGTTGAGCTTATATTCGTTACCGTCCCTGATGATGTGATCGGAGAAGTTGTGGCTTCTCTTCCTTGGAAGGAGGGGCATAAAGTGGTTCATGCAAGTGGGGCTCTCTCCCTTGATGTCCTTGAAGGAGCTCGGAAAAGGGGGGCAGAAGTCGGTTCATTTCACCCATGTCAAGCCTTTGCCACCATAGATCAGGCCATAAATAACATAACTGGTTCGGTCTTTGGGATTGAGGCTTCTTCTGAGGGGTTAAGAACTTTACTTGAGAGAATGGCCCTTGATTTGGGCGGTTCTTATGTCTTTGTGCCTCCTGAGGGGAAGGTTTTTTATCACGCTTCAGCTGTTTTTGCCAGTAACTATCTTGTGGCCCTTGTGGGGGTGGCCCTTAAGCTCCTTGATTTTATAGGTATAGGGAAGGAGGAGGGCAGCAGGTTATTACTCCCTTTGATCTGGGGAACGCTAAAGAATATCCAAAACATAGGGCTTCCCACTTGCCTAACCGGTCCCATCGCCCGTGGGGATATAACGGTTATAAAGAAACACCTTGAGGCTTTGGGGCAAAAGGATCCTCAGGTTTTTAAGCTTTATGCCTCCTTGGGCCTTCAGACTATACCTATAGCCTTAGGAAAGGGGACTTTATCCGAAGAAAGGGCTAAAATCCTCAAAGGGCTTTTCGAAGAAGCCTTAAAGGCTTAAATAAATACCCGAATCACCTGGGGTTGTTGGGGTTGGATGAAATTTTCACTCTCCAATTTTTGAAACAGATAAAACTTACCCTTAAGTCCGTTTAAGACCTCGGAGAGCTCTCCTTGGAAAATGGTGATATCTATGTCGGGATCATCCAAAACATGCAAGTTTTTTAAAAGCTCTTCGACCTTGGTAATGACTTTTTCGGGTTCTTCTTTTGTTAGGAGAATGAGGGGCAAGGATTTGAGGCGGAGATGCTTGACTAAATAACTCAGAATGTGCTCCCCCTTTTGGTTCCATTCGAGCAATAGAGAAGGCTTCTCTTTGAAAAGTGGAAAAACCAGCTTATCCTCCGGTATTAATCTTCTTTCGAGAACTTTACGATATAGATCGCTTTTATAATGGACTTGATCTATTCCCCATTTCTCGATAAAGCGCTTCAGGTTCTCTAAAAGTGTCCTTTTATAATCAAATCTTTCCCCTTCAAAGGTCTTTTCCCCAAAATGGTATAAGAAGGTGTCACAAGCGATAGCTATTTCAAAACCGCAGAGTTTCGCTCTTAAGCAAAAATCATCATCCTCAAAATTTCCGGGATAAAACCTCTCGTCAAAACCGCCAATAGCTTCTATTACTTCCCTCTTTATGCACATACAAAGGCCAATAACATAATCCTGCTTTACATATTGCCCTTCCTTTTCCCTTTTAAAACTTTCCGAATAGAGGGAAAGTTTTTCCAGATCCACCTCCGAGGGATTTTTAAAGTACAAAGGACAATCCCTTACCATTTGGGGACCAGCTACGTAATTACTCCGAGGCCCGGTGATCCCCATCTTTGGTTCTTTTTCAAAAACTCTCAAAAGCCCGGGAAGCCATCCGGGGGTTACGATGGTATCATTATTCAAAATGACCACAAAATCACCCCTTGAAAGCTCGATACCCCGGTTACAACCGCCGGCAAAACCCAGGTTTACCTCGGACCTTATGTACTTTAAATCCACTTCTGGGTGTTCGTTCTTAAGTTTGAGGAGTTCTTCCCACCAAGAAGTCCTTGAACCATTATCCACCAAAACGACCTCATAGGGAGGTTCTGTATACTTAAAAATCGACTCGAGACAAAGTTCCGTATATTCCCAGTTGTCCTTAACCGGAATAACTATACTCACCAGACTCATAGCCCCTCCTCCTTTGGAGGTTTAAGCAAGATTCATACCATAGGCTCAAAAACTTAAAAAGGATACTTGACACCTTTAAGAGGAAGAGGAAAATTAAACTTTAGAAGGCCTGGATGGCGGAATTGGCAGACGCAAGGGACTTAAAATCCCTTGGGGTTTTCACCCCGTGCGGGTTCGAGGCCCGCTCCAGGCACCAGGATTAAAATTTGATGCGGTAAAAACAAAATACAGGTGAGTCTTTTGGTTTTTTCTCCTTCCGACTTTACCAAAATTGAGAGAAAGTTCTTTGTTAGTTCCACAAGGGAAGTGTGCACGTTTATTAAACGAAGACATACCTTTCTGTGTTTCCCAAAAATCAAAAAATTTTAAAACATGAATTTAAGACAAATAAATTTAAATTTCCTTTACACGTTCTTTGTAGTAGCAAAAGAGAGGAACCTTTCAAAAGCTTCTAAAAAGCTTTTCGTCACAGAGCCTGCTATTTCTATGCAAATCAAAACGTTGGAAAGCCAATTGGGGAGTAAACTTTTTGAGAGAGGGAAGGAATTCCATCTCACCGAGCTTGGGAAAATAGTTTTTGAATATTGCGAAAATATATTCGCTACGCTTTCCGAATTGGCAAAAAAAGTAGATGAGTTCAACAAAGCAGGATTAGGTTTAATTAAAATTGGTGCAGTTAGCCCATTATGGGATCATTTGATGCCTTTAGTATTGTCGAGTTTTATGGAAAAACATCCGAATATAAGATTTCAATGTGATGAAGGTAGTAGTCTTGAATTGATAGAAAGACTATTAAACAAAAACTATAATCTAGTAGTGGCTGGTAAGGTGTATTTCCCTGAGGATGAAATAAAATCCATATTCTTTACTACATCACAATTACTTTTGGTTGGTTCTTATAATGCTACTTTTGAGGGAAAAAGAGAGATTTTTCCTCAACAATTAACAGAAATTCCTCTTATCATAAAAGACGAAAAAAGTGCTACTAGGTACATTCTTTTAAAAGAGCTAGAAAAATTAAAAATTCAACCAAATGTAATTATAGAATCAGATAATATAGAATTTATAAAAGATCTTGTAAAAAAAGGCAAAGGATTTACATTTTTGCCAGAAATTTGCGTTATGAAAGAGTTAAGAAATAAGGAATTAAGAGCAATAAAAATTAAAGGTGTTAACTTGAAATATGAAGTACACATATTTTTGCTCAAAAATAAAACTTTATCCCCCTGTACCCAAAATTTTTTGGAGTATCTTTTAAGCATTAAACAAAACAAAATTTGGAAGATTATTACAAATTTAAAAAGTCAACTAAGAGTTAAAATGTAAGAGCTCCTGAAGGGCACCACTGGACACATTCTCCACAGAAGTCGCATTGAAGCAGTTCATGAGTTTCTGGTTCTTTAAATATGGATTTGTTTGGACAAGAAATACGACACAAGATACATCCGCTTATTTTTTCATTGTTAATTTTAATTGCAATATTTGATTTACAAGGTATTTCGATAGAAGAACCAGCGATAACAGGAATGCAGATTTCTTCGCTTATAAATACTCTTATTCTTGATGCTTCAAGCTCTATGCTTTTAGTATGCCTTAATGAGCATGCGACTTCGCATAATTTACATCCTGAACATTTTTTATAATCTATTACAATAGCTTTCATTTTTCATCCTTTTTATTTTAAAATCTTTAAGGCCAAGTTCACTAATCTTTGCTTCCGTTGGGATTCCGTTTGAATCCCATCCTCTAAGCCGATAATATTCGTCCAACATTTGAGACAAATTAACAGCATATCCTTCATCCAAAATGAGTTTTTCATACATTCGAGGAGGTAAACTATCATCTTTACGACTGAATCCTGCCTTTAAATTAAAAAGACGTTCTAAATTCCAAACTCTTTCTCCAATGGACAATAGTTCTTCTTCTGAGTAGTCGATTCCTGTCACTAATTTTAGCCATTCCTTTGGTTTTTCTTCCCATAAGGGTCCATGGTAGATGATCCAACATAAACCACAACAGTCTATAGCGCTTATGAAATCTTGATAATGTATTGTCCATTCTATAAGAGATTTAAACTTAGATTGGCCAGGATAAAAGACTAAAGTAGATCTTGTATGACATGCGCCAACATTACTTGTGGCATATTGCAATCCCATTATCGGAGCAGCTTCGATTCGTCCCTGAGGATGCCACGCGGGTAGGCCTTGTTTTTTAGATCCCATAAAAAGTTCCGGATGTCCGTATTTTTCTGCTACTTCATATCCACCCTCTGCAAGAATTGCGCCAAAGCCTTCACGAAAAGCGGTCGCTTTTAATAGTTCTAGAGTACCTTCTATGTTGCCAAAGTTTAATTTAAACCCAATTTCACTTTCTTTGATGTAACCTTTCTCATAAAGTTCCATCACGCAAGAAATAGTAGCTCCAGCGGTAATTGTATCCATTCCTAGTTCATTACAGAGGTAATTAGCCTTCCATATAGCCACAAGATCGCTTATACCACAATTAGATCCAAGCAAAACTATACTTTCGTGTTCGGGGCCTTTACTCAAGCCGGGATGATCAGGATCGGAGATTTTTGTCTTTTTACCGCAGCGAAAAGGGCAGCCGAAGCACCCTTCGTCTCTTACCCAAATCCTATCTCTCAAATTCGCTGGGTTTTCGAAAAATTTAAAACTTTCCAGATAATTTCGTTGAAAGTTTAAAGCTGCAAGGGTTCCCGTGGCTTGAGCCCGAGCTGGTAATTCCCATGTTCCCCAACGGGATCGTTTTTCGAGCCAACCGTTTTCTTTTGCCTCCCTTAAAAAATCCAGAACCGCTTTTCTTAACCCCTTTGGGTCAGCTACTTCCACTTTCCCCGTTCCTTTCACTGCAATGGCCTTAAGGTTCTTTGAACCCATAACCGCTCCGAGTCCCGATCGGCCAAAGGTCCTTCCTCCGTCACAGATGATGCTACTGAACTTAACCAGGTTTTCCCCCGCAGGTCCGATAAGAGCCACACTTAAAACGTTTTCCTTCCACGGGTCGCCTTCCCCCTCTTCTTTTCTTATGATTTTTTCGGCCTCACTGATCGGTTTCCCCCAAATGTGCGAAGCGGGCTTTATTTTTACCATCTCATCCTTTATAAGTAGGTACACCGGTTCAGGAGCTTTTCCTTCGATAATTAAAAAATCATAACCAGCATATTTTAAATAAGCCCCAAAATACCCTCCCGCGTTCGGATTGGCAATTGCTCCTGTTAAAGGCGATTTTGAAACAACTATAGCCCTCCCTCCTGCCGGGACTCCTGTACCCACTAAAGGACCAGTACAAAAAATTAACTTATTTTCAGGGCTCAAAGGGTCGACCTTGGGAGATACTTCTTCATAGAATATCCTCACCCCAATACCTCTTCCGCCTAAAAAATCCCTTATTAAGTCCTCCCTCAAATTCTCAATCCCATAATCCCCGGTACTTAGGTTAACCCTTAAAATTTTCCCCTTCCAACCAAACATGTTTTATCCCCCTTCAGCAATGCCGTAGATTATTAAAATTTCTTCTACCTCGTCACTTATTTCGCGAATGATCTTTCTTGTTTTTATATCAATAGCAAACCCACCTGGAGGAGAATTATAAAGTTCATTCAGGAATTTTTTTGCCTCTTGCAATGTGACTTCCTTCGTTTCATTACCTGGGAAGAAATAATGGATCTTAATTATTCTATCTTTCATTGAGTTATTCGTAACCCAAAATCTTTACATATGATTTGAAAACAATTGTAAGAACATCCTCTCCCCGTTCCCACTCCATTGTGAGTAGCTGAAGAACAAAGGTAGAAATTTTTTATGGGAGTTCTATACGATGACATTTCAGGAATAGGTCTGAATCTATCTAATTGCGAAATTATCATATCTCCACATGCTATAGAACCTTCGTGCATATTAGGATGTAATTTAAATATGTCATAAGGAGTGTAAATACGACAAGCAATTACGTTATCTTCTTGCATATTAGGAGCATAAATTTGCCATTGTTTTATGATTTCCTTTTGGAACGTTACTCTAAGTTCTTGCCACTGAGAAGGACTAAAGAAACGAACTGGCGCAGAAAATTCCTCTATGCCAATAACATGTTTGCCTTCGGGGGCTCGGCTTTTATCCCAGATGCTATCTGGGCCAAGGAACATGTATAGTTTAGAGGCTATACCTTTTATGTAAATTTCTGAGAGATAAAGGTTAGCCAAATAATCGGAGTTTTTGGGACACAGGTAAGTTCGCGGGGCTCTTTCGCAGTCAGGATTAAATGAAGAGGCTTTGTACTTTGGGAGTTCATGTAATGCAAAAACAGCCCAAACCACGTTATGTCTGTCATACCTTATATTTTTGATTCTTCTCACAATTTTAGGGTCCAGATATTCTTCTCCGATAAGTTGAAGGGCCTGAAGGGCGCTTATATCCCCTGCCACTAAAACCTTGGCTTCAACCTCGGTTCCATCTTGGAGCTTTATACCTTTTGCCACTCCTCCTTCATGCAAAAGTTTAACGACTTCACAGTTTAAATGTACCTCACCTCCCAACTCTTCGAAGGCTTTAAGCAGGGCATTACTTATGCTTTGACTTCCCCCTTTGGCAATTGCCGCCGGTTCCCATGAAAGGACGAGCCCTAAGGCGTGTACAAGGCCATGCAAACCGATTACATCATGAGGAGCCCCCCCAAAGGAGGTCATAGCTGCTCTTATAAAAAGAGTTCGTAATTCTTCACTTTCAAACAGATCATATGCCAACTGTTGAGTGGTCATAAATTGCCATACTGGATCAAATCCGTCTTTGGGATCGTCACAGAGTCTTTCAAGTGCGTTCTTTTCCCCATAGGGAGTAGGAGGAGAAAACCGATATTCCGCCATTGCTGCTTTCCACTTTTTTACATATCTTCTAAAAAGTTCTTCAGCTGTTTCCGCGTCCTTTTTTGAGAATCTTCTTATTTGGTCTAAGGTTTTTTGTAAATTACTTTCTGAAAGTTCCGTTTTTCCAGTTATGGGATCAACTACCTTAAAAGCCGAATAACCGACAAAACACGTGTCATCATCAAAAATTACGGCTTCGTTTTCTTCCGGGAATATATATTCAAGTCCCTTTTCTCTAAGATTGAAATCTTTATAGGCAGGATGTAAATAAAACCTCGTCCAATTCGCACACGGATTTAATAAAAAACCCGGAAGAGGCCCCTCTTCACTGGTTACGCTTCCACCTACTTTTTGTGTCCTTTCGAAGATCGCCGTTTTTAAGCCCGCTTTTTGAAGATAACAACCCAATATGAGCCCATGATGACCTGCTCCTATAACGATGGCATCATAACTTTTATCAGCCACAATGGTCCTCCTTAGATAATTTCTTGGTATACGGACCTTTTTAGGTTTTCTACGAAACTTTTAAATAATTCTACAATTCTTTCGGTTTCTTCATCCTTTTCAAATAACGATTTTTTCAAAACAGATTCTTCAGGGAATTTCATTATTTTTAGAAACTTAGTGGGATCCTCTTGCGATTGATACACTATATAACTGCATCCTTTTTTCTCCCAAAAAGGCTTTATCACTTCTTTGGTTATTTTCTTATACTCCTCGTGTTTTTCTTGTTTTACAACAAATTCATATACAACTAAAAACATTTTATTCCTCCTATGGATAAGTTGTTTTAAGAGGCCCACTTTTTAACATTTCATCAACTTCCTCATTACCCATTGTATATCTTAAAAGAAATTCTTCATCGGACACATCAGGGCCTAGGTTCATTTGTTGTTTTATTTCTTTTATACTCAATTGTGGAACTTCCGAAGAGAAATATTCCTTTGCTTTGGGATGGGACATTATTTTGTCAAGAACATTGGGATCGATTGGCATAGGAGGAGGGCCAAACCATCCAGCTGCATATTGGATAATTCCATCAGGTATTATTTTGTACCTTTCTTTATGAATTATGTTCATGGTAGCTTGAGTTCCTACAAATTGGGAGAATGGTGTCACCATAATTGGATATCCGAGTTCCATACGAACTTTAACTACTTCTTCGAGTACTTCTTCGAATTTATGCTCTAAGTTCATTTCCCGAAGTTGTCTTTTAAGGGTTGTAACCATACCTCCTGGTAATTGATGGATGTAATAAGAAGCGTCATGCTCTTCTGGTTTTCCTTCTGGTAACCCTTCTCTTTTAGCAATTTCATAGAAATGTTTGGAAACTTCCTCCAATGCTTGAAGGTCTACATTTGCGAAGTATTTTTCTTCAGCTACTACCCAAGAAGGCAAATATTCTTTCATATCCTTATGGGGGCCTAAGGAAGGTAAATTATTAAGTATGTTGAAGATGGAAGGTTGAGATGTTCCATTAGCAAGGGGAGGGATAGCGGTGTGAAGGACGTTAATGCCTAATTTAATGGCTTCCAAATAACATACGGGAGCGAGGTTGGTATTACAGTGAGAATGAAACTCCAGAGGTTTAGAACCTATAACTTCCTTAATAGCTGGTACGAGTGTTCTAACCCTTTCAGGGGTGAGTAGCCCTCCTTGATCTTTGATATAAAGGGTATCCACATAGGGTGAAGCTGCAAGTGCTTTTGCCTTTTCCCGATAAAATTCATCCGTATGTACCGGACTTATGGAGAAAGATAAAGCCATTACTACTTCTTCAAAACCTTTGTCTTTCGCCATTTTAGCTACTTTTAACATAAATTCCACTTCATGAGCTGCATCAACAATCCAGATCCTTCGTATTCCATTTGCTACCATTCTTTCGAAAACTAATTCCATTATGGAATCAGGCATACGTTTGAAACCGATAAATCGCCTCCCTGTAGTTCCAAAACTTAAAGGCGTGTTTTTAATTCGTTTCCTTACTTCTCTTATGAGTTCCCACGGATTCTCCTTATGGTACCTTACTGACATTCCCATATGGATACTACTTATAAAGTCAATTGCCTTAAAACCCACTCTATCAAAAGTTTCCGCTATGGAAATGATCATACCAGCTTTGAGACCTGCAGCCCCCCATAAACTCTGATTTCCATCTCTTAAAGTGGTATCTACAAATTTTATCTCTCCCATCTTTAATCTCCTTTGAGTACTTCTTGTGTTAATTTCTCAAAATATTGAAGGCATGAAGGATTTATTATGGCACCTATATTAGTTACTGGTCTTCCATTTACTATATTCCAAACAGCGCTTTCTACTTTTTTTAAGTTAAAAGTATAAGGAATATCCGGAACTTGAAGGATTTTAGCCGGTACATGGCGAGGTGAAGCTTTGGTTCGAAGCTCTTCTTTGATTTTTTCTTTTAATTCTTCTGTTAAAGTCAATCCTTCTTTTAATTTTACAAAAAGGATTATTCTTTGGTCTCCTTTGTAATACTGTCCTACTACCACACTGTCTTCAATGCCTTCGATTTTTTCTACTATGTTATAAATTTCTGCAGGTCCTATTCTTACTCCGGCTGGTTTAAGGATGTTATCCGAACGTCCTAAAGCTGTCATACCACCTGTATCACTATGATGGATTATGTAATCGCCATGGCGCCAAATATTGGGATACATTCCGAAGTAAGTTTCCATGAAGCGAGAACCGTCCTTATCTCCCCAGAAATAAAGAGGAACCGAAGGAAAAGGTTTTTCAACTACCAATTCCCCTGGTTTATCAAAGATCGGTTTTCCTTCTTCATCATAAACTTTTGTGGCAAAACCTAAAGCAGGTCCTGCCATTTGTCCTGCATAAACAGGTTGAATAGGGGTTCCTTCGATAATGCCTCCTTGTACATCGGTGCCACCAAGTCCTGAGTTGAAATAAAGGTCTTCTTTTACTGCTGTGTAAACCCATTCGAATCCCTCTTCGGGTAGAATAGATCCACTTTGGAATATCGTTCTAAGGGAAGAGAGATCGAATTTCTCCTTTGGCTTTATCCCCGCTTGCATACACCCCAAAATAAAACCGGCTCCACAACCCAAGAAGGTTACCTTTTCGTTTTGGATTATTTCCCATATGCGTCCATAATCCGGGTAAAAAGGATTTCCGTCATAAAGCACCAAAGTGCCACCTGTAGCTAAAGCGCTAACTTGGACATTCCACACCATCCAACTGGGAGAAGCGATGAAAAGCATCACGTCTTTTTCGGAAAGGTCATAATGGAGGCAGAGGGTTTTAAAGTGTACGACTACAGTTCCCCCTAAGCTGTGAACTATGCATTTGGGTTTTCCGGTTGTTCCCGACGAGAATAAAATGATGTGAGGATCATCTGCTGATAGATACTCGAATTCGATATTGTCAACTTTTTCTCCTGAAAGGAGCTCATGGTAAAAGAGAGCTTTAGGAATAGGACTTATTTCTGGCTTTTCCTTGAGATAGGGAATTACTATGACTTTTTGAAGAAAAGGAAGATTTTCCACTACCTTTTTTACATTGGACATCACATCAAAGGCTTTTCCTTTATAAAAATACCCATCAACCGTAAATAGGACCTTGGGTTCAATTTGACTAAACCTATCTATTACTGCGTCTGGCCCAAGTTCAATCCCACAGGAAGCCCATATAGCCCCTAAACTACAAGAGGCTAACATGGCCACAATTCCTTCCATGAAGTTCGGAATATATCCTACCACCCTATCGCCCCGTTCAACTCCCAGTTGCCTTAGGACCTTTGCCATTTTGGCCACATTTTCATAAAGCTCCTTATAAGTCATTTTCCCCCTTTTAACAGTTTCACCGTAAAAAATAAGGGCTGGATGATCATCTTTTCTTCGAAGTACATTTTCCGAATAGTTAAGACGAGCTCCTATAAACCATTTTGCTCCTGGAAATTTTGAAAGATCATCTACAATTTTTTCTGGTTTTTTAAGGGCTTTTACCTTGCAGAAATCCCATACTGCTTCCCAAAACTCCGGTATATATTGAATGGACCAATCGTAAAGTTCCTGGTAAGAAGAAAGTTTCAGGTTATATCTTTTATTTACAAAATCCATAAATTTAGTTACTTTTGCCTCTTTTTTCCTTTCCTCACTCGGCATCCAAAAAAGCTTTGCCATCTTATTTCCCTCCTTCTTTAAATAACTCTTCAAAGTTTTGCACTAAAGCTAAAGCAAACTCTGGATCTTCTAAGTTACAATCCATCTCGATAAATTCCACTTTAGGATTTGTAACGAGCCTTTTTAGTTCGTCGATAAGGATCCTGTCCTCCTGTGGATCGTACAAAATGGTTCCAGGCTTATCTATCGCTGAAAACCCCTTGAGAGGAATAAGAAATCTTACCTTTCCTTTGGCCTTATTAAGTTTTTCGGCATAAAGTTTAGCACAAAGAAGCAGTTCTTCCTTATTAAGTCGAGTCATGCTTCGAAGGGCATCTATTTTCAATACCTTTTCCCTACTGGCGTATTTCTCCCATTCGAACCGTGTAGGTCCACATCCGGTGAGGTTTAAACAACATGGAGCAAGCACTACAGGGATGCCTCTTTCTAAAGGAGCATCAAGTCTTTCGAAACCTGCTGCTCTATTCCCTTTAAGAGCTTCCTCTATAAGACCAGCGGGACAAATGTCTATTAAGCCATCGAATAATCCTTGTCCGATCAACTTATCCATAGCTCTATCGCTTATTCCTTGAGCATGGAAGGAGATCACATGAAAGCCCTTTTCTTCCAGAAGCCTATGTACTTCTTTGGCACACGCGGGGCAGAACCCAAGTTCGGTAATGGCAACCGAAGGATAGGGTAATTTTATCGAGTCATAAGGCCTTTGGTTTTCCACCATTCCGCAGATGATACCTGCTAAAAGCTCCAAGTTATGCATCACAAAATCATTCGAATGGGCAAAATCCATAATAGCTTGCATGATCACGATATCCGAAGCATCAAACCACTCTTTTACATAAGCGGGTTGTGCGCCTGGACAACCTATGACCTTAGGTATCCCCAAAGGTAAGGCATGCAGTGCGGGAGAAGCGACAGTAGCCATGGTGGTCCCGCCGACCGCGATGACTCCGTCCAATTCTTTCTTAGCCAAAAATTCCATAAGAACCGCTTTCGCCCCTTCAGTCATGGCTTGATTAACGAAAAATCGATCCCGTGAGCGCTGGACCTCTTTTAGGTCTTTTCCTACCCGAGCTAATATCTCTCCAGGTGTTATATCCGCCTTAAAAGGAGAGTCGCTTCCCATGCTTAAATCCATAAGTATAACCCTATGCCCCCTTTTTTCGATCTGTTCTTTCAGATACTTAATCTGAGGCCCTTTCGTATCCAACGTGCCCATTACCACAATGGTCTTCATTTATAGCCTCCTCATTTTTCATTGTTTTTATAATTACCACCTTTTTCTTCTAAAAAACAATAACTTTTTTTTAATCATGTTTCAGAAAAATTTAATTTATTGCAGAACTTACTTTCGGGCCATTTTTATACGCTTCCAATACTTTGACTTTGGGGCGACATTAGGCTATATTGTAAATAAAACAGTGGATGAAGGATATTTTAGAGGCTTTGTTAAAATCAAACATTAAGGAAGGAGGGAAACATGGGGGAAGAGAAGAGAGAAATAGGGTTTTGTTTTCAAGGTGATTGGACCAAGAGGCAGCCATGGAGGGGGGTTTTTGTGCTTATTGTGACCCTTGTAGCTTCTCTTATTCTCACGGCGAGTTTTAATATTCAGGAGTATACGGGAATAGTGGGGTATTTGATCATGTCCTTCATTCCCATGTTTGTGGTGATAGGGCTGTTTTGGAAAAGGGCGGGTATAATTCCTGAAAGTCCACAGCCATTTAAAGGAATCCTCCTTACAACGCTTGTGGGGATAATTGCGGTGCTCACTGCGAAGGGGTTAATAGCATTTCTCGGTAAAGGTGTTCTTCTCCCTCATATAGTTCTTCACACCGTGTGTACGATTATTACTACTTTCTTTATCGCTCTCGCTTTTGGTTTTTGGCCATTTAATAAGCTCTCACCGGTGGCCGGTGGTTTTCTTACCGTGATTGTAGCTTATGTTATTGGATGGATCATCCTTCAGTTCTTTAATTTTGCAATGCTATCCTATCCCACTGGGGTAAATCCTTCTCCAGTAGCTCCTGTTCCTTTCTATGCACCGGGAGGTCCTTTGGCAAAATTTGAGTTCCTGGCTCCTATGGGTCCCTTCTTGTGGGAGCACAGCATATCCTTTTATTTTTGGGCAATAGTGATCGTTTTTTCTTTTCTCATGATCAATTTCTGGCCGTTCAGTGCTTTGAGAATAGGGCAACCCCTTTTTGGTCTCCTTGTCACAGTAGGGGCCTTGGTTATCTCGTATGTGGTGAATTTGGTGTGCATCGATTTCTTAAAAGTGGAACCTTTGAGGTGTTTTTTATACGGAATATGCTATGTGTTTGGCATTCTTTTGATACTTATACCATTTGAGATGTGGCCTGGCCGGGCAATCGGTAGGCTTTTGGGCGGGGTGATAAACCTTCTTATTGCTGTTGGCATTGGCATTGTGGCTTATAAAACCTTGCTTCCCTTCTGCAAATGGCATTTCGGGGAAGGGATGACCTATCCCAATGACATTTTTGCAATGGCTACCCTCATGCTCGGGATGATATTCCCCATGTGGTCATGCTATTCGGATCTTTTCGATTTCTGGCCACTTCCTTCCGAGAAGTGAAGAGAGAAGATGGAATAAAGGTTAAGATTCATTTATACCTTTTTAAGTTACATTACAAATAGAGGTGGAATTACATCCGGATTAGTCAAGGACCTTATACCAGAATTGATTGAATACCGTTTTTGGTAAAATAGATAGACTACCTCACAAAATCCAATGAAGTGATAATGTTCCTTTCTATACAGCAAGGGAGACGATAGAATTTGCCCACATGATGGGTCTTGAGGTATGTACGACTCCATACTACAGTCCCAAATCGAATGGTATGGCATTGGTAAAGACCTTTAAAAGGGATTATGTGTATATGCACGATTTCCCTGATGCAAAAAGTGTGATGCATCTGGAACTTCAAGGCCCTAGAGAGGATGATATACTCAACTCTTCAGAGAGAAAATTTCTATAAAAGGGAATTTGGATGTATGAAATAGTTTTGGAAGGACTGAAGGGAGTTAACTCTGTAGCTGAGATTCGCAGAGAGCACAAAATTAGCCAGGTTCTTTATTATCGCTGAAGTGTAAATTTCTTCAGGGAGGTAAGAAAGTTCTTCATAAACAGGTAATCCAGATAGAGATTTTAAAAACGGAAGAACTGTTAGGAAAAAGATAGAACAGTTGTAAAGTTCTTGAAGTATGAAGGAGCAGGTATTATAACTTTCAAAAACAAAGGGAAATTACAATAACTGAAAGAATGAGCGATTATGACTGTAAGGAAAATCATAAAGAAAAATAGATTCGCAAGCTGTAAGTTCGAAACAGATATGGGGAATGAATATCAACTGAGATTTGTCCTTAAGGAGTAGGAGTCTGGAATGGCTGGAAGCGATGGACTTTGTCCTACAGAAAGATTTTCTAGAAGGAAGTAATTGTAAGTGGCAGAAGAAACCAGAGAAAAGATAAGGTATGTTCACAGTAGTTTGGGATATCTTTCTTGAAGAATTTGAGTAAAAATACCACATAAAAAAGTGGAAATGCTGCATAGAACTCTACAAATTGAAACCTTAAAAGTGTTCACAAAAATGGGATGCAGTATAAAGGATAAGAAAGGAGAGAATAGGAGGAGTGACAAAAGAGGAGAAAGAGATGGTTTGTGGAATTAGTTCTCTTTCTAATGAGAAGGCAAGAGGAGAGAGTTATTGGGACTCAATCGGATGAAGAAGGTCTTGGGTGTTTCTCTTTGCAGAGAAGGTATCCGAGCCCCATTTTTCCGTCCATACTGGCTAGGGCAGGCATCCTCTGTACACTTGTGGACGACAGCCATTTTATGGCTTTGGGCTTCAAGGAGGACGACCTTTACGGCCGAGACGAAGGGGCAGAGCTATTCACCTTCGGTGATGATGGGGAGAAGTTCGGACTATGGTCAAGGACTTTCAGGCACTGTTACGAAGATAGATGGCTTGGAGGGTTGTTCTTTTATCTCAGAGAAAAGTGAGTGGATCCGGACGAAAAACCTTTGGTGAGCATATGGCCCTCTGCAGGCCTAAAGGCCTCGTTTATCTCAACTGCAACTCTTATAGGGAGATGGGTGAATGGGCGTATCCGGACGAGATGGCACGCCTTTACGAAAAGGCGTCGAAGGAGACAGACTTTGGGGGGAAAGCACTTCCTTTCGCAAACGCTCCAAGCCTATTTCTTTCTGAAAGAAGGGGGGAACGCTTTACGAACTCAGACCTTCCTGTACAAACATGGCCAACCTGAGGAGAAGATATGAGGGTTATCATGAGGAACTCAGGTCACGCTTCGCAGATGTGGCCGATGGAAAGAAGACGAACCATAAGATGACTCTCTTTAAGGAGCCCGGCATGGAATCAAATTTTTTCTATAACTGGTACAAGGTGGGCCTCTCTTATACACCTTATTACACCAGGTGATGGGTAAGGATGTGGACTTCGAAACTTTCTATCAGTAAAGTACATGGAGTCAGGCGATTTCGTGAAAGAACCATCCTTCCTTTTCCAAAGAGGGAAGGTTCATAAGACTTCAAGGGCGCCCTGAGTAACTCCTCTTGTAGAGTTCGTACTTACGTAACCATCTAAGGAGAAAGATTATCGTCGTCGATGAGGGTTCATACGACGGTCCCTTTCTGCCCATAAGGGACCTTCCTGTAAAGTACGTATACCAGGAGAGAAGATAAGTGAGTGCTGCTAGGAATACGGGTATAAAGAATTCTAAGGGGACCTACGTTTTGAGCTTCTTAAGGCTCGTCAGGTCGCTTAGGGAAAAGGGTCTCCCCTTAAGTCTGCCTGAGGAAGAAGAAAAGCCTCCGGCAAGCAACCTCTTGTTTTAGACTGTCGTGAGGCCCCACAGAACGGCAGTAGCGACCTCGAATATGTTTCCGATAAGCATCTTTCTTGTGTAGGTTACAGGTTTCCCCGCGAAGATAAACCACAGGCCTGGTAGAGTAGACCCAAGGAAAGACAGACAAACTTACAACCGAAAAGCATCCCTACCACAACACCCTGGAGGAGCAGCATACTCCTTGTAGAAGACCGTGTGCCCAATCGACAGACAGAGCAAAAAACCACACACTGAGGCTACGGAGGAGCGCAGAAGGGTGCTAAAGAGAATAGAAAAGCCTCTATTTGAGATCTTGATTGCTACATAGTTGAATCCCCGGAAAAAACGTAAGGGTAAAAAGGACGGCGAAAGCCTTAATATCGACTCTCTTTTGCCACAACTGATTATAGAAAAGCTGAAAAGCAGTCTCAAGAAAACAGTAGCTCCAAAAGGGTACTGTAAGATAAGCTTAAGCATTCTTAAGAAAATTTTAATTGCTTGCTTATTTTTTGTAAATAAAATATTTTTTTACAAAGGTATATGTGAATGATGGAGGTGGGAGGTGGCTGAAAAGCTTATTTATTGGCTAAGAGAGCTGGGCAAAGAGTTTAACGACGTGGTGGGCAAGAAATGCGCGAACCTCGGGGAGATGTCTAAAGTAGGGGTCGCAGTGCCTGATGGATTCGCCATCTCTATTCCGTTTTACAGGAAGTTCCTTGAGCTTACAGGCGCGGCAAAGGAGATGGAAAGTTTTGTGAGGGCCATAGGGCACATAGACGCGAAGGATGTGGAAAGCTTCGAGAAGCTCAGCCAGAAGTTGCGGCAGATTATAGAAGAGAAGGAGATGCCTTCCTCGCTTGCGGAAGAGATCGCGCACTATTACCACGAGATGTGTGAAAGGAGGGGGGAGGAGGTTACGGTCTCGGTAAGGTCCTCAGGGCCACAGAGCAGGCCCGGTATGTTCGATACTTACCTGAACGTGAAGGGAGAAGAGGAGATTATAGAGAAAGTCAAGAAGGTATGGGCGAGCGCTTTCACACCGAGGGCGATCGCCTTCAGGGTGAACAAGGGTATTCCCATCCTAGGAGACGAGCTCGGGGTGGGTGTGGTGAGCATGGTGGCTGCGAAGGCTGCGGGTATTGCCTTTACGGCCGATCCGAATACGGGGGACGAGAGAAAAGTAATCATCGAGGCAAACTGGGGACTAGGGGAGAGTGTTGTCAGTGGGCATGTTACACCCGATAGATGGATTCTCGATAAAGGGACGCTCGAGATCAAGGAGAGGTACCTGGGCAAGAAGGAGTACTTTGTAACGCTAAGGGAGAAGGGTGTGGAAGAAGTGGAGACTCCCCCAGAAAAGAGAGAAGAGTATTGTCTCTCTGAGGAGGAGATAAGAGAGGTGGGGAGGCTCTCCATCCGCCTCGAGAGGCACTTTGGCGTTCCACAAGACACAGAGTGGGCTTTCGATAGTAGGTACGAGTTTCCGCAAAATCTGTTCTTTCTTCAGACGAGACCTGCTGTCATTTCGAAGAGGGATGGCATAGAGCAGGCCATCGATATAATGCTAACTCTATTTAAATAAGGAGGGTGCGATGTTAAGAGATGCCTATGATCTAAGCTTTTACGAGTTTGATGAAGAGAAAGATGTGGAAAGCTATGGTGTACTGCTCTGCGACGTAGTCCATGGGAAACCGCCGATGAAGCCCCTCTACATAGGCCTGGGTTGGTATTGGTACTATCATGGCACAAGATACGCGGCAGAGACGCTCTATCTGCCAACGACCAAAGGATGGGATTCCAGGTTCATAGACGGCTATCCGTATATAACATGCATACGAACCACGGAAGCCGAAAGAAAGGAGAGGGAACCCATCTTCAGGCAGAAGATAAGACCATTTTTAGAAGACTTCGATAGTGTCTGGAATCCGCTAAAGATGGAACTCCTCAAGATGTATGAAGAAGCGAAGGCCTCGAGGGGGCTCAGGGAGTGGGAAGACATAAGGAAGCTCAGGGATATAGATCTCCTCTCCTTCTTCTTAGACTTTGCCTATGTGATAAACAGGAAGGAGGCGGAGACCCATTTCCTAATGCTTACTGCAACCTACTACATAACCGGTGTATTCCAGCAGATGTGGCGGGACATTTTCAAAGTGGAACCGTCCATCGATCCGAACTATCATAAGCTCATGGCGGGTTTCGAGAATAAGGATGTGGAGATAACGAGGGAGCTGTGGAACCTTGGAAGGAAGGCCAAAGAGTTGGGCTTAAAGAGTGCCTTTGATCTGGAGGATGATGAAGCTACACTGGAGGAGTTGAAGAAGAGTGAGAAAGGAAGGGAGTGGTTGTCTCTGTACCACGACTTCCTCCTTGTGAACGGTTGGAGATGTGAGCGCATGCATGCTTATGATACGCCGGCCTGGATAGAGAAACCTTCGTTGGGGATCAGCAGAATAAAGATCCTGCTCAGGGAGGACGTCTTTCTCTTCGATGTGGAGAGAGAGAGGATCGTAAAGGAGAGGGAAAAGGCTGAAGAGGAGACCCTGAGGCGCGTGCCGGAAGCCCAAAGGGAGGCCTTCAGGGTCATGATGAGGGGTGCTCAGAAGTCGGGATACTGGAGTGAGGACCATACTTACTACTGCGACCTGTACGTAGGGGCCATGGGTAGATGGATCGTTACAGAGTTCGGCAGACGCTTTGCCGAAGCTGGGGTGATAGATGATCCCGAGGACATCCATTTCCTCCATCCGAATGAAATAAGGAAGGCCGCAATTCCCATGGGCAGAGTGAATCTCAGGCCATATGTGGAGAGGAGGAAGAAGAGGTATGAAGAAAACCTAAAGATAGAACCAAAGCCATTCTATGGGAACATAGAGCTTGCTCAGGAAATCTTGAGGAGTGACCCGACCCTTTCGGTCTCCACACAACTTCCGATCGTGAGGGAGGAGTTGAAGGCAGACCTCTATGGTGCTGCCTCTGCACCTGGGGTTGTCGAGGGCGTAGCTAGGGTGATTATGAGCCCAGAACAACTGAAGGAGCTGAGACCTGGGGAGATCCTCGTTGCCCCGGGAACCTCGACACAGTGGGCCGTTGCTTTCGGTATCATAAAGGGGCTTGTGACGGATGGAGGTGGTGCACTCTCCCACCCTGTTATCATGAGCAGGGAGTATGGTATCCCCTGTGTGGCAGGGTGTCTTGAGGCGACGAAGAAGATAAAGACGGGTCAGAGGATAAGGGTGGATGGTAACCAGGGAGTTGTATACATACTGGAAAAATAGGACCTGAGGTGGGAGTGGTAATAGAAGCTGAGCCCGAGCCCATTGAGATAGAGCTTTCAAACACGGCCTTTATCCTCGTAGATATGCAGAATGCCTTTGTAGCGGAAGAGGGATATTTCCACCTGTTCCACCATTGCCCGGAGCAGAGGACAAAGATAGTCAAGAATTGCAAGCTCCTCTTGGAGGCATCGAGGAGGGCAGGGTTGCTCATTGTGTATTTGAAGATGGTGGTTGAGAGGCAGATGGGTGCGTGGGGACACCGCCTTTGCTTCTTTCGGAAATCCAGGGGGCTCTCCTTTCTTAGGTCACACCCAGAGCACCTCGATAGGCTGTACGTAGAAGGTAGCTGGGGTTGTGAGATAGTCTCTGAACTGAGGCCAACTCCTGGTGAGATCGTCATAGAGAAGCGGACCTACGATGGCTTTGTAGGGACCCCCCTCGATCTTGTGTTGAGGGGACATGGGATGACTTACCTGATATTCGCCGGTGTGGCTACGAACGTCTGCGTGGAGACGACCTTGAGGCATGCCTTCTGCCTCGGGTATTTCCCCATCCTCGTCTCCGATGCCACGATGCACGTAGGAGAAGAGACTGTAAGAGAGGCCACGATCCTTAACGTGAAGTCCTACTTTGGCTGGGTGACTACTTTATCAGACGTTCAAAGGGCGCTCATACATTAAAAGGGATTTACGGCTGCACCCTCTACATCGATTATACTGAGCTCCTTCCTCCTTATTTCTTCCCTTACGTATAGATCGGGAAGAAAAGCTCAAGGGAGATGGAAGGAGCTATGCCCGCCCTTTGGAGTCTACTCATGACGATGTATCTCAGGGCACTCCTTGCTGTTATTCAAGAGCCTATCCATGAGGCCCCTCGCGCTATCTTCCCCCACAGCTTCACCTTTATGTGGGGATACCTTTCCAGGAGAGGGAGGAGTATTATAGGCATGAAATAGTTGAAAAGGGACTTCGCCAATACCAAGCCTGAGCACCTCAGCTCTCTTCTCCATGTATGAAGGTCTTCATTTCTTCCACGCTCGAAAAGATCCTTTTGCAGTAACCGTAAACGATATCGCCGAGATCGATGAGCTTGATCTCCCTGCCCATCCTCTCTATGAGCTTGTAGCTTATATAGCGCTTTAGAGACCTTACTTCCATGCCATGAAGATGGCCGGTGCCGTTATGAATAGTCTTTCTGAGGCCTTAGCAAGACTCCCATTCGTCACGAGCGTGTAGAAGGTATGGGGTTGTTCCAGATTGACCATGGGGGCCTTAAGTTTTCTTTAATAAACCTTTAAAAATACTTTTTTGACAAGGCTTCCATAGAGCAGTATTTAAAAAATATGAAAAATAACGTTTAAAAAGGGACGTTTATGAGATTGAGAGGTGTGTACCTGCAATTCTCGAGAAGCCAAAGGACTAAGGAAAGGAGCCTAGAAGGTTGCTTAGGGAAGGCAGGGAGATCTAAAGGCAGAGGAGGGGGGATATGTCCAGGGAATATGACGGTATAGTGATTGGGGCAGGACCGAATGGCCTTACTGTTGCCGCCTATCTTGCAAAGGCGGGGTTAAAGATCCTGGTCCTCGAGAAGAGATTCGAGATGGGTGGGGGGCTCTGCACTGAGAGGGTTACGATTCCGGGCTTTCTTCATGATACCCATGCGATCTACCACATGATGGTGGAGTACGCGCCACCTCTTAGGGACTTCGAATTCGGCATCGACTATGACACGCCACTGAACTTTATCTATCCGGACCTTCAGATCCTTATGCCCTTCTCCGATGGAAGCTACCTTGCCCTCTACAAGGATCCTAAGAGGTCATACGAGTCGATAAGGAGGTTCTCAGAAAAGGATGCAAAGTCTTTCCTGGAATTCGCGGAGTGGTCAGAGCAGGTGATGGACCTCTTCCTCGCGCCTGCTACTTACGTAAACCCATCTCCCCCATTGGAGCAGGCGGCAAGGCTCGAAGCACACCCCGTAACGAAGAGACTGGACGAGATGACGGGCAAAAGTCCAAAGGAGATTGTGGACGAACTTTTCGAAAACGAAAGGGTAAGGGCCCTTTTCCTTTATCTTTCTACCATGTGGGGTCTTGAGTACGACCTTGAGGGGCTGGGGTACCTCGTTCCCCTCATGATAAACAGAGGGTGGCACTTCAGGCTCTGCGAAGGGGGATCGCACCACCTGGCCCACCTTTTGAGTAAGATTATATACAGATATGGCGGTATGATCCTCACCAATCAGGACATAAAGAGAATCATAGTGGAGAATGGCAGGGCGAAAGGTGTGGAGCTTATGGATGGGACGAGGCTATATGCGAAGAAGTTTGTCTGTAGTTCGCTCGATCCTCATCAGACGTTCTTTGACTTGGGGTTAGAAGAGTACCTGGAGAGTGACTTTGTGACGCGCCTGAAGGACTGGCAGTATAGTGAGAGGTCCCTATTCACGGTACATTTAGCCCTTTTCGATCTGCCTACACTGAAGGTGGCCGAAAGGGATCCGGAACTCGGAAGGGCCCTCATCTACATTGTAGGATATGAGTCGGAGGATGATCTTGTGAAGCACTTCGATGCCATAAGGGAAGGCAAGCTCGTGGAAGCCGGCTTCAACCTCTGTTTTCCATCAGTCCATGATCCCACAAGGGCACCAGAGGGCAGGCATGTGGGCCTTATTTCGCAGTTCGCGCCTTACAGCTTACAAGGGGGAGCGGAGCTCTGGTACAGGGTGAGAAGGGAGCAGGAGAAACGCTGTATGGATGTGCTCAACCGCTACCTCTCCTCCTCGGTGGAGGAGTTCATCATGTCGGACTACCTGTCTACACCTCTGGATATAGAGAGGAAGTTCCTCGATATGAAGAAAGGCTGCTACAAGCAGGGTGCCTATCTGCCCTTGCAGATGGGAGCCATGAGGCCAAACGAATATTGCTCCGACCATTCCACACCTATAGAGGGGCTTTACATGTGTGGGGCATGTACACACTCGGGTGGCATGATCACCTTCGGGCCTGGTTACTGCGCGAAGGAGAAGATCGCTGAGGATCTGGGAATACCGAAATGGTGGAAGGAACCAGATCATGTGAGGAAAGCGAGGGAAGCCGGTCTTCTATAAAGGAGTTTTCTTTATAAGAAAGGAGGGAGCCTTCATGGCAGATGCGAGCTACGATATCATAGTCATCGGCGCAGGACACAATGGTCTTATAGCGGCCTGCTATCTTGCATGGGCCGGACTAAAGGTGGCTGTCTTCGAGAGGGATTTTGAGGTAGGGGGTGGCGCATGTAGTGATGAACAACCAGTCCCTGCCTTTCTCAGCAATCCCTGTGCTAACTTCACAAGGATGTACACAAGCCCTGTATGGGAGGACTTCAACCTTAAAGAGAAGGGGGCATGGTACTATACCCCCGATGTAAACGATGCTGTGCTCTTTGATGATGGAACCTTTCTCGTTATCTATCCGGTCTTCGTGAACCCAGATCTGAAAGAGACGGTCTTCATAGAGCAGAACCTGAAAAAGAACTACGATAATATCTCGAAGATCTCAAAACGGGACGCCGATACGGCCCTTTGGATCTTGGAGAAGTACCAGAAGAAGTGGAGGGATGCTGTCTACGAATTCAGGCTGACACCGCCCAAGCCATGGGGCGTGAAGGACCCGATAGAGAGATTGCTCGAAGACCCTGAAAGTGGCATAAACCCCGCATGGCAGTTCATGACGGTGAAACAGGTGGCCTTCGACGTCTTTGAGAGTACGGAGCTTAGGCTTCTATACATGAGGTATGTGGAACACACAACAGGACTCTTCCCTCAGGACGTGCTTCCCCTCTCGGAGACGCTTTTTCAGCTTGCGGGCTGTATTGGCGGATCGCCAGCAACCGTCGTCAAAGGAGGGGCCCACTCCATTGCCCATGCCCTTCAAAAGGCCCTGACGGAGCATGGAGGAGAGTTCTTCGTAAGGAAAGAGGTAGACGAGATCGTCGTCGAAGGTGGGACTGCCAAGGGTATAAGACTAAAGGATGGCTCTTTCGTCGAGGCAAAGAGGGCTGTGGTAAGTGCCGTACCTGTTACGACCACCTTCTTCAGACTCTTGCGCAATGCGAATGTGAACAAGGATCTCCTAAGAAAGGTGGAAAACTTCTCCTACGATAGGGGAAACATATTCTGGGCCTGGTTTGCTTTGGAAGAGCCACCTGTCTATAAAGGGAGCGAGAACGACCCTGACGTGAACAGGGCACGGAGATGCTGGCTCCTTCCCAAGGATCTCGACTTCTTTGCCTCGAGAGAGCAGGCGGAGTGTTTTGTAAAGGGAATCCCCGATAAGCTATTCCTATGCATAGGTCAAGACACACTCATCGATCCTACTAGGACGCCGAAAGGCAAACACAACTTCTTGGTGGAACAGTTCACTGCGCCAGCAAGGTTCTTTGGGGAAAGGGAATGGTTGAAGATGAAGAAGGAGTTTGCCGAGAGGGTCATGTTGGAATGGCAAAGATACGCACCGAATCTCACAAGGGAGAAGTTCATAGATGTGTGGGTCAACACGCCCTACGATGTGACGTTCAGGCACATACCTGAAGGATCCTGGACCGTAGGGGCCATGATTGCAGGGCAGATGGGTCGTCTGAGACCGTGCTACGAGCTTTCATCCTGTAGGACACCCATAAAAAACCTGTACCTTGCGAATGCTACCCAGCACTATGGAGGTGGACTGAGGGGCATCGTAGGCTACGTCTGTTATAAGGTAATGGCAGAGGATATGGGCCTTAGGAAGATATGGGAGGAGAAAGGTAGGGCCTTTTAGGAGGTGGCTTGAGGCCGGATCTCAGAGGTGGGGTTTGTATGTTCAAGTGGACATACGAGAGGGCGCTCCTTGAAGGTGCAGAAGCGGGAAGTGTTGCTGTGTCTCTTGTCTTTCTGATTAAGCGGAGGCGTGAGGCGGACCTGAAAATGGTGAGGGGGATACCTACATGTAGCCTGAATCCTAAAAAATGAGGAAAGAGATGCCTGAGACTGTATGGACTGTTTTCAAGGAAACTGCTCAGAAAAATTCACACAAGATAGCGGTGATATACCAGGGGGTCGAGTTTTCTTATGGGGAACTTTTATCTCTTTCTCGGCGCCTTGGCAATGGCCTCTCCAAAAGAGGGGTAAAAAAGGGCGAAAGAGTTATGATATTCTTGCCTCATTGTCCCCAATGGATTATAAGCTGGTTTGCACTTCAAGCGATTGGAGCTTGCCCTGTTCCCATAACCCATTTTTACGGGTCCAGGGATCTTAAATATATCGCGAAAGATAGTGGAGCCCAGATAGTTTTTTGCTGTGAAGCGAATTATCAGAATATCGAGCCACTTTTTTCCTCAGGTGTATTCAAGAATGTTATATACACGAACACATCTGAGGAGTTACCTTCCTGGAAAGAACTCACAAGTGAAGTCATCGCAAAGACGAAAAATTTACCCTCTCCGAAAGGGGTTCTACTTTTTGAAGAAATGATGAGAGAGGGTGAGGATCTCCCTGAACCACAAACAGGGCCAGATGATCTTGCGGAAATACTCTACACAAGCGGTACAACAGGATTACCTAAAGGGGTTCCATTCACAAACGACGTATACGTGTGGAGCACGAGTGAGGAGAGAGATATAGTTGCAAAGGTCGTTCCGAGAGGAAAGGCTATTATTCTTCAAGGCTCTCCCCTTTATCACATTCTTGGTCAGGCTCAGGGTTTAGCGGGACTTCTTTCGGGGGATACAGTAGTTCTTCTTCCGAGGATGGATATAGAAGAAGTACTTGCGAGTATAGAAAGATATAGAATAACGAATATGTTTGGCACCCCCACGTTTTATAGGATGGTCCTCGAGCACCCCTCAGTTGATAAATATGACTTAAGTTCCCTTATGTGGTGTTATAGTGGTGGGGATTACCTACCTCCTGCCTTTATTGAGAGATGGAAAGCGAAAACTGGGAAATACATCTATCAGGGGCTTGGCGCAACAGAAGCCTGCGGAGGCATTACCATGACACCTGGTGATGAGGAGATTCCGGAAGGTAGTGTGGGGAAGGTTCTGTCCAGATGGAAGGTAAAGCTCGTTGACCCGGACACAATGGAAGAAGCTCCAATTCCAGGACAGGGTGAACTACTCATATCATCGGACCACATGATAAAAGGTTACTGGAATAAGCCCGTTGATACTGAAAAGAGTTTCATCACACTGGAGGGTCGTCTGTGGTACCGTACAGGGGATATAGTTCGCATAGATGAAAAAGGCTGGGTTTACTTTGTGGACAGATCTGGAGACATTATAAAACACAAGGGTTACAGAG
>Ga0207433_10002983_pt1 | contig 33378 bp, 37 predicted proteins | sample YelNatPaOPGAMG01_FD_187559 | JGI IMG/M metagenome (GOLD analysis project Ga0207433, IMG submission 187559) | Hot spring thermophilic microbial communities from Obsidian Pool, Yellowstone National Park, USA - OP-RAMG-01 (SPAdes) (version 3) | ecosystem: Environmental > Aquatic > Thermal springs... | reverse complement strand
TTTTCTATGTTAGGATCTGTTTTATTAAGCATTCATCATACCTTCTTAATGCTCTGCTAAAATCTAGGTATTCGCTTTCAGCCCTTGCTTCAAACTTTATTCTTTCCTTCTCGTCTCTTGTGTAAATGATTTTGCCATACTTTATTATTTGGTGTTTTAGCATTGGGGGGGCTGTGTTAAGGATTATCAAATCCAAATTGTCTCCCACAGTTCCGGATAGTTTGTTAACCATGTATAAGTAGTATTCAAACAGGTTTTTTGGAGTTTCAGAAAGTAGAATAGCTATATCAACATCGCTTATTTTAGTGTTCAATTTTTTAGCTTGGGAGCCGAAAAGGTAGGCAACTAAAATTTTCTCCTCGCTTTTGAAGATTTTCCTCAATGCTTCCATGATTTCTTTTTGCATTGTTTCATCACTTTAAATTAAGTTTAAGGGCTATTTATTATATACGGAGTGTTCAAACATATTCCACTATCCTTGTCTACAAAAATGGTTCAAAATGGCAAAGAAAAGGCTGGCGCTGAAACTGAACAACCCAAGGCTGCTTAAAATAACCTTTACAACCTTCCGCCATTGGAAGGGCACAATGGAATATCATAGAACCCACGACTTACTCCACGTAAAAAAGCTGTTAGGCGCGCGCGCAAAAGTTAGGCTTCCAGTATACCGAGAAAAAGCCCAAATATACGTGGCTACATTTCGACAGACAATGTTATAACTGGACAATAGCCTCCTTCACGGGTTTCTGCTCTTTTTCTACCTTCCAAGCCTTGAAAATTTTGTAAATTTTCCAGGCATTAAACACGACTATAACGAGAAGGAAGAATTGATACCACGAGAAGGCTGGAACTCCTAAACGTGTTCCACCACTGACCTCACAGTCGATTGTGTAGGTTAATAAGCCCTGATAAAGGTAAGCCTTGCCCTTGCCAACATATTTCTCGTGGAATTGTAAGTCTGCATACATGCCGTGGATGGTTGCTTGGGGTGGAGTGGCACCCGGTTGCCAAAAAGTGAAGGAACCCCACAAACTGAAAACAATAAACCCCACGAGAATCACGTTTAAAACAATGTAGAAAACAAGGTTTAAATCGATTTTCAGAGCGAATTTTCCTTCCTTAACTGGTTTCTCTTCTTTGGGTTGTTTTTCCTCTTCGCAGGAGCCAAGAGGCAACATTAAAATTATTAGGATTACCAGAAATAGGAGGAAGAGGACGTACATGTTCCTCTCTGAATGAAGGAACAGGGACAAGTTTCCAACATAGGGGATTCTTGCCACAACTTTGCCAATGAGGAGGGTTGAATTCCAAGGTGAGAATTGGTCTTTTTCGCCTCCGCTAGCGTCGCCGGCTGTTGTAATCATGTAGTAATTTCCTGCCGGCTGTATTTTCACTGCTCTGTGAACTATGAGGTTGTCTGTTTTACTCGGATCCCTAAAAACGAGGATGTGTCCATAATATTTGCTTGCATTTATCTGGGACGGATCTATCTTTTGGACTATTATGAGGTCTCCTATGTTTAGGGTTGGAAGCATGCTTCCAGAAGCCACTGCTAGGGCGGGGTACTCGGTGCCTAAGGCAGCTTGGGCGCCATAATAGAAGCCTAAAACCACGAGGAAGAGTAGGGCTATTGTTATTACTGTTTGGAAGTATTCGTTTTTCCAAAGCCTTTTAAGGGTTTCAACTGCCAATTTCGTGCCTTCTATGGGCTATTTTGTTCTTTTCAATAAGCTTCCATGTTTTAAAACTTAACGCTTTAAGGGGTGAGAAATAAAAGGGGGGATTGTGGAAGATTTAGGGCTTATATTTCTATGCCTTCAGCGCCAAGTTTTACTTTGCTTACTATCCCCTTAAACTTCTTTCCGCATTTGGGGCATTCATACATGCCGAAGACCGTCATGGTTATTCGCATTTTCTTGTCTGGGAAAGGTGCGATAAGCTCCCATGTCTTATAGGGGTCTTTAGCCTCTGTTCCGCATTCGGGGCAAACATTCTGCTGCTTTGTTTTCGGCATGAAGGTCGCCGGCTAGAGACGCCCTTTTATGCGTCTAGACCTTTTTCTTGCTTAATACTTCGCGGAAAGGCTTTTTGCATTTGGGACAGTCGAAAAGGCCTATTTCCAACTGCATCCTTTTGCCCGACTTGTCGGGGCGGCCAGCCATAGTCCACTTCTTCTTTGGGGTGTTTACGACGGTTCCACATTTAGGACATTTACCCATTTATTTTCCTCCAACGTCCTCGATAACCATGGTTTTCTCATGATGATAGATAAATAATTTTCCATTGTTTCCGACTTTAAAAGCTCTGTTAGAGGGTTTAGTTTTAACATTTCCATCGCAAAATCATACTGAAAACGTTTGCCTCATTAATTCTCCACTTGTTTGCTGTAGGCAAAAAATGGAATCAACAATAAGGCGAGGGCTCCTAGAAGCATAAAATAACTTTGGTAATTTCCACTTGGAATGAAGAGGCACGTGGGTATGAGGTTTATAATCCTTCCAATCATTAAGCCTATTTCCATTAGGACTAGAATGCTTGCGTAGTATTCTCGGCTGAAAGAGTCGCCGTAATGGGCGAACCACGAAATGGTGAAAGCGCTGGCCAAGCCCGACAACGCGGATAAAAGCACTATGTGTTGTGGTGTAGTGGCAAATCCTATTAGGAAAAACCATGCAGCGTTTAACAAAACTCCTATAGCTGCGGATTCAACGCGCCTCATTTTAACGTCTGAAAGCCAATTAACAAGAAACGTTATGGCGGAAATTACAATGCTGCTTATGGCTAGGACAAAACCCATTCTTGAAAGAGTCTCTGAAACTCTGCTAACAAAGAGGGGGTAAGCAAGCCAATGAGCCTCCACCAACCCAAAAACCACGAAGGTTAAAAAGAAAATGGATAATTTCCCCCCTCTTGGAACAGATAGGCGATAGATTTCTTTCCTAAACTTAACTTGCATGAAAAAGATTAAGGAAATAAAATAGAGAACTATGGCCAAAAAGACTAGAGCGGGAAAACCAAAGCTTTCTATAATTAGTCCTCCCGCGGCTGGGCCGGCAATGCTGGCAATGGACGGAATTATTATGGAGAAGAGGCTTACTGAACGCGCTCGGATGTTCGACTCGCTGAGCCTAAACTGTAGGAGGTTGAAGCTTGGCCAGAAAGTGGCTATGCTCAACCCATAGGCAACGCCAAGCAAAATGGGGTTCTTAACATACATTAGAAGCATGTAAAATGCCGTGGTGGAAAGCACGCCGAAGCATATTATCCTCTCAAAATTCTTAATGAACCTAAGCAGAATTGTCGGTAGAAACCCTATTATCATAAATGTGATTAGAAGCAGGGCTGCTATGTCGCTTATGCCAAGTCCAAGCCTTATGTAGTAAACTGGGAGAAACATGCTTGTCAAATTGCTGGAAAGGAAATATATGCTCGAGGCAACCCCAAGTTTTTTGAAATCGCCTAACCGCAATTAAACCAGTCCCGCGCGTCAGGAACGCTATTCGAGGAGTTTGCTGTACCATATGTAGGTTTGGCTCTGTTTAAAGCCGAGCTTTTCCATAAAATGCATGCCCGCCTGGTTTGTGCCTTCCACGTCGACAATGGCTATGCGGGCGCCCTTCTCCTTGAAACGCTTTTCCAGTTCTCGGTAAAGCCTTTTGCCTACACCCTGCCGTCGCCGCATTTTCTTAACGCCGGCCCAGACAAAGTAGCCGTAAGTCCATGGGCTGAAGGGCCTCTTCAGTATAGTGCCTAACGCGAATCCAACAATCTTTTTCGTGTTGGCGTCTTCAGCCACTAGGCATAGTTCCGGGTCTTCTTGGAAAAGCGAAAGCAACTCGTTTACATTCCATGTGCGATATGTAAACTGCAACTGCGAAGGCGTGAAAATTTTCTCGCTTAAGTGCCAAACTTCAGGCAAATCCTCTAAGGTCATCTGCCTAATCTCAATCTCGGTTTTACGTTTTCTCACACGTTTACGCTTTCTATTCGGTTTTCCAGTCAAAGGAGACATTTAACCCTTTATTTTAGAAAGCAATGCTATAAAACATTTAATAGACATTGATGGAACGGTTTTCAATGTTTAAATGTATTTTGGGGGCTTTGTGATATAAACATAACCAGCTGACGATTTCCAAAGAAACTTGATGTCGGGCGCCACAGCCTACATCTACTTCCAATACCAACACTCAACTAAAGAAGTGGTAATAATTCCAGAATTCCAATCAGCCCTAATACCAACACTGCTTATGCTGTCAGCAATCTCAGCCTCAATAAAGAAACTGTCCCATAGAAAAACCAACTAGCCTCCCTTTTTCCATCCCATTAACCCAATAAATGGAGAGTGGTGAAGGCTTGTTAAAACAGCTAGTGGGCAAGCAAAATCTAGAGGGGGACTATCCCTATTGGTTGTTTTCAGCTTCAAAAATGTTTTTACCCCGTTAAACGCTTAATTGTTGGTTGGTGAATCTGGTGCAGCTTTCACCTTTAAGCGAAGCGGTTAGGCGGACGTGCAATGTGCTTAAGATTGGGGCTTCCATGCAGGTTTTAGACTACGAACAGCGTTTCTCCTCTTTGAAGAGTTTTTCCGAAGATTTGCTTTCAAATCTTGTTAGAATGGGATTCAATGTTAAGGAAGCTTATGAAACGGCTATTCAATTTTTTGGCGGTTCTTCCGTACGTTTTGCGGGCATAGATGGAACCATGTATTCGCGGCCTCTTTTCGACCTTGTGGTTTTCTTCGGCGGCGCTTACGCCTCCACTGGAACATTAACCTTCCATGAGGATAAGCCTCCAACCGTAAAGTATGACGAGAGAACAGTCCGCCATGGCGCTGGAATATCCAGCGTGGTGCCCATATACGTGAATGAAATTCCAGATGTGGATCAAGCCTTTTTTGAGGTTTCCCAGCCGGATGAGGTGAGCCTTGCAAAACCGCTCACAGAAGAGTCGATTATCAATAATGCGACGGTTGCCAATTGGATTATGACCTTCGCTGAATATTATTTGGCTTATAAGCTGGCTGTGGACGTCGAAAAGAATGTTCGAATAATTTTTTTGGATAGAAGCCTATCCATTGAGCGGGCAAGCCTCCTTTACGACACTTCGAAGCGGGCTTTGTGGGAGGTGAAAAGCAACATATTAGGCTATGAGATTGAGGGAGAGCCAATAGACGTTAACGATTTGACGATTGCAAGGCAGTATGTATGCAACCAACGTTTAGGCTTGCCTCCTCCAAGAGCAGACTACCTCCGCTACGCCATAATAGAGCTTCTTAAACGGAAAGGCGCGCTGACCAAAAAACAGATTCTAGCAGAATTTGACATAAAAGACGAGAAGAGAGCCAAAAGAGTTGAACGCGCTTTAAAGAATCTTTTGAAAAACGGTTTTTTAAGCGAAAAAGGTGAAGTTTACGCCTTAAACCAAAAGTATGCAGGAACTTGGGAGCGCATCAAAAAACTGGTTGTAAGCATAGGCGACAGATTCTTTTTCGCAGAAAATCCCGAAACCAGCAACCTCATGAAAATAGTGAAGGGTGGAAAAGAGCATTGGCTTACAACCCTTGACATAGCTTTTTTGACGCTTTTCACCTTACACATGCTCATGGAAGAGTGCTGGAATAGGCGTATACTGCTTATAGGCTTGACCAAGGACACAGCGGCAAGAGACTTTAAGCGTCAGCTTATCCCAATAATGTGCAACAACGACCTGTTAAAGGCGAAAATTTCCCAAGAGGAGTTGGAGAAGCTTCCAAACACGGATCGCATGATCCTCCAGTCGGCAAGCATTTTAAACGCGGATAAAATCTCGCCGCCCTGGAGCCTTATAGAGTATGATTCAGCCTTCAGAACCATGGTTTTGGACAAGCAGAACAGGAAGGGCTACGTTTCAGGAGCTATAAAAAACAAGATAGGCTTGGAAAGGGTTTTCCTAAAAACCTATGTGCAGCTAAGCCAAGCTAAAACTGATCCGATGTTGCGAAGCAACGTTCTCCTGGTAGACCGCCTCGTCTACCCAGAATATGATTATAAGCCTGAAACAACCGTGGAGTTTTGGAACGAGCTTAGCGACGGCGCAAAAGAACCCGTTGAAGTAATCCTATTCGTTGACAAAAGCGTGCCTAACAAACTTCAAAACTTAACCATGAGCATTTTAGTGGCTATGGCGCCATCGAATATTCCAGAAGCCTTTGGCCACAACACGCCGCTTTTCATCGCTGACAAAATTGCCAAATGGAATTATAGCCAATTTAAACGTGTTGTGGATACCACCGCCGAATGGATCCTCAACAACCATAAATTGAGAAGATTCATATTCTACATGAGCACGTTTAGAGAGAGGCGAACAGCCATTGAAGCCGCGAGAAGAGAACAAATTTAACAGCCTATGCTTCACAGACTTCAACGGAAAATTCCGCGCTAGGCTGGCCGCTGTGATGCCCCGCTTCTTCGGCGGAGCGGAAGAGTCCAAACTGGCGGGGACAAGTGCCCGCTACCAGTGCCGCATAAAAGTGGAATACCAAAGAGACTTGATGGGACTGTTGGAGGAGGGCATGCTCCTAGCCGTTAAAAACTTTAAGCAGGCGCTTTTAGGCGAGGAACGCTACACGCTTATGGAGATAAGCCGCGTTTGGCCTGAACACTTCGGCTTGAGGGGTCTATCAGACCATGGCTATTATCCCATGCAGTTTGAAATCATAGAACAGTCGGAAGCGGATTGGCTTACAGACGACCGTTCAACCATGATGATTCAGATAGACGCCATCCCCATAAACTACGACCTGGTTATAGGCGGAAACTGCGATTACAGGTTTGTTAAGGGCTTCTCCTATCCCGTGGTGGGCAGCCCCGTTTACATTTTAAACGGTGAAATGATAAACCGCATGTATAACCAGAAAATAACCGAAAAGCTTGGCGTAGACCCATCCAAAACGGTGGAGGATGCAAGGCTTGACCCAAGGCTTGGAGTTGTCAAAATGTTTCAGATAAGCAACACCGTCATCCCCATATATGTGGATTTTGAAAAGCTTGTCCGCTACCATTTTGGGGTTTTCGCCTTCACGGGCGGTGGAAAAAGCAACCTCATGTCCAACATTTTGAGGCGCATTTTACTACACACAAGCGACGTTAAAGTTGTGGTTTTTGACATAAGCTGCGAATACATATTCCTCCTCTTAGATCTGCTTGCAGATGAGGCGATTCCAGCAAAGGTTATTCTCGAACATAGAATCGACTCCATAGAACAGTTTTTCAACTCCGTTGTCAAGCCCCGCGAATACGAGATGGATGAACGCATAAAGGCTGGATTAAAGCGTATAATGGAGCAGGCCAAAGTGGCTTTCTACACGAGGCCCAAGCAGAAGATTCCCACCTACACCCAGTTTTTAGACGAGTTAAGCGAGCAGCGGAAGGGCAACGCAGACAAACCCCACTATTTAAACGCCATTGACAGAATCCACGACGCCATACTAGATTATGTGGAAACCCATGGACTCAGCGAAAACCAAGAAGTAAGCGAAGACTTCGTCAAATACATCGACAAAATCTGTGTGGAAACAATGGAGGAGTTCAGAGTCCACGACAAAAGCGCCCTATACGCTTGGGCAACAACAAGAACAACCATACTAGACCAAATAAGAAAACGCCAAGAAGAAATGAAAGAGGAGACAGGTGGACTCACAGCTGAAAAAATAAGGGAGCTCCTCGAAGGCGACACGAGGCTTGTGTGCATCTCCATATCAGACCCAACAACCATAAAAGAGCTGGTCATAACTTTAACGCATGACTTGCTCATCCGCAGAAAACGCATGTTCCAAGTGAAACCTTACATCCTCCTAGTCTTCGACGAAGCCCAAGAATTCATCCCAGAACTTTCAGGCGCGGCGGGCATAGACAAAAAATGCAGCAAACAGGTAGAGACTCTTCTCCGTCAAGGCCGCAAGTATGGTTTGGGCGTTTGCATGGCCACCCAACGCATAGCCTACCTAAACACCAACGCCTTACAACAGCTGCACACGTACTTTGTAGGCACACTCCCCCGCCCATATGACCGTGCATTAATAAGCGACACCTTCATGATAGACAAAGGCATACTGGAGAAAACCCTAGAATTCGCGCCCGGCGAATGGCTCTTATCCAGCTACATAGCAACAGGCATAGAAAACGTACCAATATTCATCAAGGCAGACAACGCAGAAAAAGAAATAGAAAAATTCCTAAGAAACACGTCTTAAGCCCCATTTTCACCGGAATGGTTCAAATGCCTTTCGTAATAGTAAGGTTCCTAAGAAAATTGCAAAACAATGGATTTTAAGACATGAAAAAGACGGGCTTGACGAATATAAAGATATCCACTTTCTTAAAATTCCATTACGAACTGCAAAACTATGAGCATACGCCTGAAAGCCTACTTTTATTTAACATGCACTTTCAAAAACAGGAGGGCAACCTATGAAAGCAAGTTTTTGGGTTAGAGAAATAGATGAAAAAGTTACACAAGGCATGAAACTACCTGCGACTATGATTCTCTATGCTGTAGACATGGAACACATGGTTTTAACAGCTAAACCTAACAAGACTTTAGAGGAAAAGGCCATCACAAAAATGGAAGTAAGGGTCGTCTAGGAGTAAAATAAGCATGTGATTCTTATTCGAATGAAAATATGCAATTTTTATCGGCTTGATGAAAGTGATTACACCTTTTGGTCTCCGACAAAGACCCAACAACCATTATGATAGCAATCTAGCAAAATTTCTCGCAAAATTAAAGGATAAAATAGAGTAGAAAGAAATTGATTTAGGCTAGTCCGCATTTTTTGAGGAGTTTTTGCCATCTCTGGTCTGTTATTCGCTGGATTTCGTCAACTAGTTTCGCATATTTTGGAGTGAACAAGTGTCTAAAGCGTCCTTGAACTGCTAAGTACTCTTTTACTGGTTTCTTCTTTTGGGGTGCCATGGCTATGACTTTGCTGGGCGCTGAAAGTTGGTATTCTCCGTTTATGCATTCCCATAGGGGGAAGACGCATGTTTCCACCGCTAGGCGGGAAAGCTCTACGGATTTGGCTGGGTCGCTTCTCCACCCACGGGGGCAAGGCGCAAAAACGTGTAAGAATGCTGGGCCTTCCACTTCTAGGCCCTTGCGCACTTTTGTTATTAGGTCCCGCCAATAATAGGGCGCGGCTGTAGCCACGTATGGAATTTCATGGGCCACCATGATATCGGCTATGGGCTTTTTTGGTTCAAGCTTGCCGGGGATAACTTCGCCGGCGGGCGATGTTGTTGTGGACGCGCCCAAGGGTGTGCCGCCGCTTCTCTGGATGCCAGTATTCATGTAAGCCTCATTATCGTAGAGCACGAATAGGAAGTCGTGGCCCCTTTCAACAGCACCGGAAAGGGCTTGAATGCCTATATCATAGGTGCCTCCGTCTCCAGCTATGGCGATAACGTCCACATGCTCGTCTTTTACGCGTCCCTTTTTCCGCATTATCTTGATGGCTGTCTCTATTCCAGAGGCATTAGCGGCTGCATTTTCGAAGGCCGTGTGGAGCCACGGCACAGCCCATGAAGTGTAGGGATAAATGGTTGAGACCACTTCCATGCATCCTGTCGCCATGGTCACTATGGTGGGTCCTCTGACAGCCTTCAATATAAGCCTCATAACTGTTGCTGGAGCACAGCCTGCGCATGCCCTGTGTCCAGACATGAAGAGGTCTGGCTTTTCGGCTATGTCTTTTGCCGTAAACTTCCACTCTTCGCTTTGCATTTGCCTATCCCTCCTTTACTCTCTTAAACCAACATAGCGTATGGGCGTTTCAACATGGTTTTTCTCGACAATTTCTTGAAGGTCTTTGTAGATGGCGTGTATCTGCATGGGGCTGGTGTCCCTTCCGCCAAGCCCGTAAATGTAGTTGACAACGAAGGGCCTCCTGCCAGAATCATAAAGCGCGTGGCGAACCTCGTGGAAGACCGCTCCGCCATGGCCGCCAAAACTCATGCTTCTATCCATGACGGCTATGGCTTTCACGTTTTCCAATGCTTTTCGAATATCTTCCACTGGCAGCGGTCTGAAAGCACGTATTCGCAGCAGCCCCGCCTTAACGCCTTCAGCCCTTAACTCGTCTACAACGGTTTTAACCGTGCCAGCTGTGGAGCCTAAGCAGACTGTGGCAATTTCGGCGTCCTCGAGGAAGTAGGGGTCGAGCAGTCCGTCGCCGTAGCTTCTCCCGCTTATCTGGGCATACTCGTCGTGCACTTGCCTAATAATCTCAAGCGCCTTTTTCATGGCTTCCTCCTGTTGCCGTTTAAACTCGAAGTAGTAGTTTGGGAAAGCCAGTGGTCCAAGGGTCATGGGGTTTTCAGGGTCAAGCCTAAGAGGCGCTTGCTTACCCTCATGGGTGAGCACCTTTGGAAATTGGCGGATTCCAGCAAAGTTTTTAACAGTTTCGTCTGGCAGCACGTTCACGTTTTCCACGGAGTGGCTTAATTGGAAGCCGTCGAGGCAAACCATGGCTGGCAATAAGACCTCTGGATGCTCAGCTATCCGAAAAGCCTGTATAACCGAGTCGTAAACTTCCTGGGCGTTTTCAGCGTAAATCTGTATCCAACCGCTATCCCTCTGGGCCATGGTGTCTGAATGGTCGCCGTGAATGTTTATGGGCGCGGACAGGGCGCGGTTTGCAATGGCCATAACCACTGGTGCACGGCAGCCAGAAGTCACGAAAAGCATTTCATGCATTAGAGCTAAGCCTGCAGAAGCCGAAGCCGTGAAGGTTCTTGCGCCGGTTAGCGATGCTGCAAGACACGCTGTTAAGGCGCTGTGCTCAGATTCCGTGCAGACGAAGGCTGTTTCCACCTCGCCGTTAGCCACATACTCGCTGAACCTTTCAACAATAATTGTTTGTGGCGTAATGGGGTAAGCAGCCACAACATCCACGTCGCACTGTTTAACCGCGTAGGCAACAGCCTCATCACCGTTTAAAGCCAAAACCTTCTTTTCAACAACACTTTTCATCAACCAAGCCTCCCACTATTCAAGTTTCATTTCAATCGCCTTGACGGGGCACTCGTTGGCGCAAACCCCGCAGCCCTTGCAATAATTATAGTCGAATTCAATGTCGCCCTTATCCGCCTTCCAATGTATTGCTCCATCTGGACAGAAAATAACGCATAAGAGGCATCGAGTGCACTTCTCCAAATCCCTTACGGGCTTATAGGTTTTCCAGTCTCCCGTTAGGAATTCGGTGTTCGGCTTCCAGCACACCGCAGCTATGGAGATTTCCTTCCAACCCTTCTCTTGGGATGTCATGCGGAACGCGCCTCCCTATAAGCTTCTTCTATAACTGCGAAGTTTTTCTCCGCTATGTCGCTCCTAAAACGTTCCTTAACAGTCTTCTTTATGCTTTCTAGACTGACCACCCCACTTGCACAGGCAACCGCGCCGAGCATGGCCGTGCTTGTTATGGGCAAACCCAAAATTTTTATGGCTATTTCAGTAGCCGGGACAGTCCAAACCTCTATATTATCCCCATTAAGCTTCTGCTTAACCCCAGCTGGGCTATCCTTTGAGTTAATTATAAGCTTCCCTTTTTCGCCAAGACCCTCCGTCACAGGCACCGCCTTCACTAACGTCGGGTCTAAAACAACGACAACATCTGGATTGTAAACAGCACAGTGAATTTTTATGGGCTCAGTGCTTATTCTGGTGAAGGCTGCAACGGGCGCTCCCATCCTTTCAGGGCCAAACTCTGGAAAGGACTGAATGTATTTACCCTCATAGACAGCGGCTCTTGCAAGCAACTCGCTGGCTGTCCACGCGCCTTGACCGCCTCTTCCATGCCACCTAACTTCAATCATTTTTTTCAAGGCTTAACTCTCCATAGACTTCTCAAAATTAGTAACACCGCCATATACAGTTTTCTAAGCGAAAACCATAAAACCGCGAATCTAAGCGGAGGCTCAAACCAAATTAGGATATTAGGTCTTTTAAAACCTCTTTAACGGGTGCTTCTAGAAGTTTTTTAACACGGTTTAAAATTTCAACTCCATTTTTTGTCGTTGAGTAATATTTAATGCGCCGTCTCCCCTTTTCCACCCATTTTCCTTCTATCAGCCCGTTCTCTTCAAGCTCATAAAGAAGAGGGTAAACAACTCCTGAATGGAAACTCCACCCGGTAAGCCTCCTCAACTCTTTGAAGGTGCTGTATCCAGACATAGGTTTCTGGTTCAAAAGCCAAAGTATTATGACTCTGCTGAAGCCTCTAACAGTGGCTTTTATTAGGTCTTTTTCAAGCTCAACCATCGATGAATCTTTCACCGTTAAACCATTTTAAACGCTAGGCTTTACACTTAACAGGAATATAAGCGCTATTGCCCAAACGGAAAATTCATATATCATAATTTAAAACATTTTCATGAAAGCCTATGGTTAAAATCGGCGACGCCTTCATCCGCAGCCTCGAAAAGCCCATAATCCTCTGGCTTTTATCTCACAAGCCGAGACATGGATATGAGCTTATAGCCGAGTTTAAGAGGCTTACTGGAAGAACCCTCAAACCAAGCATAGTCTACCCCTTTCTCCATAGACTTGAAAAGGAGGGGTTTGCAAGCAGCCAATGGACCATCAAAGGCAAACGCAAAATTAGACACTACGCCCTAACAAAAAACGGTGAAGAACTCCTCAGAAAAGTGCGAGAAACATTCACAAAGCCATTCAAAGAATTTTTGATGGAAATAATCGGCGAAAACAACATAAATACAAAATTCACTCATACCACCTAAGAACCGCCTCAACCGCCTCATCGGAATAACCCATCCTCTTCAACATTCTACGCAACTGACGCTTATCCAAACGGAAACCCCGACCACCATAATAATAGGCATATGTTGTTTTCATAATCAATATTCCAAATACAGATACATCCCAAACGCAACACAAACCATTCCACCCGTTCTCATTCGCTGAACAAAATGCCCGAAAATTATAGAAGCTCATGTTACTCCGAAAGAGAAAATAGATAGTAGACGTTAAAAGTAAAAGAGCCTTCCAGAAGTGGCCGAGGTGAGGTATTTCTGCCTCGGATTGGCGAAATCTCCCGCAAATCCCCTCTTTTTCTGTTTTCCGCTTTGATAGGTGTTGCTTTTGCATGTTGAGGTTAATTCTGAGGTTCTGAGTTTCTTTCTGTTTTGAAGCCTGGAGCGCGTAATGTTTATGGTCGGGTTTTCAGCGACTTTCAAGAATTTTACTCAAGTGGATTAGGCGTTTCAGACTCTTTTGGCATTAAGATGCCTAAGTTTAACACGAAAGAAAACAGGCGTATCGTTCATAACTTTTTTTGGGACTGCGTATTATGGATGCAATACCAGTAGCTGGTATTTCTACTCAAAAATACCAGTGGTTGGTATTAAGAACAGCCGGTCCTTTAAACTACTTAAGGATTATTTAGCTAATCGGAAATTTGAAGAGGATACGATGTGTCCTCGGGAGTTGTGCATGCCTACTTCCGCAAAACAGCCACACTCGCTTAGGGCTGCATTTCGGTCCTTTTAAGCGATCATAAAGTTGATCCGCTATACATAGAATATTGGATGGGCCACAAACTGCCAGAGCAACAAGGCGGATATATAAACAAAAGCATTGAAAGCTGGCGCCAAACGTATAAGGAACAAGCAGAACCATGGCTAACACCACAATACAAAGACACAATCATTTAACAGCGACTAACAGAAAATTTGGAACAAATGTTTTAGTTCTTACTTATCTTTGACGAACCCTTCGCGTCTTGTATATGATAGCCCAAAATTATGCTCCCGGAAAACGCTTTGAATTAATTAAGTTTAAATCACCCAAATAATTAATCTCGTAGCCAACGATTTCGATTCTTTGTTTTTCTTCTTCTGCTTTGCCACGATATAGAATAAGTATGATTAGATATTTTTCTTCTGGTATTCTGATTCCGTGGTGGGCCACGAGGGCTGACAGTTCATCTAAAACTTTTTGCCTATCCTTCAACTTTGGAGCAAAAATCCCCACTTTTGTGTATGATTTCACATCTGCTAATTTCCAGAAATCATCTATTATAGAATCAACATCCTGTCCTGAAAGCTCAGACTCCAAAGCCAACTCTATCCAGTTAGCTTTATCATACTTATCTGAAAAGCACCAGCATAAATCGACGAGATATTCATTGGAAACTTTATTGTCAAGATTAAGAATGCCATACTTTTTGTCAACGTAAATCTGATATCCGTAAAACTTTCCAAGTTCTGCAAAGAAATTTAAAATGCTGCTTGTCCACTTATCCCAATTATCTTGCCAGCTTAATTTCATTTCAGGAAAGGCTTCTATAAAAGCATCGAAGAGAAATTTACATGAACGCAAGTTAACAGTTTCATCTTTTAATTTCTTAAAAAATTCTGGACATATCATTCTACCTTTTTTAATTGTCAAATTACAACCCAATTACCAGTTTCCAGATTCAAGAAGATATAAAATTTTGCCTACCTGTTTCATTAATAATTTGTGCTCTACCCTTTCTACGCTATTGCATTTTAGTTTGGTCTATTAATGGTGATTATTCAGTTTTAGTCTTATCGAGTTGGTTTTTTGATGGCAGTTTTGGAATTAATCTAAATATCTGCGGTTTAACCATCAAGAAAGTAGCTCCAGATTTTCTAAGCGCATCTAACTCTTCTTGACTCAAGATAGGTTTAAAACCAAGTTTTACTCTGCTTACTCGCTCTTTTTCATATTCCGACTCAGCAGATACTATATAGAACTTAATTCCACCCTTCGTTACTTTTGAAACAACTACACTTAATTCTAATTCGAGTGAATCAAGATAAAAGACGGGTTCCTTTTGGATTTCAGAATCTTTCCTGAATTTTATGATATCTTTCCTTACAGCTTTTGCAAGTTCATAAATGCCTACTTCTTTTTCTTGCATACACATCACAGCCTATTTGAATGTATGGACGCTAAACCTCTTAACTTTTTCAGTGATTAAAAAGTGTTATACGCGACGTCTTCTGTTAACGATGACTAACAGAATATAATTGAAGAAAAAGAAAGGAAATTTTACGGAGGTTGGTGTTTTCTTTTAGTTTTCCAGAATGTGGTTGCTATTAGGGTCGTCAGCGTGAACATTATAAGGGTTAGGGTTGATGGAAGCTCAGGTATGACGTTGGTTCCTTGGATTATAACTGTATGTGTGCTGTGGTTGTAGGTGAAGTAGAGATATGTGAAATTTTCGTCTTGGAATCTGGTGTAGTCTGTTACTGGCTGATCATCTACAAAAATGGTCCAGCCGTTATCAGCCCATAGTAGGCTTTTGGGAATGGTTACCCTGCAGAAGCCTACTGTTCCATCGGTGCCATTAACGTTAAAACAGACACTTTTTTGGTCAACGTCGAATTTGAAGTTTGAAATTGTCGAGTTGCTCACAATATTAATGTTATAAGCTGTTTCATTCCAAACACCAGCTTCAAAAGTGTTGAAAGGTTTCATAAGCGGGTAATGGTCTGTTTTGTTTGCATCAACAATGTATGGTGTATCTCCTATGCCGTCGCTGCCGGTTTTATTCTGGTATGGACCACTGAATAGGTCTGCTTCGCTATAATCGCTCCAATAGTTTCCACCTGAGGGATAACCATCATCCCAAATGTTGATGGAAGACGGAAGAGAAGGATTATCCCATGACGAATCGTATACTTGGAGGGTGTTGTTTATGAAGTTGTTATGGTAAAACTTATTATTCGTGGAATTGTAGAGACTGATGCCATACCAGTTGTTTGTTATGGTGTTTCCGCTAATGGTGTTATTTGAAGAGGAAGAGGGAACGAAAATACCATACTGATTATCTGATATTATGTTTTCCACTATTTCATTAAATGTAGCGAGATCATAAAGCGATATGCCCCATTGTGTATTCTCGCTTATGGTATTTCGTAGCAATTTATTATGAGATGTTTGAAGAAGACATATGCCGTGAAAGTTGTTTATTATAGTATTATTAGAAATTATATTGTTAAATGCTTTGCTGGTAATTCTAATGCCAGGACATTTATTATTAAATATAAAATTTCCATCCACTATACAATTAGAAGATCCGAGAAGCCAAATTCCCTCATCATTTCCCTTTACGACATTATTTTGAATTTTAACATTTGAGCATTTTCTTACACCTATGCCTACATGTTGCATGCTGGGAAGCGAAGGATTTGAACCGTTCTGAACGGTAAAACCATTAAAGATAACCCCTGAAGCATCGTCTATTGACACAACAACTGTTCGCTGCATACCATCTATTATCGTCGTATCTCTATTTTCTCCCTTCAAAGTTACCGTTTTATTGACAATGATATTTTCAAAATACAAACCCGACTTAACGTATATAGTGTCTCCAGGGTTTGCAGCGTTTATAGCGGCCTGTATAGTTGAATAATCATCTGGAACTATAATTGTTTTAGCCTCTGCTTTGAACGGGATATTAAATAGTATTAAAAGCAACATGCCGATCAGAAGCATCTGCATCATCATTCCAAGAATAGCCTTCCTCATTTTTAAAGCTCCTATCGAGAAAAAAATAATAGACCAAAAGTTAACTTAAAACTTACGGAAACCCCCCATAAATTCTTTGGCACTCTGCTAGAGATATTAAGGGGAAAGGCGATAACCAAAGGTAAACTGAGTGTGAACTTTCGAGCTACTTATTTACTGTGCGTTTATGTCCTTTTCTTCTTCCCAGCGGTTCTATAGTCCATCGCTTTAATATGTTGACCATTTACTGAAATAACTTGTCTTTACGCCATAAGAGAAGTGCGTCTTGCACTGCCTTTTCATGGGCTTCATCTTTGCTCATTCCATTGGCTCGGTAGTATATCTGCTTCAGCTCATGCGTGCGCGAAAGCCATTTGGAAATTGGCCAACAATTATAGTAGCATACATCGGGCCTTTAAAGGGAGATGTTTGGGCTTGGCAATGGCACACTCTACCTGTTACTTTAATAGGTGTGGGAAACACAACTCAATGTGGAAAATACTCAGTTATCTGGATGCCCACTGCCACTGGAACATGGTGGATTTCAGCTGGCCTCGCCCCTTTTTGGCATGCGACTGATGAGATTATCCAGACGAGGCTTCAGATGCGCTCTGCTTAAACGTTATTCCTTACGCTGATTCCGTTTTTCAGTCATATCCAACGCAACGGCCTCGCAGTTGGCTTTCAACTCCATAAATATGAAGCTAAGCTTTACACTTGAAGGGCCGAGCGAAACTGTGGGGTTTGTCGACGTATTTATCTCCAAAACCTTACTGGAAGATCCAAACGTTTTGGAAGTATATCTTAACACTACGAAACTAAGTCCAGAAAAATATATCGTATGCTCGATGGGCAATTCATGGCGTTCGCATTTAGAAATAACTTTTGCCAGCAAATACGACGTCTCTATAATAATTCCAGAATTCGCGTCAACCATATGCATCATAGTGTTTTTAATTTTCACATCAACCACTGTTGTCTTATGCAAAAGATTGCGCAAAGCCAAGTATTAATGCGCGCGCGACAAGTTGTTCGGTTAATAATGACTAAAAGAATATTAAAAAGAGAAATTAGGGAGGTTGATGTTTTCTTTTTGTTTTTCCAGAGTGTTGTTATTATCAGGGTTGTTAGCATAAGCAATATGAGAATTGGATTTTGTGGAAATTCTGGGATTACTTGATATATGCAGTAGGCTTCGGTTCCATCGATGGTTGCGTTGTTTCCTGCATGGTCATAGGCCACTATTTTGTATCTTACCAACGTGCCCGCTGGCTGTCCTGGTATTGTGGCCATGTATGAACCGCTTGCTGAGTTATAGTTCATTGGTAGACTGGTCCATGTATCTCCATTATTAGTTGTGTAGAATAGTGTGACGTTTTTTACCCCGCTTATAGCGTCTGTCACGTTCACTGATATGGTTACTTCTTGATCTGGAAATACATCTCCATCCGGTATGCGCGATGGGGTTCCTATTGTTGGAGGGGTTATGTCTTCTGGAACCCATGGGTTCATGAGAGGATAATTATCCTTTTCATTTTCTTTAATGACGTATGGTGTGTCGCCTATTCCATCACTTCCTGTTTCATTTTGATATGGACCACTAAACTTGTCCACGCCAGTATAATCGCTCCAATAGTTTCCGCCTGACGGATAACCATTATCCCAAATACTTGCAAACGATCCAGGCTCTGTTATAGCCTGTTGGGTATTATTGATAAAGTTGTTGTGGTAAATGATGTTTCCTCCGGACCAGTATCCCATAACAATGCCCTCGTTATTGTTAGATATAGTATTATTAATGACATAATACCCGCTGCTATCTTCATCAAAATAAATTCCTCTAAAGTTATTTGAGATGTAATTGCCAACGATGCTGTTGTTAGTGCTACTTCCCAGCAAACATATGCCGATGCCTGAGCCGTATTTCGAATTTGTTATAATGTTACCAACTATGGTATTGTTTTGGCCTGGGTGGTCAAGCCATACTCCCATTAGATTCCCTGAAATCAGACTTTGAGAGAGCATATTTCCACCTAAAGAGGCGTTTGGAAACCTTTGTGATCCGCAAAAATGAATCCCGATGTAGTTATCTAATACCATTACATTTTTGATTTGAGAGAATGCAGTATGAGCAAACAGCACTCCTTGAAGGTTATTTGAGAGCGTCAGATCTTTCACTGTAATGTTTGTTGAGTGCACAGCTGCCACGTATCCTGCATCTGGTGGGATCTCTCGGTTATGTTGGTCAACCCAATAATAGATTGGCTTTCCATTTACAGTGTTTGATGTGTCTATATCTTGAACATAATCGTTATAATATGGCTCGCTGGAATCACCTAATACCCCGAAATTAAACATATTATCCGTTATATTGTTAAACCGCATAATGTTGCCTCCAGAATATACTAAAATAACCCCGAGCGTGTTGTTTAATACATCATTAGCAATTATTTGGTTGTTGGCAAAAACGTAAGGCGGCTCAACAAAAAAAGAGCCTTGTATAAAGAAACCAAAAGCATTCGCGGATACTTTATTTCCCCTGACAACATTATCCTTTGAATTCATAAAATTAAGCCCAACAAAGTTGCAGAAAACTTGGACATTTTCAATGATTGAGCTGTTTGTATATGCCAGTAACACTCCTTGAAGATTGTTTGACATGTTTAGATTCTTAACAGTCACATTTTGTGAGTTTATCAAACCCAGATATCCAATATCGGAATAAACTGCCGAGTCCATGACAATATCAGTTTGATTAACTTCATAATAGATTCGCTTTTCATTTAAAAAATTCGAAGTGTCAATATCATGTAGGTATTCTGAAAGAGTAAAACCATCAACTCCAAAATTGTAAACATTATCGTATATGTGGTTATTTCTCATCGTGACATTGCTGGACCAGTGTAGCCTGACACCGTAGAGGTTCTTCATTATTGTGTTGTTTCCCAGCCAGATATCAGCGGATTGCTCTATAAGGATGCCGACTGGCGGTGGCCACAGAAAACCCAGCGACTCTAATGATTGGGAATATGTGTATCCTGTTCCACGAATTATGAAGCCATTAAAGTTAATGTTGTTTGAACTATAGATTCTGACGACTGTTGCATTTTCTTCACCCTGAATTATGGTGTTTGTTGAGTCCATTGCAACTATTGTCAAGTTGCTTTTGCCGCTGATAAGAATCTGCTCAGGGTATGTTCCTGGATAAACGATAATAGTGTCCCCTGGATTGGCTCTGTTTATGGCTTGCTGAATTGTGGGATAATCATTTGGAACAATAATTGTTTTCGCTGTGGAAAGTTGAATGTTAAATGTTAAGGTTGTAAAACTGGCTAAAAGTAAGGCTAAAATTAGTGTGAGTATAGGCTTCTTCATTTTTATTTCTCCTTTAATAAAAATATTTTTGGCATATTTAGGCTTAAAAGTTTTGTAAAAATCCAAAGCGTTGAAAAGTAGCGATCGAGTGATGAAACTGACACCTAAAATTGCCAACATTTTAACCCTCTAATCTTTTGCGTGTTAAATGGAGAATTCTTCCAAAAGTTTTAAAAACGAAATTAGGAAAAAATAATTTTAAGGTGTTTGACTTGCGTTCGATTATTAAAAGCTTGATTGCATTTGGTTTTGGAGTTATTTTCACTATGGTTTTAGTTTATGGTGTTCTGTATTACCATTTTGGGGCTGAGAGAAATGCTAAGAGCGCCCCGCTTGGTAGTCCTTTTGGGGGCATTTCTCTTTTGGCCCCTCCAGCTTATGCTGTTGAAGCTACTGAAACCACTCCTCCATTGAATACGAGTAGGATAGGTCTTATAGCCTATTATCAGCGTGTTGGTGGATGGACGTTGGCAGATACCGTTCCAGCCTTCGTTAGCTACTTTGACGGAGGCAACTATTATGATGGCTTAGTCCGAGTGTGGGACAGCGGAACCATAGGAGCTTCGTCTTCGGTCAGTCATGATGACTGTGTGAATGTGAAAGTTAGGGTTAGGGCTGATGGATGGATACTCGCCTGGTTTGACCGTTACCTGGACGACGCGGGAGCCATAGTTTGGTGGGGACATACCCGAGGCCAAACCGGTTCACCCCCAGCTTATTCCACCACTCTTTCCAGAGCCATAGAAATAGTGTTATAGTTGCTGGAGTTGGCTTCCCAGGATATGACATGATTAACATGTATGACTATTCAGAGCCAACAGCCACCAGACTTTTAATATTCGGCCATTCAATTCGCGACACGACCGTCAACTATTATTACACGATTCCTGCAAACTCAACCATGGTGCCAATTAAATTGCTTATCCGAGCCGGAGGGTGGGGAAGTGCAAATTTACGGGTCGACGGGGGACTGGTCTATGAAAGAACGGGAAACCCATGGGGTTGGTCAACCTTTCAGATTGATGCATGGACAAAAGGTGTTCAGCACACAATTACTCAATATGGCGGTTACCATAGTGTGGCTTTCATTATGTGGACTGGTTAGAAATGTTTAAAGGCTTCGTCTCTGCATTCAATTTGGCTTTATTTTTAGTGTTTCTACTGTCAATTTATTGTGCAAATTTTGTTCCACTTGCCTGGGCTTCTGAAGTGGTAATGGAAGTTCGAGATGTCCTTTTTGCTTTTGGTTGGTCAGCGAATACTGGTGACCAGTGGCTTGTTAACGGCGAAATCATAATACTAAACAGCAAAGCGTTAGTCTTGCCACCTTCCGCTCCAATAGAGGGTGATGCAGGCCCAGTGCAGACGAACCTGTATGCGGTGTATTTGAACAATATTCAATTTAGTCATGGATGGAGCTCCAATGTAAGCGACAGATATAGACCATCTACATCCATGATTGTTGGTGTTGGACAGGCTTTTAATACTAAGGGCTTGGTTGAACCTCCTTATGCACCTATCTACGAGGATGCCGGTCCAGCGCAAACTAATCCTTCGCTAATATATTTAAACAATATAGGTTTTCATAATGGTTGGAGCCAAACCATAACGGATCGTTACAGACCTTCGGACTCCATGGTTGTCGGCTCTCAGTCGGCTTTCAATTCAAAGGCCTTCATTGCTCCACCGACAACGCCTATCAGCGAAGACGCTGGCCCGTCGCAACTTAACCCCTCTTACATCTACTTTAACAATATTGGATTTTCCTATACTTGGAGCCCACATCTTGGAGATAGATACAGACCTTCAACGTCCATGATTGTAGGCTCTTTATCAAGTTTCAACTCGAGAGCTTTCATCGAACCTTCAATCCCATCAGATGCAGGACCACATCAACAAAACTTAGCCATAATATACCTTAACAACATAGGCTTCCATTTCGCTTGGAGTCCCAACTCTGAAGACAGATATAGCGCATCAACCACCATGGATGTAGGTCCATTAACACCTCTCAACCCCCAAGCACTAAAAGTTCCTCCATCATGGGCTATAGGAATCGACACAACACCTCCACTAATTGACATTCCAATCCGCGAACCTTCCGGCGATGTAATGCCAGACCAGCCTGTCAAAGTGTTAGTTGCTGTCACTGATACGGAGAGCGGGGTGAAAAACGTGACACTGGCCTACACCGTTAACAACGGCACTTCATGGTTCGACATCCCAATGGTTTACAACGAAACAACAAGCAAATACGAAGCAACAATCCCGGGGCAGCCAATTAACACTTTAGTAAGATTCAAAATAACAGCCTACGACAACTACGAAAACAATGCAACAAGAGATGGAACAGAACCATACTTCACCTACGAAGTTATCCCTGAATTTCCATCACTTAGCATATTTGCGTTCTTCGTATATGCCTCATTAATTGCACTAATCTTCTTTACGAGGAAAATCCAAACTAAAAGAAATAAGATACAAATACAACGCATTGCCCCTGTCAACACGAGCTAATTAAAACGAGGAGATATTTTATACTTAAGAATATTGTAAATTAACTATTAGTAAAAATGTTTTGAGGTAGCTTCCTCTTCTTTACTGAAGCGGCAATGAATATTATTAAAACCATGAGAATTGCAGGTATTACAGCTAGCGGGAATTCTGGGATAACATGGGTTCCTTGTATTATCACTATGTGGGTGGTGTGGTTGTAGGTGAAAAACAGGTATGTGTAGTTTTCGTCTTCCGTCTTGATATAGTTTGTTATTAGGTTTTCTCCTACTGTTATAACCCACCCGTCTTCAGCCCATAATAAGCTTTTTGGAATGGCTACTCTGCAGAAGCCTGTTGTTCCATCATCGCCTGTCACATTAAACTTTAGAAATGGCCCAATATCCGGGTTAAACTGGATGTCAGTGACTGAGGAATTGCTTATAATGTCATCGCCGATTTGAATTTTGCACCGACGAAATTTGAATCTATAGGGAGGAGTAGACGAAAACGATAGGAGGTAGGCATAGGCCTATAAGCAAAACTTTAAAATGCCCACCGTTTATTCAAGCCTTTTAGCTTAAATGTTGTTGTTCCTTGGAAAACGGCAACAACAACACAAACATCATTCGAACAGAAAGGCTTACGTTACAGTTACACACGAAAAAATATGCGTGTTTAAAGGTAGTTAACTTAACTTGTAAATGGAAAGAGACCATGTTTGATTGAGGCTCTTAATTTTAAGAAGCGATGATGACTAAGATGAGCTTGGATAAACGAAACCTACTACACCTATCGTTCCCGACGACGAGTCTGGCGGTTCTTTTAAAAACGCTTTTCTCCAAGCTCTTTTTGTTTCCTCGGGCCATGCTTCAAGTCCCGCTGAAGTCCATATTCCACTTCGGCTGTCCCCACTATGAGAGCTTGGTTTGGCTTCAGGAACTAATTGGGGAAAATTCTCAAGGATCTTCTTAGCTCTTTCAATTATGTGGGATGGCGCTGTTTGCATTGCCTCCCGCGCCATCGCGTCCAACTCCGAATTTTGTTCTCCTTTCGCTAACCATGACATCCAGCCTGCGAGGTTAATAGCCTCTTCAGCTTCCCTTTCTGCCTCTTGGCTTTCTTGCTCTCTCCATCCAATCTTTGGGGCAAGCTCGTAAAGGATAGGACGCACAGTTTCAGGAGTTTTTCCAATCTTCACCGCTAATTCTTTAACTGTTGGTTCCCTCAAAAAGTAAAGCTGGAGACGCAGCTCCTCAACAGCTTTCTCAACAGCTTCTTTAAGCTGCGGTTCAAACTCAGCATGCTTCGCATATTCAACCGCTGTTTCACACCAGTAAAGCTTAAAGTTTGGAGGTGGTGGATACCCGATAAAAAACTGTTGTTTTAACGGCTTCAAAGTTATTTTTTGTCCTTCAATAGGCACAAGCATGTTCTTGAGAATTTTGAGAAGAACCTTCTTCTCCTCCAAGTTTGCCCATCTAACTTGTATGCGACCGCCAGGCGACAGCAAAAACACTGTTTTTGTATCCTTAAACCTCAACCAGATAAGGCCTTTCCCGGTTTTCTCCACCACAGCAATACCTGATCGGCATAGTCTTTCATAGGTGGCTTCATAGTCAAAATCAGATTCATAAACAACTTGGTTCGGCATCTCGCACCGAAAAATACCCCGTATCTCGGCGCCATATATGTTTGTCGGTGAAAAACAGTGTCAAAAAGAGTAATCTTCGCAAGAATGGATGAAAAAGAGGTTCAACTAATCAAAAAAGTTGCAAAGGCCAGAGGGGAAGACCTAAGCGACTTCGTCAGAAGAGCAGTGAAAAAAGAGCTTGCAAGGCTGTCATACCTAACCGACGAAGAAAAGAAGGCCTTAGCAGGTTAAGAGGTGTCTACTATGAATGAAGACGACTTGAAACTTTTCCGACAAATAGCAAAAGAAACAGTTGCTGAAACGCTTGACACTGAAGTTTGGGACGCCATATTCGAGCTTATAAACGCTGTAGATGCAGGAATCGCATCCTTCAAAAAGAGGCTGAATGTTGAAAAAGACATTACGTCGCTTTCATGGAACCCTGAAAAAATCAAGTGGGATCAAGCTGACGGCAAAAATGGACCATACGAACGCTCAGAAGATGTGAACAATCCGGAATTCAAGACCATGCTTAAAGATCTAACAAGGCATGGTGGCAAGCTGACGCGAAACGGTTGGTTCTATTGGACATTCAAAAACGGCTTAGCCGTTGGCAGGAAAAAGCGGGGCTGAAACGTTTGGATTCAACACTTCCAGGGTGTATTTGCAACTTTGGCCGTCCATTAGCTCCCAACAAATGTGAAAGGTGCCGTGTGAGGGAGATATGTAGGAATGCTTCAAAACTTAAAAGAGGCTGCCCGTGAGTATTGGCTTCAGGGCTTTAATGTTGTGGCTGTTGCTTACGAGCAAGATGAGGATGGTAAAGTTTCGAAGAAGCCTCTTGTTGAGTGGGGTAGGTGGCAAACTGAAAGGCAAAGCTTAGAGGACTTTGAAACGCAACCGTGGGATGTTGCTGACGGCTTCGGAGTTATCTGTAACATCCCAAATAATGACGGCTATTACTTGGCTGTTGTAGATTATGACGTAAAAAATGTCAGCATTGAAGTCCGACAAAAGGGTGAAGCGTTTCTTAAGCGTTTTCCCATAACGCGGATGGAACAAACAGTCTCAAAAGGAAAGCACCTCGTCTATTTGAGCAAAGTTAAGCCTAAACCCGTAAGCTCATACCATGACAGCCACGGCTTAGAGCTTATAGCCGGACCTAAAATTTGCATCATGGCTCCTTCCAAGGGCTATGTGAAGCTCAACGAAAACCCGCCAACAATAGTCGAGGATGCTGAAGGCCTGTTTTATCAAATTTTAGGAGTTAATGATGGTAGGACGCCAGCAAATGAAGAATTACCCGTCGATACGCTGAAAAAGTGGCTTGAAAAGGTTAAGGAGGGCTTGAATGTTGCGGGAGAGGGAGCCCAATACCTTTACGTGCATTGCCCATTCCACCCACCTGACAACCATCCAAGCTTCGCCATCCACAAGACAAAATATTACGCCATTGACTACCATGACAACAGGATCTATAGCCTCAAACAGCTGGCTGAAGCTTTAGGCATCGAGCTTGACGGCTTAAAAAAGACGCTTGGCGTATACCTCGGCAATTTTAGGCTTAACGTTGTAAAAAGAGATGCTTTTCTGCATGACAGCCATGGAGAGCCAATTTTCACATGTAAACTTTACGCTTTGAACACTGAGAAAACGAAAGCCAAACTTTCAGAGTTAACCGGCCTCGATAAGAGGGAGCTGGAGCGGAAAGTTGCAGCTCTCGCCTTCCGTGCCCATATGATGCAGAAGGGTGAAGATGAAGGCAACAGAGTAGAAGATGAAGACAATACTGAGCAGCCTTTAACGTTGGATGCGGAGGTTGAGGCGCGTATAGAGGCTGAAATGGAAAGGATTATTGAGGTTGAAAACATACTTGAAGCTTTGAAACCTCACTTGGACGTTGTGGTTGTCGGCGAAGATGAAAATAAGAAAGCCATTTTGATTTTGCTTTCAGGCTCGAAGTTTGAGGAGGTGGAAAAGAAGCAGATATTACTTTTGAAGGGGACTGAAGGCGGAGGAAAAACAACCCTCGCTTCAACCCTAACAGGCTTTTTCAAAACCAAGGAAGTTGGACGTTTTTCAGAGCACGCTTTGGAATATAGCGATTTGAAGGGCTACGAGGTTCTTTACATCAAAGAGCTTGGCAGTATGGACATGGACAAGCAGGGAGTGGCCTCAATCAAGTTTCTCAGCGCTGACGATAAAGGCTTTATTGTCGAATACACTGTGAAAGACGGAGATGGAAAGTTCAGAACCGAGCAGAAGCGCATTCCAGCAATAACCACTGTTAGCACCACGACGAGGCTTGTTTTGGACAGCCAGTTTGAACGTAGGGCTTGGCTTTTTAACGTTGACGAAGGCGAGGAGCAGACTGAACGCATAAAGAAGTGGAAGGCTTGGCTTGGAAGACAGAGGGACGAGGTTAAGCTTGGAATACGCAAAATCACGGATTATGATTTTAGCAAAGAGATCATCAGACGTGTTGTTTCAAATTTGAAGCCTCAAAAGATAGTTATCCCATTCAGGGAAACCCTAACAGAAGTTTTAGGTTCCAAAAATCTTAGAGTAAGAGGCGACGTTGACAAACTATACACATTCATAGAACTCTATGGGCTTTTCAACATTAAGCGTCTACAAAAGCTCAGAGAAGACGTTTACGCTTTAACGCCGGAAGTAGCCATTGAAGCCCTAAAGATCATTGAGAAGCCCCTCACAAACATGCTTAGCAAAATGGATGATAGGGTCAAGCCGCTGCTTGAAGCCTTGAAGGAAATACCTGGAGTTGAGGAAAGGCAGACGGATGAAGGGCAAACATATGAGGAGCCCATAAGGTATGACGTGAAAGGAGCTGAAATTGACAAGAAAGTTAGGGAGCAAATTGCGATAAGGCTTGGAAAAAGCGAGAGAACGGTCAGGGAGCTTCTAAACTACCTCGAAGCATGCGGCTATGCAAGCAGCGACCAGAAAAAGCCGAAAACCTACACCCTGCTTTACAACGTTGAGGACGTAGAAGCCAAAATCATCGGGGTTTCGGCGATTTCAAAAACCGCCGATCTTCTGATGGAAAAAATGAGGAAAGAAGCCCAAAACTGGCTTAAAACAGGATTGGAAAACCTTCCCCCTCGGGAAAGAGGGGAGAGTGGAGGTGAATGTCCCAAAAGCTTGTCTGCCCCGAATTGGGCTTCTTTAACAGAGAAACTCGGGGAATATTGGAAGTTTGGAAACCCGCCGATCTTTCAAGGAGAAAACGTTTCCACAAGCCAATTTTCGCCAACTTCAAGTGTAAAAGGCATCCCAACACATGAAGCCTCACTCTCTCCTCCTTCCCCGCCACCTCGGATTTCCAATCCCCTGTTAACCTCTTTTCAAGGCTCTTTTGTTGAAAGAAGCGAAAAAGATTGGCGATCTGAAAAATCGCCGATTCCCCGAGGGCTTCTTCAATGTGAGCTTTGCGCACAGCAGGGAAGATCCACATTCTTCGCTTCAAAACATGACCTGGATTTACACGTTAAGGCGGTGCATAAGCATGGCTGTTGAAGAGGCTATAAAACGCATAGACGAGGCTATAAGCTGCTGCCTGAAGCGTGAATGCGAGAAGCTAACCGTTGGCGTTTACAGGCCATCGCTGCTAAGCGCTTGCCTGCTCCGCCAATGGCTAATCTACAAGCGTGGCTTAGCCATAAGCGAGGAGAAAGCCGGAATCTTCATGATCGGCGAGCTTTTCCACGGTTTTCTCGCGAACGTTTTGAAAAAGGGACAGATTGAGGTTTTAGCTGTTGAAGTTCCAATACAAATACTGCTGCCAATCCAGCCGGAGCCTTTATGGATAAACGGCAAGGCAGATGCGCTCATAAAGGTTGGAGATGAAAGGTATGTTCTGGAAGTTAAAAGTATTAGGCGACTTCCAAAACATCCCTTGAAACACCATGTTGAACAGTTGCACGTTTACCTCGCCGCCCTAAACTGCCAAAATGGGTTCATAATATACCTCGAAAAATCAGCTCTTAGGCACAAAGTCTTCCCGGTTAAATTTGAACAGGAAATATTCAGTGAACTGCTTGAAAGGGCTCAAAGGCTCCATAAGACCCTAATGGCTGATGATAAGCCTAAGCCCGACGCTGAGCCTTGGGAATGCAGGTTCTGCGAGTTTAAGGATGAATGCCAAGAGCCCCCATTGAGCCAAAAAAGGGATAGAGTAAACCAAGAAAAACCCGTCCAAAAATTCCAACAGCGGGAATTTTAAAGGGTGATTTTTTGAGAAATTATATCTTTACACGCTATGAGCTTGATGTGATACGGCATTATTTGCACACTCGTAAGCGAACACCAGCCTTCAATAAGCTATTATGGAATAAGAAGAGGCTTAGAAAACAATGAGTGAGCAGGCTCCCGCAGAAAAACCCGCTTTCACAATTCCAGTCCAAAACGGACCTCGCTGTCCAGAATGTGGTTCAACAAGGCTGAATAAGGATGGAATGCGCTATCTGAACCATGGCTCAAGCGTTCAACGATACTTGTGTAAGGATTGTGGGTTCAGGTTTAGCTGGCCTCGAAGCGGAAAACAGCCAAAAAGGCAGAATTTAAAAAGCGGGCACGGCTTAACTTTAGATGAATGCAGCTCCAGAGCCCTGGCCCTTCTGGAGCAAAGCGTGGATGGGGCCATGAGCAAGGTTGAAGAAAGCGAAAAGCGGGCGGCGGGAGCCACAGAGCCAAGCCAAACCCGAACAGCCGACATCAAGGGCAAAGTGGTTGAATACCTTTGGTGGATGGAAAAGCAAGGCTTCGCTGAAACAACAATAAGGCTTGCAAGAGTGGCCCTTAAAGTTTTAATGGAAAGAGGCGCTAATCTACTGGATCCTGAAAGCGTTAAAGAAGTTATAGCTAAACAGAAGTGGAGCCAGAGCAGAAGACGAAACGTGATAAACGCCTACGACAGATTTGCAAAATATGTAGGCCTATCATGGGAAAAACCGAAATGCAACGTTCAACGCAAGATTCCATTCATACCAAGTGAACAAGAGATAGATGCGTTAATAGCTGGAAGCCCAAAAAAGCTTGCAGCCTTCCTCCAACTATTAAAAGAGACAGCAATGAGAAGCGGTGAGGCGAAGAAGCTCAAATGGAGCGACATAGACTTTGAAGGCCGATGCATAAGGCTCAACGATCCAGAAAAGAACAGCTTACCCCGCATATGGAAGGTAAGCTCGAAACTCTTTGGAATGCTGAACTCTCTGCCAAGGAACAGTGTTAGGGTGTTTGGAGATGGGCCAATCAACAGCCTCAAAACAACTTTCCTCAAAGTCAGGAAACGCCTGGCGTATAAGCTTCAAAACCCAAGGCTGCTGCAAATAAGCTTCCATACGCTGCGGCATTGGAAGGCCACAATGCTTTATCACCAGACGAAGGACATCCTATATGTCAAGCGATTTCTGGGACATAAGGAAGTCCGAAACACTGAAATCTACATAACAATTGAAGAGACAATGTTCCAACAGTCAAGCGATGAGTTCACTGTGCGCGTAGCAAGCACTCCCGAGGAGATTAAATCGCTGCTTGAAGCTGGCTTCGACTATGTATGCGAGAAGGATGGGCTGCTCTACTTCAGAAAGAGAAAATAATGGGTTAACAAAAATTAAGAGTGGCCGAGGTCAGCGTAGGGTGGCCGAGGTGAGGTAGCCTGGAAGCCTACGGGCCTGTGGAGCCCGGCGCCCGGGTTCAAATCCCGGCCTCGGCCCCACATATGGTGCTTTAGCCCCTGATTGAGATTTTCATTTCTTTTGGTATGTGTAGAAGCCTTTCCCTGTTTTTGAGCCTAGTTCGCCCTTATTCACTTTTTCAATTAGGATTTTGCGGGGTTTGTCGTTTGGTTCTCCGGTTTCCTTGTACCAGAAGTTTTCGGCGGCTAAAACTACGTCCAACCCTATTAGGTCCATTATTGCGAAGGGTCCGAGCATTCCGGTTGCGGCGCTCCATGTTTTGTCAACTTCTTCGGGGTCTGCGATGCCTCTTTCGACTGTGTCTAGGGCTGTGTTTAGGAGTCCTTTTAACAATCTGTTGAGGATTATGCCTGTAGTTTCTTTTTTGGCGCGGACGACAACCATGTTTAGTGTTTTGCCGAGTTCTTCAGCCTTTTTTAATGTTTCCTTTGATGTCCACTGGTTTCCCATGATTTCGAATAGGCCGTTATCTTCTATTCGCAGGGCGAAGTGTACGTTTAAGACTTTGTCCGGGCGTTTTGTTGCGTCGGCTATTAGGGAGCTTCTGATTGTTGAGCTGTTTGTGGAGAGGATTGTATGTGGGGGGATATTTCGTCAAGCTTGGCGAAGATTTCTCTTTTAACCTCAATATCTTCAGTCACAGCTTCGAAAACGAAGTCAACGTCTTTCGCAGCTTCTTTTAGGTCTGTAGTGCATTTTATTCTCGAAAGAATCTTTTTAACATCTCCTTCGGAAAATTCACCCTTCTTTGCCCGTTTGTCAAAAGCCCTTTTCTGCCATTCCTGTGCCTCTTGAAGCGTTTTCATTGTACGCGACCAAAGATTGACTTCAAAGCCATGCACGGCGCACTGTAACGCTATTCGTCTACCAATTGTTCAAGCGCCTGCAACACAAACCTTTCTTATGGCATTTTTCAACTTCTTGCTTTCCATAAAGGTCGAAATTTTGTTTAACGTATCCTTTATTATGTTTTCCGCTCAGCCACACAATTGGTTAACGGGTTCGGTAAGCTAAATGTCTTAACGTGCAAGTTTTTGTTGAGGCTGGAAGTAAGCTTAAGAACGGAGTTTTGTCTTTGACAAAGAGGGAGGGTCATATTTGTGGCTGTTTGGCTTTAACAAAAACAATAGCCTCTCTAGATTTTCTAATTTTGGCTATGATTAGTTACTTTGTTGTAGGGTTGTCTTCTTTGGTTTGCTTGTCTGAAAAGTGCTGTTAACTCTTCGTCTTTTGCGCCGTTTCTCATGGGTGTTAAAATGTCAACTGTGTTGTTTTTCATGAGGCATGGCTTAAGTTTTCCATCGCTTGTAACTCTTAAACGTGTGCAGTGCATGCAGAATTCCGTGTTTTCAATAGGATGGACTACTTCAACTTTTACGTCTGGCAAGTGGTAGATGCGGCGGTTTTGCATGTATCTTCGGGTTTCGACTTTTAGGGCTTTCTGTCTTAACAGTTCCTCGTACTCATCTAAGGGTTTGTGGTGGGCAGCATAGTATTCGCTGCTTATGTTTATGGGTTCAAGTTCAATAAGCTGCAGCACAGTGCCTGTTTCCCTTGCAAAGTTAATCATTTCCGATACTTGCGAATCGTTAATGCCCCTCAGAACCAGCATGTTAAGTTTTACGGGGTTTAATCCCGCTTCAACAGCTGCTTTGACGCCCCTTAAAGCATTTTCCAACTTGCCGCCAGTCAGTTTGCAGTAGGTTTCTCCATCAATTGTTGGAAGGTTTATGTTTATACGTTTCAAGCCATTTGAGCGTAGCTCGTTGGCTATTGGCTCAAGTAGTGTTCCATTAGTCGTCATGGAAAGCTCTTCTAAGTCGGGTAAGGCTGATATGCCCTTGACTATTTGCAGTATGTCCTTTCGCATTAGGGGCTCGCCGCCGGTAAGCTTAATCCTTGAAATGCCGAGGCTGACGGCTATTTTTGCTATGCGCACAATCTCTTCAGCCGTCATTTCCGTTGGGTTTTCAGCCCGCCTTTCTTCGCCTTCTGCGTGGCAGAAACTACAGTGGAGATTACATGGCCTTGTAATGGCCATTCTTAGGTTTAGCAGTGGGCGTCCATAGTTGTCTACTAGCACCATCGTTATTCCCGCACGTGCTTAACGATGTGTGCAGCTTCCGGCAATATAAGCTTTTCAAGGCAAAGCCTAACGGCATCCGTTGAACCTGGAACACAAAAGAAAACCTTGCCTTTAGCGACTCCTGCAAAGGCGCGGGACAAAATTGCAGCTGAACCTATTCTCTCGTAGCTCAGAAGTCTGAAGAGTTCTCCGAAGCCGGGTAGAGTTTTTTCCATGAAGGGTGAAACTGTTTCAATTGTTACGTCTGTGGCGGTTATGCCAGTTCCACCGCAGAAAACGGCGACGTCCACGCTTGGCAAGTCTAGGACGTTTTTAACTTCTTTCGCTATTGCCTCTCTGTCGTCTGGTATGATTTTGCGGAAAACAACTGAATGGCCATGCTCCTTAACCAGCTTCTCTATTAGGTCGCCGGATTCATCCGTAATTTTTTCGCCGCGTTTCAGTTGGTTGTAGCGGGATGTGCTGCAAACAACAATGCCGAAACCCAGTTTTTTGGGTGCTTCAGCTTTATGCCTAAGCGTGCTTTCGCTCATTTCGGCTTTTCATCCTTAACCTTTTTCACAACGCGGATTTCCTCAATAACCGTGGAGGGATATTGCCCCTCCGCGTCCTTCTCATACTGCTTAACCATGTCCCAAATTGTTAAGAGGCTTAAGGCTGTCGCCACCAAGGCTTCCATTTCGACACCCGTTTGCGCCTCAGTCTTAACAGTAGATGAAACTTTAACGGTAGTGTCATCCACTATTTCAATATCCACCTTCACATTTGTTAAGGGCAGTGGATGACAAAACGGTATAAGAATGCTTGTTTCTTTCGCAGCTAATGTTCCAGCAATCTTCGCTGTATAAATGGGGTCTCCCTTTTCGATCTTACCGCTTTGGATTAAGCGTATAGTTTCTGGTTTAAGCCTAATCCTTCCGGTGGCCGTTGCCTCACGGAATACTTTCGGCTTTCCAGTTATGTCCACCATAGCCATGAAATTGCTTCTCCTCTTAGTTTAGGATGAAAATTGGTTATTTAATGGTTCTGAAAGGCTTCAGCCCCTTTTCATGTTTTCCCAGGCTTCTATAAGCCTTCGCACAGCCCTAGCCCTCGCTGACTCCTCATTAAACCTATATAGGTGGATTCTCCCAAACTTTTTGTGTTGAAGGAATCCCGCGTCTTCCAAGATTTTCAGATGTTTCATGGTGGTTTTGTGGTTTGCACCTAGTCTTCTGGCAATTTCAGAAACGTTCAGCTCCATTATTTGGGAAAGAATCCTCAAAATTTTTAGACGCAGTTTGTTTCCAAGAACCTCTTCTATTTGCATATTTCGAAAGTTTAGCCCTTCTGGATATTTTAGGTTTGGTCTGGATACATGTTGTCCACAACTTTAATCCATCTTGTGGCAAGCATTAAGTCGAAATCCTCGCTTTTAGGGTCAAGGTCTGAGGCTACCAGATGCCAATGGTCATTTATTGTGGCGAAGGTAGTGTCCAAAACTACGAACTTTGGGGTGTACTTGAACACTTCCCTTCCTATTTGAGTGAGAATGTTTAAGGCAC
>Ga0207433_10002982_pt1 | contig 33381 bp, 29 predicted proteins | sample YelNatPaOPGAMG01_FD_187559 | JGI IMG/M metagenome (GOLD analysis project Ga0207433, IMG submission 187559) | Hot spring thermophilic microbial communities from Obsidian Pool, Yellowstone National Park, USA - OP-RAMG-01 (SPAdes) (version 3) | ecosystem: Environmental > Aquatic > Thermal springs... | reverse complement strand
TTGCTCCCACCTTTTGTTCTTCTTATAAACATTAAGACCTCCTTAAGTTTTTACTACATAATATACCAAAAAATTATATATTTGTCAATAATTAAAAAGTTAATCTAATACTTTAATGTTACTACAAAAATAAAAAAAGATAAGTGGCGAAAAAATTTTTTTCAGAAAAATCAATAGATTATAAAAATGAAAAATTTAATTTTATCCTTTAGCTGTCAAAGTCAGGAAAAAATTTACACAAGAATGTTGACACTACCCTTTAATTTGAGTTTTTTACTTTTTTTGTAATATACTCTTTCATGCTGTATCTTCTACTGGCTTTTTTAGTGGCTTTTCTATTTTGCTATCTTCTTATTAAAAATTCCGGGAAGGCTTTTCTTGACTATAATGAGGGAGTTCAAAAATTCCACCAATGGAATGCCATAAGAGTTGGAGGATTACCAATAATTTTATCTCTATTTGCTACTTCTGTAGCCTTCTTTATTGGGAAAAAAGATTTTGTTCCTTTACATTTCTACTTTATCTTATCCACTTTGCCCGTTTTCTTAGGAGGCTTCTTAGAGGATTTAACCAAGAAAGTAGGAGCTAAGCAAAGACTTCTTGGAGGCATGGTTTCTGGACTTCTTGCTTACTTTCTTTTAGATATCCATCTTAATAGAGTTGATATACCGGGCTTTGACTGGATACTTTCTAATTTTTTATTTTTTTCTGTAATTTTTACTGCTTTTGCTCTTGCAGGAGTATCAAATGCTGTAAACATAATTGATGGATTTAATGGGCTTGCTTCTGGTGTCTCTATTATGGTCTTCTTAGCATACTCTTATGTTTCCTACTTAGTTGGAGATTATTTTTTGCTCTATACCAGCTTAACAATAGTTGGAGCAATGCTTGGCTTTTTCTTCTGGAATTTCCCCTTTGGATATATTTTTCTTGGAGACGGTGGAGCATATCTTTTAGGCTTTCTTGCAGGCCTTACAGGAGTTCTGCTTGTTGAAAGACATCAGGAAGTTTCAGCATGGTTTCCCTTTCTTCTATTGATTTATCCAATTTACGAAACTTTATTTTCAATTGCAAGGAGAAAATTTTTAAGGTCTTACTCTCCCTTTGAACCAGATGCGATTCATTTTCATACACTCATTCATAGAAGACTGATAAAATTAAATCTTGGCAATAAACTTCCTGATTTTTTACTTAACACTCTTACTTCACCATATTTATGGTTTATGCAAATTCTCTGCACAATTCCTGCATTACTTTTCTGGAATAAAACTTACATTTTGATGATTTTTAGTATTCTTTATATCCTTTTTTATAACTGGCTTTACTTCAGAATAATTCGCTTTAAAACTCCTTCCTTTATGCAGATTCCTGTTAAAACTATTGAAAGATTTAAAGATTAAATTTCCTCAAAATTTTAATTTAATTACCTAACTGCACTGCTCATTCCCGGTGGAAAGTCAGATAATTGTTCTATTTTCTCCCAGTTGTCTTGAAACCATTCAATATTGGTCTTAAACCCCTCCTCAAATTCTACAATTGGTTTATATCCAATTAATGACTTTGCTTTTTCTATAGATGCGAGTAATCTTGGTTTTGTGTCCCACTTTCTTCTTTGCTTAAAAACTAAGCCAGCCTTATTATCTGTAACTTTCAAAACAAGATTAGCCACATCTTTTATAGATACTTCTCTTCCTGCAGCCAAATTAAAATTCTCACCTATTGCACTTTCATAATATCCAGCTTTAATAAGACCCTGAACCAGGTCTAAAACATAGGTAAAATCCCTTGTTTCTTCTCCTGTGCCAGTAATAGGAAGAGGTTTGCCTTTCATTGACCAGTAAATAAAATTTGGAATCACATTACGATATTGACCAGGGACCTCTCCCGGACCATAAGAATTAAAAAATCTGCAATTGACTATGGGTAATTCATAATGATGGTAATAAAAATTACAATACATCTCACCTGTCATTTTGTTGATTTGATATGGCGTTGTTAATTTCATTGAAATATAATCTTCTTTTAAAGGTAATTTTGGATAGGAGCCATAAATAGCACAGCCACTGGAAGCATAAATAAATCTTTCTACTTTTGCCAGCCTTGAGTATTCTAATACCTTAATATGGCCTATAACATCAACTTCAGCTGATGTTTCTGGATAATCCACTGAGTTTTGATTTGCAAAAAATGCAGCAAGATGGAAGACTATTCGTGGTTCTTCCCTGAATACTCTTTTTAAATCTACATCATTCCGAACATCTCCTAATACAAACATTATATTCGGTAAGGGAGTTACATTGAAGGGATCAGGATATTTTATTGCTGACAAATTGTCTAATACTATGATTTTGCCTTTACTACCTACCAGTTTAGACAATGCAATAATTAAATTACTACCGATAGCTCCAGCACCTCCGGTAACCAAAATGTATTTACCTTGGTAATAATTTATTAGTTTCATATCAAGATTAAGTTTTTCAAGATATTTTTCTACGAGCATTGCTCTTTTCTCATAAGATTTCATATTCAAACCTCCATATCATTTATTAATTAATATATTCACAATTCTTTGAGATGCTTTTCCATCACCATAAGGATTAATAGCCTTTGCCATTCTATTATACTCTACATTATCATGTAACAATATTTCTGTTTCAGTGATAATCTTATCCTCATAGGGACCAACCAGTTTGGCAGTTCCAGCTTCTATACCCTCCGGTCTCTCCGTTTCAGTTCTAAGGACAAGCACAGGTTTGCCAAGAGAAGGAGCTTCCTCCTGAATTCCACCTGAATCAGTTAACACCAGAGATGATAAATTTATAAGATGCACTAAAACATCATATTCCACAGGTTCTATTAATAGAACCCTTTCAATTCCTTTTAATATACTATAAACAGGCTCTCTGACATTTGGATTATAATGAACAGGATAAATAATAGTAACTTCTTTGTTCCTTTCTACAATTTTTTTAATTCCTTGACAAATACTGAAAAATCTTTCTCCAAAATTTTCTCTTCTGTGAGCAGTAACTAAAATTATTTTACTATCCTTTGAAATTTTATTTTTTAATTGAGTTACATAATCAGGTACAGGTTTTTTAAGAATATAATAAAGAGCATCAATTACTGTGTTTCCCGTAAGGTAAATATTTTCTTCCTTTACTCCTTCTTTTAACAAATTTTCCTTTGCTCTCACTGTCGGAGCAAAATGATATTTTGTAATTAATGATACGACTTGTCTATTGAACTCTTCTGGAAATGGAGATTTAATATTAAATGATCTTAGACCAGCCTCAACATGACCAATATTTATATTATTATAAAAAGCTGATAATGCTGTAGCCATAACTGTTGTAGTATCTCCTTGAATTAATACTACATCTGGCTTTTCTTTTTTTAATACCTTATCCATTTTAAGCAACACATTTGAAGTTAAATCTGGAAGAGTTTGATTATGTTTCATCAAATTCAAGTCTATATCTGGTTTAATTTCAAATAGCTTTAAAACCTGATCAAGCATTTCTCTGTGCTGAGCGGTAACACATATTCTTAGCTCTACCATATCATATTTTTTTAACTCCAAAATTAATGGTGCCATCTTTATTGCTTCCGGTCTTGTGCCAAAGATAACCATTATTTTTTTCTTCTTCATATCAGAACTCTTTCTTTAAAAATATTTCTTCTATTTTATTAAGAATAATATTGCGGTCAAAATTTTCTTTTACAAATTTATAACCATTTTCCCCCATATTTTTTAAATTGTCTTTATTAAAATAAATCTGTTTTGTTATTTCTATTGCTTTATCTAAATCATCGGAAAAACAGGAATATCCACATTTAGCTATATCAATAATTCTGTGTCCGTCGCTTTCTTTATTTAGAAAAGCAAGAACAGGTTTTCCTGCTGCCATATATCCTAATATCTTACCTGGCACAACAGGTGTTTTATTAAGACTGCTAAGGCACACTAAACCCACATCGCAATCAGCAACTAATTTAGGATAATCTTCTTTGGATACAAAGGGCTTAAATATAACATTATTTAATCTCTTTTCTTTTACACTATCTTCTAATTTTTCTTTCTCCATCCCATCTCCAACAATTAAAAAACAAACCTCCTCTATATCTTTAACTTCCTTTGCAACTTTTATAACAAAATCCAAACCCTGTGAAGGGCCAATAACCCCAGCAAAAAGAATTATGAATTTATTTTCTAAACCATATCTAATCCTGAATTCATTTGTCCTTGATATATTTTCAAAAGAATTTACTTCTACCCAGTTATGTAATATATGCATCTTGTCTTTAAATTGAAAATATCTTTTAGCTATAAAGTCAAAATTTCCTTCTGAATGCACTGTAATCACATCAGCATTTTTATAAGCATTAAATTCCATCCTTTCAAAAAAATTAATAAGTAATTTATTTTTTAAAACTCCCAAATCTATGGCATTCTGAGGGAAAATATCCTGCACATTTAAAAGATATTTAGCACCAAAAAAATTTTTTATTATTTCCCCAACTTTTGCTAAAGGCAAAGGTGGGCTATAAACGATTACAGCATCAATTTTATCATTGACATACTTTAAAATTTTTCTATAGAAAATTTTTGGCATTGTTAGTTGAGCTATTCCTCTTATAATGAAATTAACCTTATGATGTGGAAGAGTTTTTACCCTTATTACTTTAATTCCGTCCTCTACTGTGTATTCAGGAAATTTTATTTTTTTAAATTCATCTGAAAGATTATATTTAGGATAAGAAGTACACACCACAACATTATAATTTTTGTCCCTTAATCCCTCTGCAAGTTCCTGCATTAAATGAGAGGCAGAACGAATTTCTGGTGGGTAAGAATCGGTTATCAATAAAACCTTCATAGAAATATTGGAGTCCCTTTTTCTATTGATTCTTCTATTTTGAAGGTAGCCAGTGTTGAATAATATATATTGCTATAAGTAATCAAAGGAGGAACTTTCCCCCTGATTACATCTATAAAATGTTCTAACTCATTTTTATATCCCATGTCCTGATTAAAAGTTTTGAAGCTTTTTCTTTTACCATTAAAAAACATGGTCGTTTCTTTATAATCATCAATAACAACTGTCTTTCCTTCACAATAAATTTCTACCCTTTCTCTTGAAAATGCCTTATCCCCTGAGGCTGTATAAAAGATATTTCCTACAGAGCCATCTTCAAAACTAATAATTATACTTAGATTATCACTATTAACAACACTTCTGTCATTTCCCCTAACTCTCTCTGCAAAAATTCTTGAAGGAAAACTGTCAGTAAGATAGATTAGCATATCTACAAAATGGCATATTTCTCCAACTATTCTACTTCTACCTTCTTCTTCAGAATGTACCCAATGGCTTTTTGGGACAAAACCAGCATTTATTCTATAATTTATTACAACAGGATCTGTTCTATCTTTTATAAATTCATAAGCTTTTAGTGAATGGCTGGAAAATCTTCTGTTATAACCAACCATAATAAAAGGAGTTTTACCTGTATTTGATATCTCTTTATATAAAGAATCAATTTCTATTAACTCTTCTTCACTTATACACAAAGGTTTTTCAACGAAAATATGCTTCCTTTTTTCAAGAGATTCTATAACCATCCTTTTATGCTGGCTATGGGGAGTAAGAATTACCACAGCATGAACATCACCAGATTTAATTACTTCTTTATAATCTGATGTAATAATGTTAAACCTATATTTATTGCCAGTATGGTATGAATTTGCACCCGAAGAGGTAGAAAGGATATGAAGATTAGTTTTGTCTATTTTACTTAGTGCTGGTAAAAGCAATGCCTTTCCAAACAAACCAGCTCCAATAACACCAAGATTTACTTTATCACTGTCTATAAAGTAAGATTGATTCAAAACCTTTGTTTTTTCTCTGGATAAATCCCTCAAATCTTCATCTGGATATTGAAGTATTACACCAATATATTTACCGGGATTTTTAAGTAAATCATCATAGACCATCAATGCATCCTTTACTGAAAACCTATGTGTTATTAATTTTTCAACACATACTCTCTTTTCTGAAATTAATCTTATAAACTCTTCTAAATTCCTGTTTTCTGTCCATCTTACATAGCCAATAGGATAATCAATGCCTCTTTGTTCGTAAAAAGGATCGAATATGCCAGGACCACCAGCTTTTGATACTAAAATTTCAACCTCTTTGTGCCACATCTCATTTCTATCTGGATGTACATCTGCAACTCCCACTAAAACTATCCTACCCTTCATCCTTGCAATTTCCACTGCCACATTTACCGGTTCATTACTTTTTGAGGATGCTGTAATTATGACAGCATCAGCTCCATATCCGTTTGTAAATTTATCAACCCTGTTTTTAAATTCTTCAATATCAGAAAAAGCATAATATATACCGATTTCTTTGGAAAGATTTACTTTTGATGAATCAATATCAAATCCAATAACTTTACAACCATAAGCCTTAAGAATCTGAATGCTTAATAACCCAAGTAGTCCAAGCCCTATAACCGCAACATTTTCTCCAAAAGTCAAATTTGCACATCTAATACCATGAAGTGCAATAATCCCCAGCATCCCAAAAGAAGCTTCCTCAAAGCTAACATTATCAGGAATCTTGCAACAAAGATGCTCAGGGACTGTAACATATTCTGCATGACTTGCATATCCTGCACCAATACAGGCAACCCTGTCTCCGGGAGAAAACTTATGGATATTGTTGCCAACTTCTACAACAATCCCTGCAGAGCTATATCCCAGTGGTGTAGGATTATCAAGTCTTCCAAGTGCTTCCTGAAAGGTTTTTAAAAAACCTTCTTTTTTGGCTTTATTGAGAAATCGTTTTAAAAGGTCTGGGCGAGCTTTTGCTTTTCCGAGTAAACTCTTTTTCCCTAACTCTATAATAGACCGCTCTGTGCCTATACTTATAAGCGAAGCAATATTTTTTACCAGTATATTATTTGATGAGCAGTTAGGAATTGGCACATCAGCTAATTCTATTTTCCCAGTGCGATAGTTTTGTATAATTTGTAGCATTGTTACTCCATTATTTAATAATTTTTTGCTCTCTCATCCATTGAATAGACCTTAATATACCAACTTCCTGAGTAAAAGGTAATGGTGAAGATATTTTTATTATATCAGACAGGTCAAATACATATTCAGTTGTAATATTTTTAAGCCTGAAAGAGGTTAATGGAACATTTGTCCAACCAAAAAATTTTAAAACATCTCCAGTATAAGCAAAAAACTTAGCTATAGGATAGGGCGTTTTTCTGATTTTTGGTGCCTTCATATATTTTCTTACCTTTTCAGCAAAATCATAAAGGTCCGTTGGTTCTGGATCACCTACATAAAATGTTTTTTTATCTACAAATTCACTTTTTGCTAAAAGTATGCTGTGTATTTCATGAGTAATATTTTCCACATATCCCATAGACCTTTTATAATGACCATGACCGATGTGCATATACCAGCCTTGATAAACAGCTTTAAAAAAATTGATATATGGTTCCACCATCCATGGTCCCCATACAGAAATCGGACGAATGATTGTCCATTTGAAAGGCAAGCCTTTCCAGTTTCTCACAATAAGTTCTCCTTCTACTTTACTTTTACCATAAGCAGTAGTGGGCATATAGTCGGTATCATGTTTTGGAATATAACCCATCTTACAGACAAGCAAAGAAGAAGTAAAAATGACATGTTCTACAGTTCCAGCTTTAAGGCAGGCATTGATAATATTTTTTACTCCATCAATATTCGGTGCAAACTCTTTTAAATCTTTGATAGAGTGAGCACCTGTTTTTGCTGCAAGATGAACAACATGAGTTGGTTTAAAATCTTTAAAAATTTTTTCAAGTTTATTGTAATCCATTATATTACATTCTCTATAATATTGCTTATGTGCTTGTTTTAATGGTGGCTTAATATCTATGTTGATTACTTCTAAGCCTTTATCTAATACATAATCCATATAATTTGTTCCAATAAACCCAGAACCGCCTGTAACAAGGATTTTCATTTATTTACCTCCTAAGGAGTTAAACTCTTTTATTAGCTCTGATGCTACGATGCTTATATCATATTTTGTTCTAAAAATTTTAGCATTTTCCTTAAACTTATTTTTTAACTCTTCACTACTTAAAACCATATTAATTTTTTCTGCCAAATCTTCTTCAGAATAAGGAGCAAAATAGATTGCATATTCTCCAGCCAATTCATTAAAAGGAATAAATAAGTTGTTATATTTTGTGCCATCTGAAGCTATAGTTGGAACCCCAAGTGATAAAGCTTCAATTAATGGTATACCAAATGTTTCCTCTAATGAAGGAAAAACAAAAGCATCACACTGAAGATAATAATTAAAAACTTCCTCATGAGGAATTTTCCCAGTAAAAATTATATCATTTTTTAGGTTCAAATCTTTTATCAAGTTTTGCAGCTTAACATAATAATCTTTATAACAGGTATCACCAACAATTAGAAGCTTTCCATTGTATTGATATCTTGTTTTGAGTATATTAAAACCTTTAATTAAGATTTCAAAATTTTTATGTGGTGCCACCACAGACAATCCAAGAATATAGTTAAATTCAAATTTTCTATTTGTATTCTTAAGTTTTTTAGTATCAATATTGATTCCATGATGAATTATGATAGTCTTGTTTGTAGGGATATTTAGCATTTTAAATATAATATCTCTTGACCTTTTTGAACAAAAGCGAATTTTATTAGCTCTTTTAGCTGACAATTTGGTTAAATAAAAAAGTAACTTATTCCTTAACTTTTCTTTAAAAGACCAATTATTTACAATTTTAGTAAATGGATTAGTATTTTCAATAAATAAAACTATTTTTGTTGGAGCTAACAATACCGTAGTATTGCCGACAGAATACAGCAAATCTATTCTATTTTTTAATAAAACAAAAGGTAAAATAAATTGTTCATATAAAACTCTCAAACATGGATTATTAGGAACAAGATTAAGAATAATTTTGTGAAAATTATCTGGAATTTTTGTTATGATTTCCTGCTGGTTCTTTGATACAATTATGTAATAATTATTTTCCTTATCTAACTGCGCAATAGCTGGCATGAGCATTTGAAATACTGAAACACCAGCTCCTGCTTTTGCACTAAGAGCGTTGAAGGCTATTTTCATTTTTTACAATACCAAGTCTCATTTTATATGTCTAAATTTTATTGATTTAATAATTATATTTAGATATAAATCGAAGTTTACTTCTAACAGGCTTTTTAAAGATAATAATAATTTTTTGTTCATTATTGATTTACTCTAAAGTTAAAATTTTATCATACAACTTTTTTAAACGATGACAATATCTATGAGCGTCATAAATTAATTCATATGTCTGTTCAGTAACTTTTCTTACATACTCAAAATCTTTAAATAAACCTATTGCTTCATCTGTATTTGAAAGATCTTCTTTTATAGGTATATAATTATCGTAAGGTTTAAGAATATCATTGTATCTTCCTTCAATTAATAATTGAATTGTTTTTGTTCCTATTGCATCAAAATGTCTTGATGAGATAGCTTTACCATAATATTGAGGTTTTTCTATATTTTTAAAAAATTTTTCATATATTTCATTAAAACTTGATTCATAATAAATTGCATAATTATCTATCTGAATCAAGTTTTTTAAAAAACTTTTTTTAAAAATAAAATATTTCAGACTATATCTTATATGAGTGGGCAAAAGACGATATAACTTTTTTGGTATGCTTTCTCCTTTTAAAACTATTTTTTTCTTATTGTTAACAATATAATTGTATATATTCATAACTAATTCGTCATCTTTATAAAGATAAAATGAGCCTGCTTCAGTTGAAAATGTTCCTTTAATATTAGATAGAAAAAACGCCCATTCATTTCGATTTAATCTTTTTTGCCAACCATCTAAAGTATGACGTATATCTACTTTTAAATTATACTTACCATAATTATTTAAGAAAAAATTTAACAATTTTCCCCTATGATTATCACCTAAATAAGGAGGATAAGGGACGGAAATATATCCTAAATCAATTTTTCTGTTCTCTAAAGAAATTAAAGATTTAAATATCTTTTCATTTAAGGCATGTGGGAGAGAAATTACTTCTTTAGATATATCTCCATATAAATAATCACCAGCTTCTTTTAATAACTGAGTACAAACCAATATAGGACTGATTTGTTTTAATACTTCTAACTTTTTTGATAAAGGTGCATTATGTAAATTTAACTCATCTCCAATAAATGATATTTTGGGGGCTTTGCTTTCTATTACAAAATTTTTTATTCTATCAAAGATGCTAATATTTTCTAAAGTTCTTAAAATTGAATGATGTAGAATTATAAAATCATTATAACTTAATGACTTCAAATAATTAGAAAAGTCAGGTATATTAACACTAATATCAATAATTTTTAAATCAAATAAAGGACTTTCAACAAAGGCATCTATCCAATCATCCAAATAAGACATATATGGTTCTTTAATATACAATAAAACTCCATGTATACATGAATAACTTTTCTTGTTCATAACACTCTGTTCTTTATGATTTTTTTTAATTCTTTCCCATAAGGTAATAAATCAAAAATAGCTGAAACCTTTTTTCTAAAATGCAGATAATTAAAATAAGCTTTATATTTGAGACGCATTTCTCGATTATATTTTTCTAATAAATTATTAAACATTAGTTCGTTGTTTTCTGATTGAACATGCTTTTTTGTCTTGTATTCATAAATAAAATTAATGATTTTATTTGCAACTGTCTCATAATATAAATCCTTCGTTTCTACAATTTTAGCGTAACAATTTTGTATCACTTGCATAGCAAATTTTTTATCAACCATAGCTTCGTATACTTCATTAAAATTACTACCATTAGGCTTTAATGGGATATAATCTACCCATGGTTCTAAAATACCAGAGTAAGGACCTTCTACTAGTATTTGTCCTGTTAAAGTAAAAGCTGCTTCAATATTGCGTGGTGATATCGCAGTAAAATTATATTTGTCCATGCCTGGATAAAAAAGTTGTTCAACCTCTTCATAAGTATAATCTGGTTTCTTTCTACAATACTCTCTAACCTTCTCTTGAATTTCTCCCCTTGGATCAATTAACGAACTACCACTTAAACTTCCAAGAGTAAATTTACTATTTCCAAGGAATTCATACCATTTTTCACCAATGATTGTATCTTTTTCTTTATATGATATATCAGTTATTAAATTATATTTTTTAGACTTATCCTTAACTATATCTGCTATTCTCCACTTTAACTCTCCGATTTTACCAAAATAAGGTGGTAACTTTCTGGCTCTATAACAAATATCTACTTTTCGTTTTTCGAAAGGCATAACTTTATTTTTTAAATCAAAAAAATCCTTATCAATGTATCCCGTATAACCCTGCGCAATCTTACCGATTTTACTGTATTTTTTATAAATCTCATTTATAACAGGATTATCAGCAAGGGGGGAAATTACCAGGTCTACTCCCCATTTTATCATCCAGTTATCAAGAAGCTCGCTACAATCATACTCATCCTGAGGGAAAGCTATTTTTACAGCATCACTATGTCTCACAAAATCAAAATTTTTGATGAGAAATTCATAGTATTTTTTATGGTAAGGATACCTCAAACATAATAATGTTACATCCAGTATAATACCGTCGAACTTAAAATCCTTAACATACTCTGGAATTGGTAAAGAAACATCATGATATAAGTATTTATGTTCTGGCTTATATTTTCTTAAGAAAAAAACTAATTTTAATAATACAGCTCTTGCTTCTTTAGGATCCCGCAAAAAATGTAATACTAAAATATTCAATTTTTTGTTCATTTTTTAAAAAAAATATTCCATACCCTTTCTTCTTCATATATATCCTTATAATGCTTATTATCTATCTTTATGTCTTTCAATACACTTTTCAATAATATCTAAATTTTTTAATGTCCATTCAATTGTCCTTTTTAAGCCTTCTTCAATATCTACTTGTGGAGTAAAATTTAGTTCTCTCTTAGCTTTTTCAATATTTGCATATCTTTTTCCAGAGTTATCCCATGGCCTTTTTGGCAAATATTCAATTTTTGAATCACTTTTAGTGAGTTTTAAAATTAATTCCGCAAGTTCTTTTATAGATGTTTCTTTATTCGTCCCCAAATTATAAACATCCCCTTCTTTACCTTTTAATGCACATAAAATAAGTCCCCTGCAAATATCATCTACATATATGAAATCTCTGGTAGCTATACCTTCATTTTCAAGAGGTATTGGTAAACCTTTAATAGCCTTATATATAAATGTTGGGGTTACATTTCTCCATACAGTTGCAGGTGTTCCTCTCCATTGGCCTGCACCGAGTATTTCTCCTGGGCCATAGACATTCTGAAATCTCGCTCTGACAGTTGGAACTTTATGTTGTTTATGGAAATATACACAATAAAACTCTCCAACGATTTTTGAAATTGAGTAAGGACTATCCTGGTTTAAATTTATTGGATCATCTTCTTTTGTAGGGTTAGCGGTATCAAAAGTTTTTTCTGCAACAGAGCAACCAGCAGATGAGTATATGAATTTCTTTATTTTTTTAAAATCTTTTATATGATTCAATAACTTTAAAGTAGTTAACGTATTATTTTCATGGTCTTTTAAAGGATCGTGGATAGAACTTTGATTCCCATGATATGTAGCTAAGTGAAAAATATAGTCAAAAGTATCATCAATTTGTTTCAAAATGCTATCATCTGTAATACTACCTTCCAAAAAATGAACTCTGTAGTCTTCAGGTATATTAATTTTCTCAGAAGAGAGCAGATTATCTATTATAATAATGCTTACTTTCTCATTTTCATTTAAAATCATCTTACATAAATTACTGCCAACAAAACCAGCTCCGCCAACAATCAAAATCTTTGAATCATTAAAGTAATTTTGATTCATTACTTTTTTTCCTCCTGCCTTAAGTGCGTAAATGTCTGAGTTACACCATAAACTTTATAATACTCGACTGCTTTTTTAACTCCTTCTTTTAATGGAGTCTTAACCTTCCAGTTAAAATCTTTTTCTGTTTTAGATGGATCTATTAATATTGATGGAGCGTCATCTTTTCCACGTGGTTTTATCTCAACCTGTTTTTTTAATTCTTCTGGTAAGCCTAAGGCATCTACAACTGCATCGTATAATTCTTTTATTGAATAATCAGTTCCACTTGAAATGTGATAATAACCTCTTTCACCAACACCATCAATAGCTTTTAAAACTACTTCAACTAAATCATCTATATAAATGAAATCCCTTCTTGTATCCACAACAAAACACTGCTTACCCTGAGTAAGTCTGCTAAAAAATATTGGCAAAGGGCCACTTAGATTTCTAGGTCCATAAGCATTAGCCAATCTAAAACTTATAAAATCAAGGCCACTGAGCTCTATATACTGTTCACCAGCGGTCTTACTGATAGCATAACTACTTCCACCTGAGTAACCACCTGAAAACAAAGGGTGCTTAAAAGTAATTGGTTGCTCTAATGGTGTTAGCCCATAACAAAGAGAAGTTTGGAAATATATAATTCTGCTAATTTTTTCTTTTTGAGAAGCTTTAACAACATTTACAGTCCCTAAAACATTTGTATTAACATCCTCTACCCAATTATCAGGGTCTTTATAGGAAGCAGCAGCGTGAACAACTATTTCTGGTTTGAAACTATCAAAAATTTCCTCAACTACTTTTTGATTTGCTATAGTATCTTCAATCAATGTTAACTTTGGATGGGGTGTTAAATTATCTCTTCTTGCAGTTGCAAAATTATCAATAACTAAAACTTCATGACCCTTTGCTAAAAGACTATCCGTTAAATGTGAACCTATAAAACCTGCACCACCTGTAATCAATATTCTCATTTTTAAACCTCCCGTTAATTTTTTGTAAGTTTTTTAAAGTAATTAAATTTATCATAAAATTCCTGAAACCAGATTTCTAATGAAAGAAGTCCCCATATTTTTCTACCAAATTTTGGTTCTGAGCTTATCCTTTCAAGAATTACTCTTTTATTTAGAAGTTCTCTATCAGGAGAATTTCTGAAAATACTAATAACAAAATCTTTTAATTCATTTTTAAACCATTCGTTTATAGGCACAGGAAAACCCATTTTGTCTTTTCTGTTCAAAATACTTTCTGGTAAAATTTTGGAAAAAGTTTTCAACAGTATTCTTTTCATCTCACCATTTTTAAATTTAATGTCTGCAGGAATTACAGCAGCAAACTCTACAATTCTATAATCTAAAAATGGTACACGTGACTCTAAACCATGTGCCATACTCATTCTGTCTTCTACCTGAAGAAGAGCAGGAAGCAAAGTTTTAAAATCAAAATGAGTCATCTTATCAAAATAAGCTTCTTTCCCAACATTACTGCCATTAAATATTTTTTCAAAAACTATAAAGGGGTCATAATCTTCTAAGTATTCCCAATTTACCTCATCTGATAGGCTCGGTGCACGATTAATTAACCTGAAGTACCTTTTGTCCATAGATTCAAAAAGTCCTTCTTTCCAGAATTCCTGTAAGAGTGGTTTATAATTTCTCAAAGAGACTAAATTGGGTATTATTGATTCATAAGTTACGACAAAGTTTCCATTATTTAAAGTGCCTTCAATAGCACCTTTTATACATTGTTCAAAATATGCAATCAGATATCTTGTATATCCACCAAAAATTTCATCGCCCCCTTGACCTCCTAACACTACCTTTCTATGTTCAGCAGATAACTTAGAAACCATATATTGGGGGAAAGAACCAGGTCCTGCTACTGGAAAATCCAAGTGATAAATAACTTTTCTTATATTCTCTCTGAAATGATTATGATTAATATCTATTTCGTAATATTTCATTTGCCCTTTATTTGCAACATCTTTAGCATATTTGCTCTCATCATATTGTTCAGAGTAACTAAACTTACCATGGAAAATAGCATATTCATAATCAACAAATCTTCTGGCAAGTAAACTAACTAAGCTTGAATCCACACCACCGCTAACATATGAACCAATAGGAACATCACTAACAAGGTGATATCTGATAGATTCTTCTACCAGTTCTCTAAGTTTCTCTATAAAATATTTCTCTGTATGATAAAAATCTATATTATAATATACTTCCCAGTATTTTTTAACCTCTATACCTGTACCATCTACTATAATGTAATGAGCTGGTAGTAGTTCTTTAATATCCTTGAAAAGAGTTTTTCCTTCAAGATAGAATTGAAAAAAAAGATACTCCTTAAATGCATTTATATCAATATCTTTTTCTATAAAAGGTATTAAAGCTTTTGCTTCAGATGCGAAATAAAAAATATTTTCTTTAAAAGCATAATAAAATGGTTTAATTCCGAATCTATCCCTTGCGCAAAAAAGCTTTCTATTTTTTTCATCCCATATTACAAATGCAAACATACCCCTTAAATATTGCAAACAATCTACACCCCATTTATTATATGCCGCCAATATAACTTCTGTATCAGAATTTGTCTTAAAATTCCAAGTTTTAGCAAGTTCCCTTTGCAAGTCTTTGTAATTATAAATCTCTCCATTAAAAACTATTAAATTATTATCATTACCAATCATTGGCTGTGCTGCATTTTCGCTTAAATCTATTATTGCCAGTCTTCTATGAGTAAAACCAAGATTTCTATTTTTATTAATCCATGACTTGCTATCATCAGGACCTCTATGAGATATAAGCATATTCATTGTATCTAAGTATTTACTTATGCTTTTAATAGGGGCTCCTTTTAAATTATAAATGCCGGCAATGCCACACATATACCTTTTCACTGCCTCCTTAATATTTTTTTTATAACTGGTTTCAAGTAGAACCTTATTCTTGCAGGTATTTTATTCCAAACAATATATAACATTGATGTTAAATTATTTCGCATATCTAATTGCAATGGAGGGAGAGAGCGAATAGGAACTGTGGTAATTGGAGAAGGGGGGATAATAGAACTTATTTCTTTATATTTTATACTCGAAGGCTTGTTCATTAAAGAATTTAAACTTATCTCTATTTCTTTATCTACCATCTCAACAAAGGTCCTATAACTGTATTTATCTGAAGCTATAATTTCTTCATATGCTGTTTCTACCATTTTATCAATGTAATTCTCATCATGCAATAATGTAAATACTTCATCCAAATTACTACCATCCTTTTTAAGAGGGATATAATGTTTCCAGGGTTCCAAAATACCCGAATAAGTACCTTCAAAAAGAATAAGGACTGTGCGCAAGGCTATGGTTTCAAAACAACGAGGAGATATTTGATTCATTAAACCTGGTTGTTCAAGTGGTTTTATAATCATATGATAAATGTCATCTTCATTTACTCCAGAATTATTTTTTACAAACTCTTCAATCCTTGCAGACAAACTTCCATCCCAATCAAATACATTTGAACCACTTTCTGTACCTAACATACTACGACATGATGCTATGAATTCATACCATTTATCACTGTAAATTCTTGCTTCTTCTGTCCATGCAATATCATGCTTAATATTGTGAAGCATGCAATATTCTTTTACCATTTTACCAATTCTGATTTTGTCTCTCCCCAGTTGTCCATATTTTATATGTAATGGACGTCCCCTATAACCTACAATTATATCACGCTTTGAAGGTGGAAGAATTTTGTCCATTATTGGCAAATCCTCTGGAACATATCCTGTAAGATTATTGATAAATCTAACAGATGGAAAATCTTCCTGTGGATAAATCCGATGGATATTTTTTGTTGGAACAACGGTAAATACAAGATTTATTCCAAGTCGTTTAATCCAATTCCATGTCTTATAGGTATAATCATACTCGTCCTGAATAAATAAAACCTTAAGACCGTGATATTTAGAAAGAGCATCTGCTGCAGAATTAGAAATCTGGTCATAGGGAAGGCGAATTGAATAATGTATTACAACAACATCAAATTTTGATAAATCAATATTAAACTGCTGATTTTGATCGTGATGGCAAAAGAAAAAAGCTTTTTTTGAGTACTTTGCAAAACTGTTTAAATGCTCAAATACTGTATTAGTATAAGTTTGAGTTGCATTATAAAGAAGAAGTACATTCATAATTTACTTTATTGCAGTGGCATATATATCTAATCCGACTATTTTTGGCAAAAATGTTAATAATAATTCCTTTCTCGGAGTCTTAGAAAAAGGTGGTTCCTGATTAATATTCTCCAGTTCTGCCCCGAATTTAGAAAATTTAGCGCAGAGTTTCTTTAATGATTTTATAGAAATCCAATCTGTGTGAGGAGCTGCTTCGCCCTTTGAATTTTTATCATAGGCAACTCTTTCAAGAAAAGTATTACTTTCTATGACCCCGCGATAACCAGATAACTCTCTCAATAAATGAATTAAGGTCTTCCCTGGTACCATTCTCCATCTCCTGTAGAATATGCATAATAAACGCTAAAAACCAATTTACCACCATGTTTTAACAATTCATAACAACGATCTATTGCGAGTTTTAAATTACCAGTATGATGTAAACATCCTATGGCGACAATAGCATCAAAAGATTGTTTTCTAAAAGGTGGTTCAAGAATGCTTCCCTTGATAGCAATACCATTTAGTTTTTCTTGTTGCAAGCGATGATTAACCATTGCAACAGGACCTGCTGCGATATCTAACCCAACACAATTTGCACCAAATTCAGCAATCTTCTGCGCCACGCTTCCATATCCCAAGCCTATTTCAAGGACATCTTTATCTTTAAATTCTCTAAAAGGTATATGCTTATAAAGATATGGATAGAAATCAAAATACCATTCATCAAACTTTTTTAAAGATTCAGGGCTTGCATCAGTTATTCCAAGATATTGTGCAAGTTGTGAGCCACAAAGCTCATTCCAAAACTCAGAATTTTTAATTGAAAGATTATTATTTATCATCTTCTATATTAAATAGCTCATCATATTTTTTTTCATATCGCTCTGCACAGGCATCAGCAGAATGCCATTTCATAGCATATTTTCTGCTTGCCTGCCCAATATTATATCTCTTTTCTGGGTGTTGAAGCAAATCTTTTAATACAAAATAAATAGTCTCCTCCGTTGCTGAAACAAGCGGAACTTCTCCTTTCCATTGCATGTCATACTTTTTATCTTCATTTCCTTTAAGATTCAAATAACAAATTACAGGCTTACCCAGCATCATACCCTCTCTCGCAGTTGCACCATAAAGTCCAAGAATAAGCTGATCAATTATAACATCTGCTTGTGCCTGAATATATCGGACTTCATAATTTTTCATATCAGTGGCAAATATTAAACGGATATTTAATCCTTCATTTTGGAGTCGTTTTACTGCAGACATGATTGCAGGAGTCCCCTTAATATTACTGCCATCTTCCCTGGTTCTTGTTTTATAATTGCCTACTGCATGGTAAACAAAAAACTCATTCACTGAACGATGAATACGAAACCGTTCGGGAATCTCAAGGTCAGGCTTCCATAAATCAGGGTCAAGACACATTGTTAGTGGATTAAATACTGTTTTTTCTGATCTCAAATAATCTAATGCAGGAAGAGTTTCTGCACATATTAAATCACAATATTTTTTAACCTTTATTCCCCATTTTAGGTTTTTTTCATCGCTACAAACATCTGGTTCAAACTGCCAACGACAGCTATCACACGCTGGTTTTTTAGCATCTAATTTTGACCATTCTGCAAAGCTTGATTGAGAAATACAACTATTACATCCGCTTACTGTATAAGCAACCTTCTTACCCATACTACGCCAATATATAATATCTTCTGGATCATCTTTATACCAATTCTCAGGAAAGAAAGATAACAAACCATCTCCGGCAAAATGTAGTAAAGAAAATCTATATAATGCCATCTTATAAAACTTTTCTATATCTTTTCTGAATTTAATAGGATCTGGTGAGAATAAGTTGATATCCTCGCCGTGATAGTAATTAACATTTGGGCCATTAATTGGATCCTCATAACTCACGCTTACTGCATCCCAACCTCTCTTTCTTAAGGCTTTTGCAAGATAGTAAAAATGATAATAACTGTTATATAAAAAAACAACACTTCTTTTTTTATAGGACTTTACTGATTCTAAACCAAAATTAATTACACGGGTAAATTTTCTTCTAAGATTTTGAATATAATTAAAAGGCGTTCTGAAAAATATTAAGTTATTCATTTTTAAAAAACCCCTAATAAAAGTGTTTAAGTTTGAATTACTAATTTATAGTTTCATCTCAAAGTATCCCTTAAGTCTTCTGAAGTATTTCAATCCTGAGATGAATAAAATAAATGAAATAAAACCAAGATAAGTAATTCCAAGCCAATCAGGCCATTGATGTTTAAGCAATATATCTCTATAAGGACGAGTAATCTGATACAGTGGATTTAAAAAAGTAATTTTCTTAATTAAATTTGGCATGCTTTCTACTGGATAAAATATAGGTGTGCAAAATAGAAATAGCATTATCAGGTTCGGAAGTACCTGCACTATGTCACGGATAAATACAGCAGTTGCACTTATAAAAAATGATATGGCAATTAGAAATATAAACTGAAGAATAACTACAGGAATAATAGCCACAATATGCAAAGTAGGATAATTACCATCTATAAATAAAATAACTAACAAAAAAATCATACCTACCCCAAATGGAACACCTGCTACAAGAGTTGCAGATATAGGAAGAGTTTCTGACTTAAAAACAATATTTTTAACAAGATTGCTTCCACTGATTACTGAACTTGCTGAAAAATTTAAAGCATCTGAAAAAGCCATATATGGTACATACCCGCTTATCATCCATATTGAATAGGCAAATGTGGTCTCAGCCCCTGGTAATTTAGCTTTAAAAATAAATCCAAAAACATAAGCATACATTCCAAGTAACAACAAAGGCTGTAGTATTGCCCAAAAAAAACCCAAAGTCGAGCCAAGATATCGGTCTCTAATATTCATTTTTAAAAGATTAAAGATTGTTATTAAATCTTGCTTGCTAAAATCTAAAAATTGCATTTGGTTAATTTTACCTCTTCTATTGACCAATTAATTGGCCACCAATACGTTGGATTTTCATATGGATATTGGGGATTATCTACTATTAATAATGAAGACATAGCTGCAAGTAATTGTCCATTATATCCTTGATAAATACTCTTTCTATCTATAAGTTCAATCCGAACTTCATATGTCCCTTTACCAAGTAACAAAGGTTTCATATAAATTTCAAAAACAGCTAATCCGTCAATTGGTCTTGGGTCGAAACCATCATTTACCATTGAATTTTTTATTACACAAATTCCGTCAGATCTATTAAAAATTATTTGAATATCAGGATGTTCAATGCATTTATTACTTTTTACAGAAATGCGTATTGTCAAGTCTTCTCCAACATTAAAAATTTTTCTTGATCTTTTTTTATTATCAAGAAAATCAATACTCTCAATGCTGCATTCCTGACAATAAGATATCTTATTACATAATTGTTTATAAAACTTTTTCTGTAATTCTATTTCGTCATTTTGTCTAACATACTCAAAATAAGCTTCAGTGACCTCCTTAGGTTCGCCATCCATAACAATACAACCTTTATCTAACCAAATACAACGATTGCAGATATCAATTATGGATTGCATAGAATGAGAAACAACTACCAGTATTTTCCCTTTTGAACAAATCTCTTTAATCTTCAATGTAGCCTTCTGGCTAAATTTTGTATCTCCTACGGAAAGTGCCTCATCTATAATAAGAATTTCTGGTTCTATAAATGTAAGCATTGCAAAAGCAAGTCTTGCTTTCATTCCACTAGAATAAGTTCTTACGGGATAATCTATAAATTCTCCAATATCAGCAAAGGCAATAATTTCATCAATTATCTGGTTAATCTCTTTGTGTGTTTTTCCTTTCAACTCACCCTCCAAAAATATATTATCTCTCCCCGTAAGTTCTTCTCTTAATCCTATCCCTAAACCCATAATACAATCAACTTTACCATTGACCTCTATTTTCCCTGAAGATGGTTCTGAAAGTCCAGCAATAATCTGTAAAAGAGTTGTCTTACCAGCACCATTTCTTCCAATAATTCCTACACGCTCTCCTTCATGAATTTCTAAAGATACATTGTTTAACGCTATAATAGATTTTTTAGTAAATAGTTTGTTCTTGAATTTGCCTATTACAATATCCCAAAAAGAAAGTACATCATTAATCTTATTAGAAGCATAATAAACCTTAAATATGTTAGAAGCTTTTATAAACATCTTTCCCATTTCAGACTTAATCCCAAATATGCATCCTCTAATATAGAATTTTCTATATTGAAGTAAATTTGTTTGCCATTATCCCATCCCCAAGCATCCTCAACTTTACTTTCAGTTATTGATCCTGAACCTCTAAACAGAACTAAACCTAACAATCCTTTGCGAAGACCAGATGGTAGATGAATTCGTGCAATACATTTTATCAAGCCAACCATAGAAGGCAGAGAATTTCCTTCGTTATATGATGTATTAAGTAATGCACAAAGAATTCCATGTTGATTGTCATGGACAGCAATTTGTAAATGTAGAGAATCATCCGTCAACTTGAATCGTTCAATAATAACATGTATTTCTAAGAAACCATTTAAAACAAAAACTTGTGCAGATTTGATCTCAGCAATTTCACGAGGATAAATTTTGTCTATTTTATCTGCAGCACAACCATAATAGTTCATTAATACATTATGTGTAGGCCCCTCCATTTTTATTTTTCCTTTTTCAAGCCATATAACTCTATCACATAAACGTTCTATATAATTCGTATTGTGTGAAACTATAACAACTGTTCGCCCTGATTTACAAATATCTTTAATTCTTTTAATACTTTTACCTTGAAAATGCTCATCACCAACTGCAAGAATTTCATCAATAAACATAATCTCCGAAGGTGCTGCGGTAAGAATTGAAAATGCAAGCTTAGCTGCCATACCTGAGGAATAGGTGCGAACAGGTTCATCTATAAAATCAGAAAGTTCTGAAAATTCTATTATTTCTGGTTCAATTTTACGAATTTCTTTTTTAGAATATCCATTAAGCAAAAGCCTTCTATATATATTCTCCCTACCTGTTAGTTCCGGATGAAATCCTGTTGAAGTTTCCAATATTGCACTGCTTTTACCTTTGACAATTACTTGCCCTTCTGAGGGAGAAATTACACCACTGAGAATTTTTAATAAAGTACTTTTTCCTGCACCATTATCTCCAATAATTCCTAAAACTTCTCCTTTAGATACAGAGAAGGTAATATTATCAAGAGCTCTAAAAGATTTTGTAATATGTTTACTCCCGTAAAGGAATTTAATTAAATTTCCAAAATTATCAAATAAAATATAATCCTTACTCACATTTTGTACAATAATCATATTATTCTATGGTATACACCTCTGAGAGCGGAGATCTACAAACCTTATAATTATCTTTTTTAAAAATAACAGTACGGAGACCTGCCCAATCAGGACAAGCTTTACAATAAAGTATATTCCGATCATTATTCAAGTGCGCATTACGCCAGTACCAAAACTCTTCAGAATTCCATATATCAAGAAGCGTTCTTTTATAAACATTAAGTTTTGATGATTTTCCAGTAATGTCAAATCCACAAAATGATATATCTCCATTCCACCGAATATACATATTATTCCAAAGTGCCCAACAAGCCATCTTTTTTCCTAAAGGGAACCATAAAGGTAATATGCAACTACAGGATGTAAATTGATCCTGTTGTATCGCACGTGATACAAAGTCTACTTTTGTAATAAAAAATTCCAAGTATTCATTGAAATGGCTTAAATTTATTTTATTCATTGTAAAATGCACACCAACAACTGGTTTTTTATTTGGCCCTCTTAATTGTAAAAAACGCAAGAGATTTTCTATAACCTGTGATAGATTACCAGGAGCTTGCAATTGGTTATATATCTCTTCATTGAGACTATCAATACTAACAATTAAATTATCCACTCCTATTTTTAATAACATTTGACTCAAATTTTCAGAAAGACATACTCCATTTGTAGTAATATGAACGGGAAGATCTAATTTTTTTGCATATTCTAAAACATCTAATAAATAAGGATAGATTAGTGGCTCTCCACTGAAACTTGTAGAAATTGCTGGCTTCTCATCCCAAGTGCTAACTTCTTTAATAATACTTAATGCTAACTCTTTAGGCATTATTTTATCCTTTTTTATCAAAGAAACATATGGACTGCGTGGTGAATGAAATTGGCATTTATCACATCTCTTATTGCAATTAGGACTTAAATCTAAGGAAATGGATTTAGGGAATTTGTAATATTTATCAAATCTATTTTTATAATAATACTCATAATCTTCTTTTTGTGGCCATATTAAATATTCCTTATCTAATGAGCCTTCTTTATCAAAAAAAGAAAATAATGTAATATCAATATTATTATTTTGAGTTTGTAGTTCTGAAAATACTTCGTAAGTGAAAAATTCCCAAAGGGCATTTGTGAATTGTCTAAAATTCACTAATCCATATTTCTTTCCTTTGTTATAAAACTCAAGATAAGTTCTTATCAGAGCCGTATCTTCTAAATCTGCATTATATAGTTGTAAACTGATCCCCGTATCTATCCGTGGTAGTTTTTTATATAAGTATGTCCAAAAACTTCTTAAATTTTCAAAACGATTAATATTGGAATTTTTCAGAAAATCAGGAGGACAAATTCTTACAACAAGTTGATTTTCTTGAGTAATCATTAAAACATATAAAAGAGGATTTAATCTGCTCTTCTCATACATTTTCAATGCAAGTTCAACGTCAGAGTCTGTTTGACAGACAGCGACAAGTACCCGCCTAAAAAAATATTTTTCCGGTGGCAGAGTATGATTAGCTAATTGAAATTCAATTGGCTGACCTGTTATCCTTCCCCAATACTTAAGAAAGTTAATATAAAACCGATGCGCTATATTTTTTTTCTGAATCAGACTTAATTCATATAACTTTTTAGCAAGCCTATTTTCTTTTAAGTATTTCCTCTCATATAGTTTAGCCTGTTTTACTTTCTCATCTTTTGAGTCACCATTCAATTTAAAATCATAATTATCAGGCACAGTAGTTTTTATTGCAACGCAATACTGATAAGGATAGTGGTAGCCTTCACATGTAATATGCCCTGAATAATCTTGTTCTAATACATTAAATCCTTCACATTCTAACAATGCTTTCAATGTCTTCGGTGAAAAAGTTACCGTATGATCAGGGAAGAAATTCTGCCATAAAAACCCATGTGGTTGGTCTAAATTGTTCGTTGCTATAAATATCCTACCTTTTTCTGATAGTAATTTATGAATAAGTCTTACTGCAAGTCGAGGATTATCAAAATGTTCTATAACATTATCCAAAATGACTAAATCAAACGAACCCGGAGCAAAGTTTTGCTCTTCGAACATTCCGATACGAATATCAAGACCATATTTTTCTTGACCAAAACGAGCAAATGATTCTTCTGGATTTACACCTACAAGTTTTAAATTAAAGCCACTTTCATCTCTTAAAACCTTTAACATTGCTCCGAAACTACAGCCAATATCTAATACTCTATCCCCATCTTTTATAAATTTTTTTAGAAACTCTAATCGTAACCTAGCAATTCCTAAAACTAATTCTTCAAAAGGTATTGGTATATCCGCTATTTGTGGTTGACTAATTTTAGTATAATTTTTATAATAATTTTTCAATTCATCATAATCATAACGAGGACTTTGAAAAACCAATCCACAGGTGTTGCAAATACGATTATATACTTGTATTTTGTTAGGTGCACCATATGAATAATATGGTGAAGATGATGTTCCGTTACAAAGAGGACAATGTTTTATATTTCTCATACATGATTATTACTTATTATTTCCAAGATTTTTCCACTATAAGCTTTTAGTTAATTGTATACTTGCATAATAAATGCTTTGAATTTACTTTTATAATAACTGATATATCACTCTCTAAAATTTAATCTACCTTTTTTAAGATTTTGGTAAGTCGTCCAATAGCCATTACGTTCTATCTTTACTTCGTTTTCTATAACAGCAGGGAAATAAAATTGACTGAACCACCTCTGACATTTATCACAATAAGACTTCTCATATCGTTCTTCTGCAACCATTTTCCTGAAATTCTGAAATGCATCTCCATGCCATATTTCCTTTATGCTTTGATTATTTACATTTCCAAATATAGCATTAGTAGTATTTGCTCTCGTAACATATATGCTACATGGAATTACATCACCGTTAAAACAGATTCCACAAGTCTGCCAAGGAACTACGCAGATAGGCCGTTTTTTTATCTTTAACACTGTCATAGGATCTGAAATCATTGTACCAAATTTGTCGTTAACCTCACCCATTGATACATAATTAACCTTAGGCAACCATTCATAAAGAAAAGCCTTTCTCTCATGAGGTGTCTGACCTAGATTGCACAAACTGACTCCAACCGTTATTGGCCAACCATGCTCTTCATTGACTTTTAAAAAGTAATTTAAATTTTCAACTACCTTATCATATTTCGCTGGAATTCGGATTTTCTCCATCCATTCTTTATTCCCGTCTATACTAAAAAATATACTACCTTTATAAAACTTAACTATTCTGTCAGCAAAATCTTTACTAAAAAGAGTTCCATTAGTGTTAAAATAAGTATTTAAACCGAGTTCTGTGGCATATTCAAGATACTCCAAAAAGTTTTTGTGCATAAGTGGTTCACCATCATAATTCATCAATACAGTTGCACCATTTCCCTTCGCCTCTTTTAAAACTTTTTCAAGAATTCCTCTACTTATAAAACCTCTGTCCCTGGTATAGTGATCTAGACCATAACGGTAATTACAATGAACGCATTGTAAATTACATACATTTGTTATTTCAACTGCAATATATGCAGGAAAGTCTGGAACTTCACCACCATTAATCTGTTCTACCGTGGGCTGGCATACTGCTGGATAGGGTAAAAGCCTACTGCCAGGCAAGGTACGATCAATTGGAGGAGATAATAACCATTCATTTTCTTCTTTGATTTTAATCTTATTGAAATGAAAAAAATTTTTTATTTTTTTTATCATCATATCCACTCGTTCTTTGAAAAAAATAGGAGAAATTTTTTCTTTTCCCAAAAATTTGGGAATAATGACCATACACGACATTCTCCACAAAACTTAATTTCTTTATATTTGTTTTTACAATGCATTTCTCGTAAACGTGAAAGTTTATCACCCTTCCAAATTGATTCAAAATCCTGTTCCATTATATTTCCTAAAGGGTCATCATCTCCCGTTACATGTATAAAACATTTAGAAACATCACCATTAGGTTCTATTTTGGTTGCATACCATAACCATGCACAAGGATATCTTTCTAATGAAATATCATAATCATCTGCAGGTGTTATACCGTGAGAATCAACCAAGCCACCCCAATTACCATAATTGCGAACATATGCATAATCAACTATTCCATTCCATCTCTTTAAAAAACTTTCAAATTCATTAGATAACTCTTTTATGCCTATTATGTGGGTAGTAATGTATAAATGTTTTGCGTTACGTTTATTACGAATTTCAACTAATGTTTCCAAATTTTTACAAATTTGTGCATATTGCGTTGACCCTGTTAACCATTCATAACTTTTAGGAGAACCCGCATTAAGAGAAAAAGATAAATGATCTATTCCACTATCAACTATCTTCTCGCATCTTTCTGGAGTCAATAAACTCCCATTCGTAGCCACAACAATACGTGCATTTGGACAAAGTTTTCTTGCAATAAACAAATATTTATCAGCATTAGGATGTTGAAATGTTTCACCATATGCGCTAATTTCCAGACTGATAGGTCTATCACCTACTTCATAACATGCCTTTTCAAAAATTTCATCTGTAATATATCTTGTTCTTTGGGGTGAATTGTTAAACATAGGGCACATTCTACAACTTCTGTTACATTTCCATTCACCCAGAGAAATACCATAAGAATAAGGAAAATCTAAACGCATATATTGCCTACGTTGAACTTCTCGTTCTTCTTTTTTTAGTTTATGTATATCCATTTCAGCCTCTTCTATGCTAATTTATAAATTATTAGTAAACTTTTTGTCAAATCATTTCCTATTTTTTTGTTGAGTTGAACAATTTAAGCATTTTTTTGGCTCACAGATGTGATACCTAAAACAAAAAGTCGTAAGCCTTTATGTAACTAAACTTTAGTAATAAGTAAGTAATAGCAAGCATTATTTTAAGGTTTTCAGTATATATCAAAGTTATATACCTCCAAAAATCTCTGACCGCGGTAAGAACCTGGCAAACCCAAATGCATTGATTTCCCGTCTTTATCAAAAATAACAATTTGTTTCCTCTTAAAATCTTCACAAGCTAAAAGAGTCCCATTCCGATTCCATCTACACAAACGAATCTGTTCATCCTCTTGCCCAAAAATTACTTCCGAACTCTTTTTGACTCCATTCAAATGAAGTATTGCGACTAAAGAACCTTTATCACTAGCTCTATGAAAAGCTATTTTTGAGCCATCAGGCGAAAATCTTGGAGTAGGATTGCACGGCATACGATAATTCGTTAATCGTATAAAAGAGTTAGAAGAACCAGAATTCAGTTGCAAAACAAAAATATCGAAAAGGTTCGGATTTTCTGCTGAAGCACGCTCAAAACATACGAATCCTGCATAGGTGTGAGGTAAACCGTTACCAGAACGCTTTGGTTCGTAGATTAAAGGGCGTTCTGTACCATCCCAATAAATCCTAAAAAGACCAAAAAGTGAACCAACATACCCGCTTTCTATTATTAACGAATTGCTATCAGAAACAAAAACTGGATAAGCATCCATTCTTTTATTTTTTGTCAACTGTCGTTCAAAAAAGTCTGGCCATTCTGAAACATAGATCTCAGCCATATTTCCATATTTTATTGACATTTTAGGGATTCTACCCCAGCTTATGCGTTTCATATTAGGACTCCATACAGGTGAATAATCATCAAATTTATTATTAGTCAATCTTTTAGAAGATTTGGTTGTAAGGTCATAATAGCATAACTCATAATCATTACCATCATGTTCAGCATAAAGAATACCACGACCATCAGGTGAAAAAACAGGAGTTATACAATCCCTGCCGAAAATGGTTTTTAGTTCTACCCATTCTTCTCTACCTGTTGACAAATACAAACGATACCATTTCCCATTCCAAGCAGATAAAACTACCTTTGTATTCGTCTCTTTTAGCAAATCTCTATCTGAATCTGGTCTTAAAAGGCTGTAAAAAATAACAAGCAAAAGCATAATCACCAAAAAAATAACAACAAGTCGCTTTTTGGTCATCCTACAGTGGTAGGGAACAAACTTATTGAATAATTTGCTATTCAGACGCATCAATTCAAAACTCAAATGATATTTATTTTAATTGTGTATAATTTCTAAAGAGTCAACCTTATAGATTTCAATAAAAACTTTTCCTATATTTTTCATTTTATAAAATTTATCCTTTTTTAATTTTATTTTTTCTTTGTTTAGCAAATTTATATTTAATATCTTTCATAAACTTACACTGATTGATTTTAGTAATTCAAAACATTTTTTAGAGCCTATATTAAAAATTGCATCAATTATTGAGAGTCCAGGGATAAATTCTACTGATTTTTGTAAATATTGTGGATGCTGGAAATTCTGATATATAAGTTTAAGCCCGGCTTCTTCAAATTTATAATCTTCTTGATAACCACCTGCTCCTCCTCCACAAAGATAAGCAGTACCTCCAACAGCTTTAGTCATAGAAATCAATAAATCAGTGCCCTTTCCTTTAACTTCTAAAGAAGAACCAATGATAAATTTAGATGAGTCAAAACCGAGATGTTCTGTTAAAAACTTAATGGCATGAATATTAAAATCACTCAAATATTGTGTTTTATAATATATTAATATCTTAATATATTCCATTTCTTCTTTAAAAAAAGGGCATTTTTTATAATTATACTCAATTGTTTTAAGCATTTTTTTACGCCAATCAACCGAATCATTTATTTCTATTTCTTTTACCAATTTAAATCCATTATATTTTCTTACAATTGGTACAGTAATCCAATCAGCATATCCATTTATAAGAATTTTTACACGATTAGTCCATACTCCTCCACTTTTCTTTGGAAACTGGACATTATCCATAAAAATAAAAATATCAGACTTGCATATTTTATCAAAATACCCAAGCCATGGGAAAAAATTTGGTTGGTGAATTGCAACAATTATTTCTTTTTTATTCATTGTCTATAACATAACCAATTTGTTTCTTTTGTAGATTTTTTACTTCATCAAATGTAATAAAATAATTGATAACAACCTTCTCACCATTCTTATCAAAATAAAAAGCACCTGGCCAAGGAGAAACGAGTGCCCTTATCAGGTTATAAATTTCTATAACTGGACGGTGCCAATCTATAATACCATCTTCAGGCTTTCTTCTATGCCATATCTTTGCTTTTGATTCATCCTGTGGGGATGCGGGTATAGGGTCTCTATTCAATAAATCCCAACTTTCTCTTATTAATTTAATTGCTGTAATATTTAACTTTTCTCTAAGAGTTAAAGCAGTATCATTAAAGGCTATTGGAATTTTTTTCATTGCGACAATATCTCCTGCATCAATAACTTTTGTAATTCTATGAATAGTTACACCAGTTTCTTTTTCTCCATTTATAAGAACCCAATTTAAAACATTTGCACCTCTGTATTCTGGAAGCAATCCACCATGAATATTAAATATCCCTTTTCTTGGCAAATTAAAAACATCTTCTGTTAATATTATTGAATAAGAACATACGAGACCTATATCTGGTTCTAATTTCGCCATCCATTCAATAAATCTAACATATTTTTCTCCATATTTTTCTTTTGTCTGAACAGTATAAGGCACCGAAAATTCTTTAGCAATAGAACTAGCTACATAAAATGCAGACTGCCTTCCTTCTGCAACAACTATTCCGCAGATAGAATTTTTAGGAACACTGGCTGTTAGAATCTTCAATCCTATTTCATCTCCAAAGCATATTACTCTCATTTTATCTTACCAATATTTTTTCTTTTATGTTTTTTTAAAAAAGCGTCATACAGTAAATGTTGTTTCTTAGCTCTTCCCTCTATACATCTACTGATTCTTTGACGGGGACTCATGACTTCTTTCTGCCACCATCCAGGATGAGTTAAAACATGTATTTTTTTATATCCTTCACTCAAAAAATCTTCAAGCCTTTTGTATCGCCAATAACCATTGCTATCACTACAATAGGGAACATTTTCTTTAAAAAATCTGGCGTATGTATTTATCATTTGAGCGTATCTGTAATCTTCATATTTTTTTAAAATCTCCTCTGTGGGATTATGAAAAGAAAAAACTTTAATTTGAGTTTGGAATAAAGTCTCTAAAATATTTTTCTCAAAATACAAATATTTTTCTAAATCTTCTTTCGTTTTAATTTCATATTGAGTCGGGTCAAAATGCAATCCTATCTGGTGTCCTAAAGATAATATTTTTTTTATTAATTCCTTTATTTCTCTCTCAAAAACATTATAAAATATTGAACTTAATTGAAAAAAATAAGTAGCTTTAATATTTAGTTCTTTTTCAATAACTGCTAAGGAATAAGTTCTATGAACAGAGAAGTCCACATCATGTCTCCAAAGTGCAAAACTATCATATTTTTCAATCTCATCATAAAAAATAGTAGGTAATTTCAGTTTTTGTAAAATTCTTCTATAATTCTCTTCCGTAAAATCTGATTCAAAGTATTTCATTATTTCAATCTCTTTCTTATACTTTTTATTTTTTCAGATGGTTTACCAATAAATCCATCATACTCAATTTCTTTTATTTTTAATTTACCATTTCCTGTTATTACTATAATACTGCCATCTTTTTCTATGCGAGCAACCTGGCCTGGCACAGCCAAATAAATTTCTTCATCTTTAAATAATTCTGCATCCCAAATAATTAATTTTTTACCTTCGTAAAAACAAAAAGCACCACTATATGGCTTATTATGTGCGTTAATCAACCTAAGAATTTCTATGTTAGACTTTTTCCAATCTATCCTTCCATCGTCTGGTATTCTTGGATAGCATCTTAGTGCATCTTTGGGGTCTTGTGATTGTTTTTCCAAAATATAGGTTGGGTTTTTCTCTAATCTTTTGATGGCATTCAAAAACATATAGGGTATTCTTTCTGACATCCATTCATATATTTTTGTAATTTTAGTATTTATGTCTATTTCTAGGTACTCTCTTTCAATAATATCTCCACTGTCTAATTCTCCTCCAACCATTTTATGAATGCATAACCCTATTCTTTTTTCACCGTTTAAGATAGCCCATGCTTGACAGGCATTTCCTCTATATCGGGGTAAATCTCCACCATGAGCGTTTAAAATTCCTAATGAAAATATATCAATTACATTTTGAGTAATTATTGTAGGAAAATTTATGCTAATCCCGATATTGCAACTACAATTAATTATTTCTTTAATATGATCGTTAGGTCTGGTTGTATAAATAAATTTTGCTCCTATCCTTTTAGCTAATGCCTCAAAATCCTTAGCAGTTTTTTTATATTCTGGCGCTTCTTTCGTAGTAATTATGAGTGGTATATCATAACCATTTTTTAAGAGAAATTTTGCTGTATTGTATAAAATTTCTGTTCTTCCAATTACTGCTACTCTCATATCTCATATACACTTCTTATCAAATCTAACAAAAAATTATATGTTCCTTGTCCTCTATATCTAAACTTTGATAAGAGTATTCCTTCATTAATTCCCTCATTACTATTTCTGTTACTCACAACATATCTATCCAAATGCTCTGTATTTAAAAAAATGTGGATAGGATGAAAATCAAAAACCTTAATGCCTTTATATTTAATAAACTTTTCAACATTCCATTCCCATTCATAAAGAAAATGTACATCATCTTCCCAGAAATATGGAACTTTTGTTAATTTCTTTGTCCAATATTTATAAGGCTTAAGTTCTATACCAGAAGAAAAGGGTATGAATGTATTACAATCATAAAGTATGCCAAATTTTTCAAAACTATCTAAAATTTTGGAGCTTTGTGTCATGGAGTGGCTTCTCACACTCACAGCTTCTGGAACAATATCTTTGTAATACATAATAACCTCTTCTATATTTTTACCATATCTAAAATCACCTTCAAGCAAAAAGTTAAAATTCGGATGAATGCCGAGTTCTATTTTATTGTTTGCTCTCATTCTTTCAAGTAAAGGCGTTTTGTGCGTTACAAAGAAGGTAACTTTAATATCATATTTTTCTATTATATCCAGAGTGTATAATAAGACTTCATTACTACACCAATCAAGGTCAAAAGTTAAAAATATTTTATCTTCCCATGTTGAAGGATTTGATATGTCTATATTTTTAATGTTTTCAAATTTCATCGGTATTTTCAATAATTTTTACTGGTATTCCGTAAGCCTTGCTTCCTGCAGGTATATCTTTATTAACTAAACTAAATGCACCAATAATTGAACCTTTTCCTATTCTAACACCTTTTTGAATTATTACATAAGGTCCTATATAACAATTATCTTCAATAATGGTTTTAGCATATTCATAAGGAGTTTTACCACCAGTTATAGCCCACTTAACACTGTCATGTGTGTATATTTGTACACCTGCTGAAATTGAACAATTTGAACCAATCTCAAGCCCCCCACTTCCATCAAGAATAACATTCGGTCCTATCCAAGTATTTTTACCCACTATTACATCTCCAAATACAATTGCGCTATCATATATACTACTCCCTTCTCCAAATCCAAGAGACTTTGCTCTATCCCATCTATCTACAAAACACTCTGCAAATGGTAAACCTCTGTTAAATTTTTCTTTTTTACCATAAAATAATATATTGTAAACTCTAATCAACCCCTTTAAAACTTTCAGTTCTCGAATATGTCCTCCATAACTGATAAATTCTTGTATAATTTTCGAATTAATTTTGTTTTTTTTCATTATATATCATCCTAATTTCAAATGTACTCTTTTAGCAAAAGTACCTTCTTTATCTAAAGAATATTGTACTGCACCCCATTTATCAAGACATTTTTTATGCCCTAAAGTTGTAGAGGTCATGCTGTCTTTCTTATCCTCTCTTCCTCATATCTTGCCTCAAACTCCTCTGGACTCATGTATCCAAGCTGTGAGTGCACATAGAGC
>Ga0207433_10002978_pt1 | contig 33420 bp, 40 predicted proteins | sample YelNatPaOPGAMG01_FD_187559 | JGI IMG/M metagenome (GOLD analysis project Ga0207433, IMG submission 187559) | Hot spring thermophilic microbial communities from Obsidian Pool, Yellowstone National Park, USA - OP-RAMG-01 (SPAdes) (version 3) | ecosystem: Environmental > Aquatic > Thermal springs... | reverse complement strand
TGAATCAGTGGGGATATCTCACTTAAAAGAGAAGGCATATACAAGGGTAAGCGGGGGTGAGAGGCAGCTTGTTCTTATTGCAAGGGCGCTGGCACAGGAAGCGCCGGTCATGCTCCTTGATGAACCCACATCTCATCTTGATTTCAGAAACCAGGTAATTGTTTTGAATAAGATAAAGGAGATAGCGAGATATAAAGGGTTGATAGTACTCATGACATTGCATGACCCGAATCTTGCGATGCTGTTTTCTGATAAAGTTGTCATGATGAATAATGGCCATGTGATTTCAAAAGGTTTTCCCCAAGAAGTAATAACTGAAGATAACTTAAAAAGTGTATACATGATAGATGTCTCTGTAATCAACTGGTGTGGTAAAAAGTTTATATGCCCGAGAATAAATCAAAGCAAGGATAAAATCATTCCTGCGAAAGTGAGAATTCAAATGCATGACAAGATCCTGATTTAATAATGATAAAAAGGATGAGATGATTGAGATTTTAGGCTTAACAAAATATTACGGAAGCATCACTGCAGTAGACAAAGTTTCTTTTAGGATTGGAAAAGGTGAAGTTTTCGGACTTCTTGGCCCTAATGGTGCAGGCAAGACAACTATTATAAAAATGCTTACCACACTGAGCAGGCCTGATGCCGGCATATGCCTGATAGATGGTTTAAATGTATTAGAGAATCCTTTCGAGATAAAGAAACGGATAGGTGTCGTTCCGCAGGAGAATAATCTCGACAGAGAACTTACTGCATATGAAAATCTTCTTATTTATGGAATGCTCCACAAGGTGAAGAGAATTGAGAAGAAAATCAGAGGAGCCCTTGAGATGGTTGATCTCTGGGAAAGGAGAGATTCCCTTGTTTTGAGCTTTTCCGGAGGAATGCAGAGGAGGTTACTCCTTTCGAGGGCGCTACTTACAGAGCCTTTTATCCTGTTTCTTGATGAACCATCCATAGGGCTTGACCCACAGATAAGACGGCAGATGTGGGATGTGATCAGAAAGACAAGGATAGACGGAAGAACGGTTGTCATAACAACGCACTATATTGAAGAGGCAGAGGCACTGTGTGACAGGGTCGGCATCCTTTCAAAAGGTAAGTTGATTGCCATTGATAGCCCTGAAAACCTAAAGGCAATGGTTGGTGAATATGTAGTAGAGCGTGTGGATGGCAATGGAAGGCTTATTCAGCATATATGCAGGGACCGAGAGGCAGCTCACGAGGTGGCCCGAGATCAACAGCCCCCTGTGATAATACGAAAATCGAATCTCGAGGATGTGTTTATCAAATTGACAGGAGAACGGATAGAGTGATTACAGCAGGGTGGTATCCGATATTTTACCGTGAGATGCTCCTTTTCAGGAGGAAACTTCTGAGACTCGGGTATCTCTTTTCTGCGATGATTGCCCCGATCATTTACCTGATAGCATTCGGGCTCGGGCTTGGAAGGAATGTCAGGTTTCAGGGTTCTGATTATCTTACCTTCCTTATCCCAGGTCTTGTTGCAATGAGTTCCATGAGCAATTCTTATACCTGGATAGCAACTTCCTTCAATTTAAACAGGCTTTATTTCAAAACCTTTCAGATATTTGTTCAGGCGCCCATCAGCCCTTCATCCATTATGATAGGCGAAGTGCTGGCAGGTATGGTGAAAGGACTTTTTGCATCAGTCCTGATTATCATTGTGGGATTTCTGGTACCTTCAGGATTTTCTATCACTCCTCTGTTTGTTTTAATCCTTCTCCTTAATTGTTTCCTCTTTGCCAATCTTGGTGTTATCACAGGTATGCTTGCAAAATCACATGAGGATACTGCCACCTATTCAAACTTTTTTATTATGCCTATGGCATTTTTCAGCGGAACATTTTTCCCTGTTGATAAGATACCTAACTTTATTAAGCCAATTATCTATATTCTGCCTTTAACGCATACTAATATTGTCATAAGAAAAGCAGAACTGGATACTGAAGGGCTAATATCCTTTTCTGTTTTGATTATTTATAGCATAGCTTTTTTCATGTATGGCTCAAGGCTTATTAAAAATTACAATGAATAGAAGGTGGTGAATTATGAGAATTCTATCTATCATGTGGGATTCCCATTGCAGAATTCTAAAGAAGGCAAGAAAGAATCTTGAAGGGGTAGTAGATGTAGAGATTTATTCCTCAAGGCGGCTTGAAGAAGAACCGCAAAAGATAGAATTTGTATTCAAAGAAGCTGTGACTGCTGATGCAATCCTGCTTTATCGTTCAACTGAATCCATCTGGGAGATAATGGAAAAGAGATTACAGGAGATTGGAAAAAATATCCCGATCGTCTGTGTTGGTCATGATCCATCCCACTGGGCACTTTCTACTGTCAGGGCAGAAATTGTAGCTACTGTTTATTCATATATAACCTACAATGGAGAAGAGAATTTTACAAATATGCTTAAGTATATTGCCCGTGAGGTTTGTGGAAAGGATATTGAGGTCCCTCGGCCAAAAATGATTCCCTGGGAAGGGATATACCATCCTGATGCCACAGATGTCTTTATCAACATTCATGATTATCTCGAATGGTATAGCATCCATAGAAAAAGACTTAATCTTTTGAAGCCAGAGAGGACCGCAGGAATCCTCTTTACCCGGTTTTACTGGGTCAATAAAAATATTGAGATAGAGGATGCCTTGATAAGAAAATTTGAATCCATAGGAGTTGCTGTAATTCCTGTTTTTTCCTATTCCCTAAAGGATGAAGGCCTTGGTACAAAGGGTAGTGGGGAGGTCGTATCAGAATGCTTCATTGATGATGATGGAAAATCACGTATTGATGCCCTCATAAACCTTCAGTCCTTTCTCCTTGGAACTGACCAAAGAAAAGCCGAAAGTGGTGAAATTGCCTCTGGTGGCATAGGGATTCTAAAAAGGCTCGGTGTTCCTGTATTTACACCCATTACATCATATTACAAAACTATAGAGGAATGGTCAGATGACCCGCAGGGGGCAGATGGAAGCATTATCGGCTGGTCGATAGCAATGCCTGAATTTGAAGGAAGAATAGAGCCGATCATCATCGGAGGGTTAAGCAGAAAGGAAGAAGAGTTAGGACTCAGAAAACCAATTCCGGAAAGGATTGATAAACTCGCAAGGAGGGTTGTGAGTTGGATCAAGTTGAGGAAGAAGTCTGCCCTGGAACGAAAGGTCGCCTTTATACTCCACAACAACCCCTGTGCCTCTGTAGAAGCAACGGTCGGTTCTGGAGTACATCTCGATACTCTTGAAACTGTTGCAAGGATAATAAATCGTATGAAAGAGGCAGGTTACAATGTAAATCCTCCAAAAGACGGCAAGGAACTGATTGAAACTATTATGGAGCGAAAGGCAATTTCGGAATTTCGCTGGACAACGGTTGAGGAGATAGTGGACAAAGGTGGTGCGCTTGCCTTTGTGGAAAAAGAGAAATATCTCGAATGGTTCAGTGAGCTTCCTGAAAAGACAAGAGAGCGCATGATTGATGCCTGGGGGAATCCACCAGGTGAGCCGAAGGATGGAGTTCCTGCTGCAATGGTATATGAAGGGAAAATTGTTGTAACAGGCGTTCAGTATGGCAATGCGGTGGTTTGTGTTCAGCCCAAGCGTGGATGTGCAGGTGCAAGGTGCGACGGGCAGGTATGCAAGATTCTCCATGACCCTGACATCCCGCCTCCCCATCAATACATTGCCACATATAAATGGCTCTCAAGGGAATTCGGGATGGATGTTATTGTTCATGTGGGAACTCATGGAAATCTCGAGTTCTTGCCGGGAAAGGGTACGTCTCTTTCCTCAAGTTGTTTCCCGGACATAGGCATAGATACAATGCCTCACCTTTATATTTATAATTCCGACAATCCTCCGGAAGGAACCATTGCAAAGCGCAGGAGTTATGCCACACTCATCGATCATATGCAAACAGTGATGATACAGGGTGGGTTGTATGAGGAGCTTGAAGAGCTCGGAAGGCTGCTCGGAGAATATGAACAGATAAAAGGGCTTGACCCTGGAAGAACCCATGTCCTTGAGCACCTCATCATGGATTTAATTAAGAAGACAAACCTTGACAAGGAGATACATATTTTCCTTCCTGATAGAGAAACTGGAAGGCCCAGGAAAATGAAGCTTTGTGAAGTAAAGGATGAAGATATTCATTCTTTAACTTTTGACGAGATAGTCAGGCAGACACATGGGGCGCTGTCGAGGACGAGAAACACTCAGATCCAGCATGGAATGCATATCTTCGGGGAAATACCAGAAGGGGAAAGGAGGGTGGATTTTATCTATTCAATCCTGAGATATGATGCAGGTGAAAACTTCTCATTGAGGCGAGAGGTTGCAAAGATAATGGGTTTAGACCTGCATGAGTTGCTCTCTGATCCCGGCAAAGTCCATCCCAAAAGGAAAAGGAGTTACGGAGAGTTACTTGCAGAAATTGACCTAATTGGCAAGGAGCTTATTAGAGAGGTTCTTGATTCACTTTAAAATGTTTTTCGAGGGAGGTTATGAAATGGCTACTAAGACCTTTTTACAATCAGAGAAAGTGATCAGCGTTGATTGGAATAGCCATTCGTGGTCAAGGATAAGGGAAAAAATAATTGACCTAAACAAACGAATCGATGAATCCAGAGAGATAGAATCTTTATTTTCAGGATTTGATGGGAGGTATATATCCCCTGGACCATCTGGTCTGATCACGAGGGGTAGAGATGATGTGCTTCCCACTGGGAGGAATTTTTATTCCCTTGACCCTTACAGGATTCCCACAAAGGCGGCATGGGAAGTGGGTAAGAAACTGGCGAATGCTGTGATTCAAAAGCACCTAAATGGAGAAGGGAGGTATCCTGAAAATATTGCCATCTACTGGATGTGTAATGATATTATGTGGGCAGATGGTGAGGGTATGGCTCAGATGATTTATCTCATCGGAGCTAAACCTCTATGGCTTTCAAACGGAAGATTAAAGGGATTTGAAATTATACCCCTCAATGAATTAGGCAGGCCGAGGATAGATGTAACGGTTCGTGTATCTGGCATAACGAGAGATAATTTCCCGAACTGCATAGAGCTTATCGATGAGGCCGTTCAGGCAGTTGCCTCTCTGGATGAGCCGGTTGAGATGAACTATGTAAGGAAACATACCCTTGCTCAACTATCAGGAAATGGCAATTCTAAGGAGGCATGGAGGGATGCTACACTGCGCATCTTTGCGAGCATGCCGGGCACTTACCAGGCAGGGACACAGCTTGCGGTTTATGCCTCTGCCTGGAAGGAGGAGAAGGATCTTTCGGATATCTTTCTTTACTGGAATGGCTACGCTTATGGCAAGGGGATGTTTGGTGTAGAAAAGTACAAACAACTTGCAGAAAACTTAAAAACTGTTGATGTTACCTACAACAAAGTTGTAACAGATGAATATGACCTTTTTGGATGTTGTTGCTATTTTGGCACCCATGGTGGGATGACCGCGGCGGCAAGAACACTCTCTGGCAAAGAGGTTAAGACATATTATGGAGATACCCGTGAACCTGAACATATTGAGGTGAGGGATCTTGCAGATGAAATAAGGAGGGTGGTCAGAACAAAACTTCTCAATCCTAAATGGATTGAAGGGATGAAAAGGCATGGATACAAAGGGGCCGGTGATATTTCTAAGAGAATTGGCCGGGTCTACGGGTGGGAGGCAACAACAAAGGAGGTTGATGACTGGATATTTGATGATATCGCCAGAACCTTTATGATGAACGAGGAAAATAGGAAATTTTTTGAAGAAAATAACCCCTGGGCGCTGGAAGAAATAGCGAGGAGATTGATCGAGGCGAAGGAGCGTGGTTTATGGAACTCTGCACCAGATGTTTTAGAGGCACTTAAGGAGATATATATCGAGATAGAAGGCTGGATAGAAGAAAAGATGGGAGATATGAGGGGAGATTTTCAAGGTGGAGGTATTGATATTATTACGAAAGAAGAAGTCGAAACCTGGAAAAAGAAGATGGAGGAAAAATTGAGATGATATTTCCGTTTAGCGCAATCGTTGGACAGGAAGAGATGAAGCTTGGACTTATTTTGAATGTGATAGATCCCTCAATTGGTGGTGTCCTTATCATGGGAGAGAAGGGAACAGCAAAGTCTACCGCTGTGAGGGCTCTGGTAGAGCTTCTTCCAGAGATTGATGTGATAAAAGGGTGTAGGTTCAACTGTAACCCGGAAGGACCTCTCTGCAGTGACTGTCAGGAAATTTTAAAGAATAATGGCAATTTGGAGATAGAAAAGAAAAAGATGAGAGTGGTTGAACTTCCTCTTGGAGTTACAGAGGATAGGGTTGTTGGGACATTGGATATTGAGCATGCCATAAAAAAAGGAGAGAAAAGATTTGAACCCGGGATTTTGGCTCAGGCAAACAGGAACTTTCTTTATGTTGATGAGGTCAATCTCCTCGAAGACCATATTGTAGACCTCCTTTTGGATTCCGCTGCAATGGGAATAAATACTGTGGAAAGAGAAGGGGTCTCCTTTGTTCATCCATCAAGATTTATTCTTGTGGGGACGATGAATCCTGAAGAAGGGGAACTGAGGCCTCAGCTTCTCGATAGATTTGGTCTATGTGTTCAGGTCACATCCATTCAGGATAAGGCTTTGCGTAAGGAGATATTGAGAAGGAGGGCAGATTTTGATTCAAATCCGCTTGAATTTCTGAAAGCGTGGGAGGGAGAACAAAAAGTCATTTCTCAAAAGATTACCGCTGCAAAAGAGAATCTTTATAAAATTGAGATAAAAGAAGATGTTCTTGAAAAGATTGTTCATCTCACATCCCAATTGAACCTCGATGGGCATAGGGCTGATATTGTGATCATGAAGACATCTCGCGCCCTTTCAGCGTTGAGAGGTAAAACCTCTATCGATCTAAAAGACATAAAGGATGCAGTTCAATTATCAATACGTCACAGGTTAAAGAGACTTCCTTTTGAAGAATCTGGAAAAGAGGGTGAAAAGATTCAAGCCTTATTGTCGGAGATTTGATAATGGAATTCAGCGAGTTTGTAGGTCATGAGGAAGCAAAGCTTTCATTGATACTCAATGCAGTTGATCTTCGTTGTGGTGGAGTCCTCTTTTTTGGAGAGAAAGGAAGTGGTAAATCAACCCTTGTGAGGCTTTTTAAAAATCTACTACCTGAGGAAATCCCTTTCATAGAGCTACCTCTCAATGTTACAGAGGATACCCTCCTTGGTGGGATAGACATAGAAGCAACTTTAAAACAAGGAAGAAGAATTATTCAGAAGGGAATTCTCGGTCGTGCGCATAGAGGGGTTGTCTATATTGAGGATATCAATCTCCTTTCGCCAGAAATAATCTCTCTCATCTTTGAGGTAAAGAGGAGAGGAGAAAATATAATCGAAAGGGAGGGTTTTTCACTGAAAGAGCCTTCGGAATTCATTCTAATTGCCACGATGAATCCTGAAGAAGGAGCACTTTCCCCACATATCCTTGATAATTTTGGGATGTGTGTTTTATGGGAAGGGCTAAAAGAGCCCTCTATGAAAATAGAGGTTTTAAAGAGACACCTTTCAGGGGTCTCTAATTTGAGAAATGAAGAGGCAATTAGTCTTGATAATAACCTCAAGAGACAGATAAATTCCTCCCGAAAAAGATTAAAAGATATGATTATTCCATCGGATACAAAGGAGTATATTGTCCAGAAATGTAATGAAAACAATATTGAAGGCCATAGAGGAGAGATTTTTCTTCTCTACGGAGCAATAGCTTATGGAGCTTTTTGTGGTGATGAAGTGGTAAGCAGAGAACATGTGGATAAGGTACTACCCCTTGTCCTAACACACAGAAAGAGAATTTCAAAGGAATTGGAGGAGAAAGAAGAGGAATGGAAGGAGAATAAAAGAGATAGAAAAGAAGAAGGATCAAAAATAGATAAAGAATCAAAAAAAGAGATGGGGGAAAGTGAGTCCTTTAACGGAGGTGACAATTTTTCGAAAGAGAGTAACCTCAAGGCATTTAAACCTGCAGAAGAGATTTTTAATATAGGAGATACATTTAAGATCAAACGCCTTATCTTCAGGAAGGATCGCCTTCCAAGAAACATTTCAGGGAGAAGAACCCGGACTCGAACAAAAGGCAAAAGTGGCAGGTATATAAAAAGCCTTATCCATCCAGAAAATAAAGATATTGCAATAGATGCAACTATAAGGGCATCTGCCCCATTCCAGAATCTGCGGGGAAGAAAAGAGATGATTTTAATTGAGGATGAAGACTTGAGGTTTAAACAGAGGGAAATGAGGATGGGGCATCTTGTTATCTTTTGTGTTGATGGTTCTGGTTCAATGGGGGTTCAGAGAAGGATGGTGGAAACAAAAGGAGCGATTCAATCCCTTCTTATGGACTGTTACCAGAAGAGGGATAGGGTCTCGATGATAGTCTTTCGAAAGGATAGGGCAGAAGTTCTATTGCCTCCTACATCAAGTGTTGAGCTTGCTTCAAGAAGATTGAGAGAGATTCCTGCGGGTGGGAAAACCCCCCTTTCAGCAGGTCTTCTTGAGTCCTATAAACTTATTAAAAATGTAAGTATTAAATCGCCTGAAACGAGGTTTCTCTTAATCCTTATAACAGATGGTCGTGCAAATCATACAATGACTCAGATGTCTGTGATAGAGGAGCTGGAAAAGGTTTTAGAACTTCTCGTGAAACTTCCTTCCACTGACATAATTGTCATCGATACTGAGAAGAAAAATAATTTTTTAAGTACAGATTTTGCTCAAAAGATTGCTTTCAAGCTTGGAGCTGATTATTACACCATTGAAAATATAAAGTCAGAAATACTTATAGAAATACTTCAGAAAAAAATACCTTTTTAAGAAAGGGCTTCGATTTATAAGGATTCAAGCGTGATCTTTCCAAGACGTTTCTTTTTTTCGCTTAGGTCATCTGATTTACCACTCTCAGCATTCTCCCAGATTTTATGGAAATCTCCATGTTTTTTCTCTCTGTTTTCTTAAACACTGATTGGTCCATTTCTCTTAATTGATTTATCCAATACAACACATTTCGTTATATTATTCTGAGTACAATTTCAAAGATTGGGTGTTGGGGTTTTTCATAAGTGGGACCATTGTGAATTGGATGCACTAAAGGTGTAGAGTTAATCATGGTCATTATCTTCATTATTGATTTCTGAAGTTCATCTAAAATTGCTTCCTGAATATAGACTCCCATATACCTAACACAATTTCGATATATATTTTTGTTTCAGGATTACATTCTACATAGGCAGTAAAGGTTCCCATTGTTTACTTCAATAGAAATTTCTTTTAATGCTCCGTTTGTTAAAAAAAGAATTTCATAGGGTTTTCGTTTCTATACTTCCCCTCATTTACCTTTCTCCTTTTATGCCGATTCTTCTTACCCAAGCCTGGATAATCTCCACAATGGAAGTGCTCAGGTTCTGTTTCCGAGGTTTAAGGGCTTTCTCTTTCAAGGGGACACAATTCTTTGGTAAGTTTAATTAATATAAATTCAGCCTCAAAAAAATCAAAGTAAATTTTACTCAATTAGGAATGTTACTATTTAGGGAAACTTTAGGTCCACCCGAAAATGGAGAAACGGTAATGATAGATTTTGGGATGCGTAAATATATCTTCACTTTTCTTCTTTATCTTTTAAATCCTTCTCGAGGTGGTTCATTCTCTCTAATTTTTCCAGTTCTTTGAGGTAGCATTCTTTGCAGCATCCGTGGGAGATTTTTTTATCTTCCAGGGGTTGTTTTTCTCCTATTATCTTTCCGCAGTAAGAACAGATGACAAGCATCGCAATATTGTCCTCATTAAGAGTATTACTTTCCTTCCTCTCGCGCTCGGGAAAAAAAGTAATACTATAAATGAGAGTATTTTGTGGTAGGGTTTATGCCCGAAATGGTGTTTCAGGTTAAGATCCTTTTTAAGGGCTGAAGGGGGTTTTGTTTTTTAGAGGATGTTTATAGGGTCTCCAGATTTGGTGGCTTCCTTTCTGGTCTTCGGTGCCAGGGGAGACAAAAATTCAGGGATGAGGCCTTCGGCAAGCTGAGTTCCTGGATATTCAGGAAGGATAGGGGGTGTTCCGGGGCACTCCCGAGAAGGCGGGTTCGAATCGCGCAGGCCCTCAGGTTGGTGCTTTTGGAGATTATTATATCCCGGCAGGGTGTTTATCGGAGGGGATGCCGGCTCCGGCATGGCTGGCATCCCTATTTTATTGCTTTGAGATCGGAAAAAAATAAAAAAAATTTTAAGAATGGGGGATGATTTTATGGCAAGGTTATTTTTCGTTTTATTCTTAATCATGGTAGCTTTTTTCATTTACTTGAAGGGTGGAATTTTTGCCATTCAAGGGGCTAAGGGTTCGAGGATTATGGTGGAGAACTACATGGAGAGAATTGAAAAGGTGATTGACAAGTAGGCAGGTCTGGAAGGTTTTTTAGGCAAGGGGGGAGTGTCAGGTTGGTGCTGGGCATTCCCCTTTTTTATTTCTGGATCCCACAAGGAAAGAGAGGAGGATAAGCATGGAAGATTTTGAATTAAGGAGAATCATTTATTCCCTGTTTGTCTTTATGGTTATTGTCTTTGTCTATCTTCAGGTGGCTCTCATGGCTGCCGTGGATACAAAGGCCATTAATGACCATAGGGTAAAGGTTTTCAGGGAAGGCCTGGAGCGTAAGGGTATTGTGTTGGTGGACCATTCGGTAAGGAGATAACTTTTTGAATTTAAAAAATTTATTTGCCCGCAAGGGGGAAAGGAGAGAGATTATGTGTGTGATGTTAAGGGGAAGAGAAGCTGAGGCAGTAGGTGTTTATCTTACAAACTTTGGTCATTACAGGGATGTCAGGCGTAGATTTCGTCAGTGTGTTGAAGATTTAGGGAAGGACTATATGTTTTCTGTGATGGAGAAGGTTCCGCTTTGTAATGAGGAGAAAAGGTATCTCAGGAATGTGATTTTGGGGATTTGATTTTGGAGGGGGGCAGACCTTCCAGGGGGAGTGTTGGTGTCGAACCCACACAAGAGAGGGCCTGTAATTGGCCAAAGACCGAGACACTCTTTTTTCTGGGGTGGCCAAAGGTTTCTGCCCCTTATTTTATTTTAAGGAGGGAGAGACATGTTTAATGGGAGTGTCAATGTTGAGAGAACGTCTGAGGGAAGGATAAGGAAGGTCTGGGGTGTGATGAGGACCTCTGTGTTTGAGTCCAATTTTGGGACGTTTACTTACAGGGCGGCTCCTGATCATACTATCAGTTTCAGGCCTTTCAGGGACAATCCGTCTTTTGGGCTTTTTGTGTTTGAGAGGTTTTAGGAAGGTTGTATAGCCAAAAGTAGAGGGGGTAAATTTTGGTGATGTCGAGAGTAAACATCAGGGATTTGTATAACGAGTTATCTGAAGAGGGGCTCCGTGAGATTGTTTTATACTGCAATGCTCTGCTTTCTGCCATCGTAAAGAGGGTGCGGAGTGAGATCAACTCACATATTGAGAAGAGGCCTATGTCTTTTCTTGAGAAGTGCTTTCTTTTCTGGCGGTTTCTTGTCAGAGAGGTTTGCAGGTTTTTGGGCAAAGGGTCTTCTTCTTCGGATGTTCTGGATGTTCTTATCTCTTATATGATGGGGAGAGGAAGGCAGATTCTGGGGAGACTCCACATTTTTTGGTTGTAGTAGAGGAGGAGAATTAGTAGTTTATGGAGTGGAGAGTCGAATTTGGAGACTATGTTGATAAGGCCAAGATATTAGTCGGTGAAAGCAACATAGTTTTATCTGGTGTTGGTCCTGTTTGGCTTTACTTATTGATTGCGCATATGCTTCATCGTAGGGTTCGGGAGTTTACATATTTACCTTCTGCTAAGGATAAGGATGGTGCTGTTAGTTTTCGGATAGTAGCAAATTTTATTGTTATGGAGCAGGAAAAGGGGGTAGAGATAGAATGGAAACGAGGGTAATTGAGTTAAGCACAATTTATTCCGGAACTGCAAAGCTTTCTGAGGTTGATGAGTATGTGAGGAAAGTCAAAGATTTAGCTGGAGAGGGTCAGGAGGTAGTTTTGACCGGTGCTGGTCCTGTCTGGCTTTATCTTCTGGTTGCGCATGCTCTTCATGGTAAGGCGAGGAAGTTGGTTTATCGGTCACCGGTTTCGGGAGACGTCGTGATTTTTGATCATAATCCGTTTTAGAAAAAAGAAATGGATTTTTTAAAGAAAGTTAGTTAGAAAAAGGTAATATATTATTTAGAGTTGTTTTAAGTAGGTTTAAACCGAAAGGGGAGTCATGAGCATTATGAGTGTGTTTATGGCTCCCCTTTTTATTATTTTGAGAGGGGGTGGTGGTGTGATTCAGCTTTGTATAGTTTGTAGCAGGTCGTATGGAGAGAAGGAACCTCTTGAAGTCAAGGGGTTTACGAATGGTTTATGTATGGAGTGCTTTAAGAAGCGTTTGAGTTTTTTAGGAATTGATGTCGAGGATTATCAGAAAGTTTTTGAAAGGAGTGATTGTGATAATGTTGGAATTGAGGCAGGAGATTCTGGAGAAGCGTTACTTCCTTAAGGATGATTCGGGAAGGCCTGTTGAGAATTGGGGTGGTTTGTGCTTACGTGTTTCTCGGGCTCTTGCTCTTGAGAAAAGTGAGGAGGAGAGGTTTTTTGATGTTTTGAGTAACTGTTTATTTCTTCCCAACACGCCTGCTCTGGCCAATGCTGGTACTGAGAGGTCGGATATGAGTTTTTCGGCTTGTTTTGTTTTGCCTGTTGGGGATTCTATGGCTGAGATATTTGAGGCGGTTAAGCAGGCGGCTTTGATTCAGAAGTCCGGTGGTGGAACGGGGTTTAGTTTTTCTCGTATTCGTCCTTCTGGTGATGTGGTTGGGTCTACGAAGGGGATTGCGTCTGGTCCTTGTTCGTTCATTCATGTGTTTGATTCGGCTACGGAGACGATCAAGCAGGGTTCTCTCAGGCGTGGTGCCAACATGGGTATTCTTCGGGTCGATCATCCTGACATTATGGAGTTTATTGGTTTGAAGCGTGAGGAGGGTCGGCTTTCGAATTTCAATCTATCTGTTGGTATTACGGACCGTTTCATGGAGGCTCTCAAGGAGAACAGGGAGTTTGAGTTGGTGTTTGGTGGTAGGGTTCGTAGGACTCTGAGGCCTCGTGAGATTTGGGATCAGATTGTAGACTCTGCCTGGCGAAATGGTGAGCCTGGGCTAGTGTTTTTGGATGTGGTTAATCGTTTCAATCTGACGCCTCATCTTGGGGATATTGAGGCGACAAATCCCTGTATTACGGGTGACACACTTGTAGCGACGCCTTCAGGTTACAGGAGAGCTGACACCTTCAGGGTCGGGGATGAGATTCTTACGGTATGTGGAGTTGGGAAGGTAGGATCGATTGAGGTCAATCATGATGTTCCTGTATTTGAGGTAGAGTTTTCTGATGGAGGTTTTATTACTGTATCTGCTTCTCATCAGTTTCATGCCATTAAGTATACGGGGGGAAAAGCTCCAAATAAAAAATATGAGATAAAGATGCTTAAGGATTTGCGTGAAGGGGATTGGGTTAGGGTTTTTCCCACTACTTTACCTCGGAATACGGTTTCTACAGAGATTTATGGTTTATCGAACCGGGAATATGGTTTTCTCATAGGGATTTTATTAGGTGATGGAACTCTGACAGAAGCTACTCTTAGCAGGAAGAGAGTTAAGATAGGGAGTAACCAGGAGGATATTGAGTGGAATAGGATTATAGAGGATCTTCTTTCCAGGGTCAGTCATAGAGTAATTAGGGATGAAAAAAGAGAAGATAAAGGAATGAACTTTGTAGTTAATGGTTCGACTCCTTTATTGGAACTTATTAATAGTATTGGATTAAAGGGAGAAGCTTGTGAGAAGAGAATACCTTTTACCCTCTATGATACTAATGCGGAAGTTCTTGCAGGGTTGCTGGATGGGTTAATTTCGACCGATGGAAATGTAAACCTGAGTGGGGATAGTCCAGCTTTGAGGTATTCTTCCTCGAGTCGGATGCTAATTGCAGACATTCGGAACATTCTTCTTATGTTTGGTATCCATTGTAGTATGGGGGTCAATACAAAGAATAGAGCTTCCGTTATAAATGGCCGGAAGATCAATGGTGGGCCCAAGTACGAGTTGATCGTTGCTGGTACTTCTTTAAGAAGGTTTTACGAAAAGATTGGGCTTACGAGGCCTCATAAAAGGCGGAAGTTATTTATCGCGGTGAGAGATTATGCTCTAACAGGTAATATATGGAGAGCACGTATTAAAGCGATAAGGCCTGTTGGGACTGCAACGGTTTATGATCTTTTTGAGCCTGAAACTGACACATGGATTACGAATGGTTATGTTTCGAGGGGGTGTGGAGAGCAGCCCTTATTGCCTTATGAGGCTTGTGTCTTGGGTTCTGTGAATCTTTCGAAGATGGTCAGGGATGGCAGTGTGGATATGGTTCTTCTTGGTGAGACAGTAAGAACTGGTGTGAGGATGCTTGACAACGTCATTGATGTTCAGGGTTATCCTCTTTCTGAGATTGAAAGGATGCACAAGGGTAACCGTAAGATTGGTCTAGGAGTGATGGGTTGGGCTGATATGCTTTTGAAGTTAGGTATTCCTTATGGTTCTGACAGGGCTCTTGAGCTGGCTGGCAAAGTGATGTCTTTTATTACGCAGGTGGCTGTGGATGAGTCTCAGAGGCTTGCGTTGATAAAGGGAGTGTTTCCCAACTGGGAAGGTTCTTTGTGGTATGTGAGGGGTTTGAAAGTTCGCAATGCGACTCTGACGACTGTTGCGCCGACTGGCAGCATTTCGATTATTGCGGGTTGTTCTTCTGGTATTGAGCCTGTTTTTGATTGGGTAACGGTTCAGAAGCGTCCTGTTGGAGAGTACAGGGTTGTACATCCGGTTTATGAGAGTTGGCAGCAGGATCATCCTTCTGAGCCTTTGCCTTCCTGGTTTGTGACTGCTCGTGAGATTCCTTTTGAGTGGCATATTCGTATGCAGGCGGCTTTTCAGAAGCATGTTAACAATGCTGTATCGAAGACTGTGAATTTGCCTCGTGAGGCTACTCGTGAGGATGTATCGAGGGCTTTTCTTTTGGCTTATGAGTTGGGTTGCAAGGGGATAACTGTTTATCGGGATGGTTCTCGTGCTTTGCAGGTGATTTCTTCTCCGAATGTTTCTTCTTCTCGTCCTGCGGGTCAGGTGGAGCTTCCATCGGTGATGGAGGCCAAGAGGGTTTGTGTGGAGACCAGTGAGGGGAAGGTTTATGTCAACATCAGTTTTCATGAATCTATCCCCCGTGAGGTTTTTATTTCTACGCCTGTGGAGAGTAAGCATTCAGAGGTTTACGAGTCTTTTGCTCGTATCTTTTCGGTTGCTCTTCGTCATGGGGTACCTCTGAGTAAGCTTATTTCTCAGCTTGAGAAGGCCAATGCCAAGTATGGGTCAGTGGTAAGTGTTCCTTATGCACTTGTGAGAGCATTTCGTCTCTTAGGTGTAAATGGTGAGGCGAAATGTCCGGATTGTGGTACAAAGCTTGCTCTGGAAGAGGGTTGCCTTAAGTGTCATTGCTGTGGTTTTAGTAAGTGTTAATGGAAAGGAGAATTTTAGAGGTCTTTCTCCCTTTTATATTAAATTTTCAGTAATACATATATAGAGAATAAAGGAGGGTGGATTTTATGAATGAGTTGAATGTAGTTCCCGTTATAACATATTCACTTTATGATCGTTCTATAATTCTTCGCAGGGTTAATTCTAATTCTAACGGTATAAATTACTGGGAAGTATGTAATGAGTTTAATGGGAGGTCTTCAATTTATTTTGATTTTGAGCAGGCATCGAAAAATTTTGATGTGTGTATTGAAAATTTGACTGATTCGCTGTTAGTGCGGAGTTAGGTTTTGAAGAGGGAGAGAGCGAATAAGGCTTTCTCCCTTTTTTTGTTTTGAGGTTGTTTTAACTTTCCTGCGGAGAAGTTCCCTTCCGTAAGGGATGGGATGAAAGGCAATTTTCACTACCGCAGGGACTGTGGGAAGTAAAGCTTGGGGAGAGGCTGCGATAGTGGCCTCGTTGAACCAAGAAGCCTCATCCGTAAGGGCGAGGTAGTTCACTACTATATTGAAAAACAAATTGGAGGAGGAAGGATTTATGAAGTTTTTAAGGTTGATTTGTTTGTTATTGGGAGTATTGGTTTTAGTTTTATTGGGTTTTCATTCTGTATTATTTTCTGAGGAAGTGTGGATTGATCTTTCGAGTGGGCAGTTTTATGGGGACTTATCTCGTTATGGTGGGAGTGTTAGGATTTTGAGGGGTGTTTCAATGGATGGGGATTATGGTCTTGCCCTTCGTTCTGATGGTACGGTTTGGAGTTGGGGGTTTAATTATAGTGGACAGTTAGGAGATGGGACAAATACTCAGCGGTTATTACCGGTTCAGGTTTTAGGTCTTAATAATATAGTTCAGGTATCAGCGGGAAGTAGTCATGCTTTTGCTCTTCGTTCTGATGGGACGGTTTGGGCCTGGGGGGACAATACTTATGGTCAGCTTGGTAATGAGACGTGGGATAATTCTAATACACCTGTTCAAGTTCAGATTTCAAATGTGAGGGCGATTTCAGCTGGTAGTTCACATTCACTTGCTTTGAAAGATGATGGTACGGTATGGGCATGGGGAGGCAATTGGAATGGGCAGTTAGGAATAAATTCTTATATAGACAAGAATCTTCCCGAGAGAGTAGCAGGTTTAGAAAATGTAGTAGCGATTGTAGCTGGTAATGGGCATTCTCTTGCTTTACTTTCTGATGGTACGGTGTATGGTTGGGGATCTAATTGGGATTATCAACTTGGTCTTGGTGAGGATGATAGCAATAGATTGACCCCAGTTAAACTTCCGCTTAATGATGTAGTAGCGATTGCAGCAGGTGCTAACCACTCCCTTTTCTTGAAATCTGATGGAACTGTATGGGCTTCTGGTTGGAATTATTTTGGTCAAATTGGCGATAATAAAGAGTCTGGGGCGTGGGCAATGTATCCTGTTCAAGTTCACAATCTTAGCAATGTAGTAGCTATTTCAGCGGGTTCAGATAATTCTTATGCACTCAAATCGGATGGTACGATTTGGAGTTGGGGGAAAAATGTATTAGGGGGTCTTGGAGACGGAACAAATATAAACCGTTATACTCCTGTTCAGGTTTCTGGTCTTAGTAGTGTCATAGCGATTGATGGAGGGGATGTCAATGCTATAGCACTTCGTTCCGATGGGACGGTTTGGGCTTGGGGAGATAATTGGTGGGGGCAGTTAGGAAACGGGACTGTGCGAAACATGAGTTATATTCCTGTTCAGGTTCAGTTTTCTCAGTCGAATAGTGGTTATATTGTTTATTCAGTTAATCCTGGGAATCGGAAGATTAATAGACTTTTTATAAATTTAGGTAATTCTGATTATGTGGGGTTTTTATTTTCTTCAGATGGTTCTATTTGGAGAAAATGGAATGGTACTGGGTGGGAATCAGTTGAACTTGTAGCAGATTCAAATGGGAATACTGAGTCTGAAGTTGAATCTCTGGGTAAGGCTGAGTGGAATGATTTACTGGGTTCTTCAGGTAATTTTTACATTGGTGTTATTATTCGGAATAGTGGGGAGTTGCGGGCTTTAGGAATAGAGTTTGAGGATAGTAATAATAGTAATATTTTTCCTGATTTTACGATAAGTTCATGGGGTTTGGTTGAGGGTCAGGCTCCGCTTACTGTGGTTTTGTCGGCTGATGCTGACAGTGAGGCTTTGAGGGCGTATCTTGCAACTGGTCGTTCATTTATTTACGAGTGGGATTTTGGAGATGGGACTCCGAAGGTGACGGGTAAGCGTGTGGTTGGTCATACTTACAAGGTTGCTGGCAATTAAACGGTGACTTTGACTGTGAAGGATGACCTAAATAATTCTGAGCCTGTTGCTAACAACAATACGATTCAGGTTAGGGTAACGCAGCCTGAGGAGATGACGGTTCGTCATTTCAAGGTATATTATTCGAACAAGCATATGAGGGTACCTCTTAAGGTGATTATTAAGCCTGTGTTGGAGTATATGCCTGGTTTGGAGAAGGTTCAGAGTAATGAGTGGAGGGTTGGTACTGATTTTGTTGCTCAGAACAGGAGTCAGGCTGTGATTACGTTTACTCAGCCTGGTGAATTTTAATATTAATTTCAGTGGACAGACCAATTATGGTAGGGTTTTGCAGGGCACCTTTCCTCTCAATGTGAAGGCTAATCAGAAGCCTACCTGTTCGATCCAGTATGAGGATTATCCTGAGTATGGTTATACGAAGTTCACTCCTTCTTGTGTGGATCCTGATGGTAGGGTGAGGAGTTATTTATGGGAGTTTGGCAATGGAGAAGTTTCGAAGAGTCGGATTGGTTATGCTCATTACGAGCGGGGTGGTTCTTATACGGTCAAGTTGAGGGTTGTTGATGATTCGAATGAAGAGGCAAACTTCCAGTGGTATGTGTCGGTGACTAGGTAACTGGTGGGCCGTTTCCTGAATTTTTGCAAATTTTTGTATTTTTTACATGCATGCATGAAATTTGTCCAAAATTTCTGATTTTTGCAATTTTTGGTAACCCCGGGAAGAAATCTCGGGTAAAAATATTGTCTCCAGAAGTAATATAATATATATAGAGATTAGTTTTTATAAAGGTAGGGATTTTTCCCGAAAAAGACAGACCTCATTGAAATGGCTTTGCTTTTCATGTGGTCTTTTTTTGTATCCAGATTTTTATTTAAGGAAGGGGGTGTCATAACAAGGTGAAATCATTAGGGATTCACTTATGGCAGGAGGAGCTTTCTCCGTGGAGGAAAGCAGCAACGGTGAATTTATTTGGGTGGTGCAGGACTTTTTACTACGGTCGTTCGGTTTATCCCGACTACATTGGTAGTGGTTACTCCAGGTGGATGACTTTAAGTGAGTTTCTTAGAAGGAAGGCTCGTGGCAAATAGTTTGCTCCCGCCTTCCTTGTGGGCACGGAAAGCTCTGGTGATAAGGTTGGTGAAATCATCAGGGCTTTCCTCTTTTTTTTAAGAGCGGTCAAAAGAATTTTTTTTGAAATTTACAGAGGAGGAAGAGTGATGGGGTATTCGAATTTAAGAAAGCTTGTCAATTTGATGACAGGTAAGGAGAGACCTTATTACAATGAATCTTTCAAGGAGAGGTTTCGGGAGATTGGGATAAAGGCTATGGAGGAGCTTGCCGCTCTTCTTGGGCTTAAAGAGCATCGGGTAAGTTTCAATCCCGGTGGAATTGCTGTAAGTGGGGATTTAATGTTGATGGGGATGTGGTCGGAAGAGAATGGGATTTACATTACGATGAACAAGGATTTTCCTAGAAAGCCCTGGGGGGATGTTCTTTATCGTTCGATTAGGCACATGGAGGACTATACGGGTGGACCGAACCATTACTTCAAGTTTGAGCTTCTGCGTAAGCCCATGCTGTTGAAAGAAATGATCATAAAATTAAAGAAGGACGATTAAAGGGGGTTAGTTTATGAGAAAGTTCAGGGTTCATATTTATGCGGTCGTTAAGGTTCCGGTTGAGGTTTCTGCTTCCTCACCGGAGGAGGCAGTCAAAGAGGCGGACAGTATGATAGACCTGTATGAGTTCAGGGACTATGATGCTGAGTTTGCCGAAGAGGTGGTTGAGTATCTTGTTGATGAGATTTCGGAGGATGGAGAGCTTCTGAAGTCCAAATATTACAAACCAGAGCAAATTTATGCATAAGGTCAGGAGATTATTATGGGATACTATTCTGAGCTAATAAGATATGACAATGTTAAGACCAATCTCCCGGTGGAGGAGTTTTATGATCGCTGGGAGAAAGCGAAGCAGTCTCTTATTGGAACTGACTATGAAGGTGATTTAGACATATATGAATGGGAAAAGAACTCTAATGGTTTCTCGTTGAAACTGGAGGAGTGGTATGCGAAGCACTATGGAGACTGGAAGCTTGCGGAGTTTATAAGTGAGGTTATTGCTCCGAGTACCAGTTGTATCTTGGAGTTTGTTGGAGAGGATGGTTTTTTCTGGGGGTACTATATCACTTCCGGAAAGGTTGATGAGATCCAGTATGTGAAGATGGTTAACGGTCAAATAATAGACTGAGGGGTGTGGAATGTGGCTCAGAGGATCCCGTCACAGGAGGTTTATGTGGTATTTTCATCTGCGTGGTGAGGTTAATATTTACGGTCCCGTTGGGCCTATGACAAGGAAGGAGATGGTAGATTATCTCAGGTCTTTCTGGGGGGAATGGAAGAGTTCCTTATGATACTCGGTTCTGGAAGGCGCGGTGGTTCAAGGAGGCAGCAAATGAGAACATACAGAGTGGTTCTTGAGGTTGTGTTAATGAAGGGTTGGGCATCGATGCATGATTTTGAGAGGGAGATAACCCTTTTCAATCTTTCGAATGTAGATGTAATGGAGGCAAAAATAAAAGAAGTCAAAAGGGTTTCGAAAAAGTAGATTCCCAAACCGCTTATAAAGAAATCAAAGAGGCCCCGGTGGGAAGGAGTTTTTCATCGGGGGTTTTCTTTTATTTCTTGAGAAAGGAGGTGCCTATGCTACTCAGGAGTTTGAGGCTTCAAATGGTTTCAGAGACCGTTGAGGAATACAGGGGTGGTGATCTGAATGGGGTTGATGAAGTAAAGGTCAGAAGTGCCGATGATGTATTCAGACTTTTTGGTTATTTATCTGATCTACCCCAGGAAGAGATTCACGCCCTTTATCTGGATAATAAGTTAAATTTGCTTGGTACCTATATGGTATCGAGGGGGACTAATAATTCCTCAGCGATAAGTCCTGCTGATGTATTGAAGCCAGCCCTTCTTACCAATGCAAGTGCTGTTATTCTTATTCACAACCATCCATCTGGGGATCTTGATCCTTCGTCGGATGATCTGGTGTTCACGAGAAAGGTTTTTACTGCCTGTTGTATATTTGATATTCAACTTTCTGACCATCTAATTATTGCAGGTGGAAAATATAGATCAATAATGAATTTATCTGGGTTGAGAATTTAAAAAAATGCTGGAGGAAAGGGTATGGCAAGATTAACCTCGGAAATGAAGATGGGTTATTACCCTACGGCCAAGGAGGCACTTAGAGAGATATGTTTGTTTCTTGGTGTTGAAAAAGAAAAGGGTGGTGAAAAGAAAGTTTATTTGCTTGATCCTTGTTGTGGAGAAGGAGAGGCCATAAGGTTTGTAGCCAATCGGTTATGGTCTCGTCATTTCACGAAGGTATTAACTTATGGAATTGAGGCGGATGGTGAAAGGTTCCTTAAAGCTTCAGAGATTCTTGATAAAGTCCTTCATGGTTCGATTTTTGATTCCAGGATAAACCCTCTTTCTTCTTTTGGTCTTTTGTGGCTCAATCCTCCTTATGCGAGTGAGGGAGGGGAGAGGGTTGAGATGAAGTTTTTGAAGCATTCAATAAAGTGGCTATGTGAGGGTGGGGTGCTTGTTTTTATTATTCCTGAATCTGTATTGAGTAGGGAAAGGGACAGGTTATGGATTTCGATGAATTTTGAAAATGTGAGGGTTTACAGGTTTCCGAGGGAAGAGTATCCGGCGTTTAAGCAGGTGGTTCTTTTTGCTCGAAAAGGCAAGGGGAGCGTGGAAATTTCCCCTCCTCCTTATCCTCATATTGAGGATCAGGATGAATTTGATTGGAGGTATGTGATTCCCCTGACTGAGGGTCCTGGTGTATTTCAGAGTGGGAAGGGGGTTTCGCCAGAGGAGATTGAAAAGTATCGTCCCCTTTTTATGAGGGAGGTAAGGAAGCTTATTGGTTCAAGGGATGGTTTCCGTTTAAAGCCGCTTTTACCCTTGAGGAAGGGGCATTTGGTTGCTCTTCTTACTGCGGGAATCCTTGATGGAAAAGTGGAGACTTCGGATGGGGGATTTATTCTTGTCAAGGGGTTTTCTGATAGGATCACGACAACCTGGACTGATGAAGAATCCGGCAAGGAGATTACCAGAAACACCTATTCAGTTGGGGTAAGGGTGATGGAAGATGGAGGTAGGTGGTATGACATTAGATGATCTAAGAACTGTAAAGATGGGGGGAGTGAGCTGTCTTTCCGACATGGGTCTTTACAGGAAAGACGCCTATTGGTCTTACATTAAGTTTCTCTCCATTTATGGGTCACCTCAGGAGGTTAAGGCGATTCTTTCGGGTCTGGTTTCAAGAAAACCGGTTGAAGTTTCAGAAGCAGGTGAAATAGAGGTTTCTTATTATGACAGGTTTCGTTTCAGGATGTTTTCTCTGGGTTATGGGAAGAAGCATGGGCTTCTTAGAACTGAGAGTCTGGGTAAGAGTGTGATTATTTGGTTTTCCCCTGAGGAAAGGCTTGATGCATTTAGTCTTGCTCTTTCGAAAAGGAAGATTCCCTTTTCGTCGGAGTATTTGCCTGATATAGAGAGACTTCTTCTCAAGGAGGAGTTTATTACGGAGCTTTCTGGTTGGGGTGGAATAAATGGTTATGAATGCAATTGGAATGATGATGCTATCTGCAACCTTATAGGGGAGAGGATTTTTGGTAGAAAGGGGAGGAAGAATGGAGCTGAAGAAGTTTATTGAGAAGTATGGTGATAGGCTTGTTACGAGGGTTGAGCAGATGCTCAGCTATGTGTATAACCCTCTGAGTTCAGAAGGAGTTGATGATTTTGACTCAAAGATTCCTTTGCTTTTAAGGAAGCCCTATCCTGTTCAGGGGGAGATCATAAAGGCTGTTTCGAAGGCTCTTTATCGGAGTGGTCTTTCCCATCTCTTCATCTGTGGTGAGATGGGGACTGGAAAGACTATGATTGCTCTTTCTTCCGTCTTTATGTCTCCTGAGCCTCAGAGGGTGCTGGTTGTGTGTCCCACACACCTTGTTGAGAAGTGGATAAGGGAGGCAAGGATAACGATTCCAGGGGTTAATGTAGTAAATCTTTCAGTTCGGAACGTAATTTCTATTCTTGAGGGGTTAAGGTTTATAAAGAGTAAGCCTTCTTCATATGAGGTCTATGTAATTTCGAAGGAGAGGTTTAAGCTCAGCTATGGTTGGAGGCCTGCTGCGGTAAGAAACAGACGTTCTCAGTTTCCAGTGTGTCCTCGATGTGGTGAGTTTGCAAAGGTAAGGGATGATTATTTCACATGGGAGGATATTGAACGAAGGAGGTGCTTTTGTCAGTGTGGGGAGGCTCTCTGGCAGGCAGATCCGAAGCTGAGGAGATATTCTCCTGCTGAGTACATGAAGAAGTATCTCGATGGTTTCTTTGATATGGTGATCTATGATGAGATCCAGGATTACAAAGCCGGTCGTTCACTTCAGGGGCAGTCGATGGGGATGCTTCTTCGAGGAAGAGAAAAGTGTCTGTGCCTTACAGGGACTCTCAATGGTGGTTATGCTGATGACCTTTTTTATCTTCTCTTTCGTATGGCTCCGGGGACTCTCGCCGAGGATGGGTTTTCTTACCAGAAGTCTCGAGAATGGCTTGAAGCCTATGGGGTCATCGAATGGGAGAGGAAGATAGAGGAGAAAGATAACTACTATGGCCGTGGAAAGCGTCAATCGGCGATTATGAGAAAGCGTCCTGGAGTTTCTCCTCTTGTGATTGGGAAGTATCTGCTTGAGAGATCCTGTTTTATCAGGCTTTCGGATGTGATTGATGGACTTCCGCCTTATGAGGAGCATGTGGTCAGTCTCAAGATGCTTCCGAATCAAGAAACTGAGTATACGGCTTTTGAGGCGAGACTGAGGAATGCTGTAAAGACCTATAAAACAAAGGTCCTTTCCTCCATGCTTCAGGCACTGCTCAGTTACCCTGATTCCTGTGTTCTTTTTGAGGAGAATGTGACGGTAAGGGATAAAAATGGTGATGAAGTTGAAACTATTTATGCTCCTCTTGTCCAGGGAGTAAAGTATCTTCCCAAGGAGAAGGAGCTTATAAAGTTGATCAGGGATGAGATCAGTCTTGGTCGGAAGGTTCTTTGTTATCTTGTTTTTACGGGTCGCAGGGACATAAGGCCGAGGCTTGAGAAGGTTCTTAGGGATGAGGGTTTCAGGGTAGGAGTTCTTGATGCGAAGGTTGATCCTATAAAGAGGGAGGCCTGGATAGAGAAGCATCAGGAATCAATGGATGTTTTTCTTGTGAATTCAGAGCTTGTAAAGACAGGTCTTGATCTTTATGCCTTTCCTACGGTGGTTTTCTTTCAGACGGGGTATAACAGTGCGACGTGAAAGCTCCAGCAATTGAGTGGGTTTAAGACCCATGGCTTGCCTATTGGCCATTTCCCGTATTGTCGGTGCAAATCTGGTAACGGATTTGTGCTAAGCGACAATAAAAGTATCCGAATCTGGTAGCCACAAACCGGAAGAGGGCGAGGGAAAGACCGATATGAACAGCGAAAGCGAACTCTCGATAAACTTCGTCACTGGTAAAAGGCTAAAGTGGCTGATAAGCCTTGACCAAAATGGTAAGTGGGTGGTTATGGTGCTTGTTGTTCACCATAACAATAGGCCGTACTCCCACCGGAGGAAAGAGGGGTTCTAAGTCGGTCGCATCTCAATGCTGGGGAACACGGTAAACCTGATGGGTTGTCTGTTTTACAGACTAAATGGCAGGTAACTGACCATGAATACCTAGCAGGCAGAGGATCTGGGAAAAAGCGAATGCCATCCTGTAATAGGATGGATAGGGTCTTATGACCTGACCCGAAAGGGTGCTGACTTCCCTATGTGGTGACACGATAAATCAACTATAAGGAGGAATCGAAATGGCAAACGGATTGGATGCAGAAATGCAAAAAAGTGGCCATGTCCTTTCTGATTGGAATTCCATTGATTGGAAGAAAATGGAAAGGATAGAAACCAACCTTAGAAGAAGGATTTATCGAGCAACACAAAAGGGTGATATGAAGGAAGTTAGAAACCTTCAGAAACTCGCCCTCAAATCCTTTGCTGTTAAAGTGTTGGCAATTAAGAGAGTGACACAAGTCAACGATGGTAGGAAAACGGCCGGTATTGATGGGAAGGTAATAGACAACCAAGAGGATAGGGTTAAATTAGCTAACGAGGAATTAAACCTCAATAACTATAAACCCTTACCTGTAAAAAGAGTCTATATACCGAAGGATGATGGTTCCAAAAGACCATTGGGAATCCCAACCATCAAGGACAGGATAATTCAGGCAATTGTTAAAACTGCCCTTGAACCAGAGTGGGAAGCCAAATTTGAAGTGAGTTCATACGGCTTCCGACCTGGCAGATGCACGCAAGATGCCATTGATGAAATCTTCCATGCTTTGAGAAATGCTCCAGGAGGGAAAAATCAATGGATACTTGATGCAGATATTCAAAGGGCATTTGACACAATTAACCATGAATTTATTCTAAACCGGTTAGGAAATTTCCCTGCCAAAGGTTTAATCTCCAAATGGCTGAAAGCGGGATATGTGGAATATGGAGAAATCCATAAAAACACGCAAGGAACTCCTCAAGGTGGTGTTATCAGCCCTCTATTAGCAAACATTGCCTTAGACGGACTTCGAGAACATCTTGGAAAGGGTTACCGCTACGTTCGCTATTGTGACGATTTTGTCATAATAGCAAAAACGAAAGAGGCCATTGAGATGATCAAACCGAAGGTAGAACAATGGCTTTCTGAAAGAGGATTAAGACTGAATGATGAGAAAACCAGGATCATACCTCGAAATGAGGGATTCAATTTTTTAGGATTCCACATCAGGATGTTTGAAAATGGAAGACTCATCATTACGCCTCAAAAGGAAAAGGTTAAAGAATTACTGGACGGAATTAGAGATTGGCTTAACAATAATAAACAAGCCAAAGTTCATTCTGTCACAGAACACCTAAACCCAATCCTTAGAGGATGGGCCAATTACTATCGCTTTGTATGTAGCAAAGAGGCGTTCCATAGAATCCAAAACACATTAGGATGGGTTCTTTGGAAGTGGGCTAAAAGAAGACATCCAAACAAACCCAGAGATTGGATCTACAAAGAATACTTTGGGAAAAGAAAATTTGGAGTATTCGAAGGGATGTATGAAATAGATAAAATCCCTATAGTCCGCTACATCAAAGTGAAGGGAAAGGCCAGTCCTGATGACCCAAGACTCATTGAGTATTGGGAAAACAGGAGAAGAAAATTCAGCAAAATCCGATTTGCGAAAGGAAGCAAGTTCTACCAGATAGCAGAAAACCAGAGTTGGAAGTGTCCTCAATGTGGTAGATGGCTGACGAATGAAGAAGCAACGGATATTCATCACATCATACCAGTTAATGAGGGTGAAAGTGATGAAATATCCAACCTTGAAATTCTTCATGAATCTTGCCATCACCAAAAACACTCAAACAGGAAAAAGGATCTGGTGTTTCGTGTTGCCTGAGCCGTGTGAGGGGAAACTCTCACGCACGGTTCTTAGGGGAGGGGGAGACAGTGATGTCTCCTCCTTACCCGACTTTTTACGCTTCGTCAGGCGGCCCGTCGTAGCTGGCGTATCGGGCAGGAAAAGCCTGTAAGAGTATACTTTTTCTGTTACGAGGGGACGATGCAGGAGGTTGCCCTTTCGCTGATTGCGAAGAAGCTTGAGGTAGCTCTGGTTGTAGAGGGTGATCTTCCCGAGGGTCTTGCTGAGTATGCGGTTGATACTGTCTCTATTGTTGAGGAAATGGGAAAGATTTTGGTTGATGGTGGAAGTTTTAGTGGGGCTGAGGCTGCCTGGGCTTCTTTCCGGAAGAAGGAGCTCGAGGTCCAACTTGATATTTCTGAGAAAGAGAAGATTTTCCAGGAGGTCTCAAGTTCTTCTGTAGCGGTTCCTGATGCGTTAGCACACACTTATGCTACCAGGTTACCCCAAATGGATAAGAATGTGATGGTTAAAGTTTCGATTCTTGAGGGAAAAAGAAAGAAGCAGTCTACAGTAGAAGTTCGTTACGGGGATCTTGACGAAGTCGCAAAAGGAAAACCTATTCAATTTTGTCTCTTCTAATAAGTTCCACCTTTAGTAGGGGAAATTTAAAAGTTTGAAAGGGGCGAAGAATATGGAGGAATCCAGTTTCCAGAATATAGTTAAGGTTGTTGAAACAGTTCGTGATTGGTCATCTGCTGTAGAAACCTTTCAAAGGGTTCTCAGAGAGACTGAAAGAGGGTTAAATGAACTTTCTCAAATAATCTCTGAGTTAAAGGACCTCAACGGAAGTAATAATAAGATGGGAGGATGAAATGAAGGGAATTTTAAAGCAGAAGACTGGTTTCAGATTCGGGAAGTACCCTCTTATGGCAAAAGAGGCTTTAGGTGAAGTTGGCCTTAATGGGAGAAAGTATCGGATTTTGAGGGTAATTACAGAGGACGACAAGGAGTATATTTCGATAAGGCTTTACAATCGGCAAAGGAAGTTTATCAAGCAGCTTCTTATTGAACCCGAAGTTGCTTCAGCTATTGGACAGCTACTTATTGAGATTTCCAGTGGAAAAGGAGGTTTGCATGGAGAGAGCGGAGATAGAGAGACTAAAGAGAATAGACCTCATCTCCTATCTTGAATCTATGGGATTTAGGCCGGAGTGGAAGAAGGCCGATAAGGCTATGTTTTATTCTCCACTCCGGCCGGAGAGGAACCCTTCCTTCTATGTTTATTGTACTGATAGAGGTTGGTTCTGGAAGGATTGGGGTACTGGAGAGTCTGGAGACATCATAAAGTTTGTTGAGCTTTACTACGGGGTTGGTTTTCTTGAGGCGGTGGAGAGGCTTAGTTCCTCTCCATCCACCTATTTTACTCCTTCGATAGAGAGTCAAAAATCTGCTCCGCAGAAGGATTCAGTAGATTGGGTAAGAGAATTTTATCGGAAGGAGAGTTTCCTTAGTTCTAAGAAGATAGAGATTGTGAAGAGTTATTTTATTAAAAAGGGTGTTAATTATTATTCGGAGATGAAGTGTATACCGATAAATGATCGGAAGGAAGGGAAGCTTTATGTAGGGATTCCAGTTCCTTTCCCCTTGAAGATGAGGGGATTGGAGTTAAGGGAAGTTAATGGGAATTCGAGGAAGACCTGGGGGCGTAAGTGTCTCTGGCTTCTCTTAAGGAACCCTGGGAGATTTCTTGTAGCTGAGAGTATTCTTGATGCTCTTTCCGGGGAGATCATTCTGGATGATTATAAGATTACTTTGTGTTCCCTAAATGGAGTAACCAATGTTTCTCAGCTTGGGGATCTTTTTACGCAGTACAGGCCTGAGGTTGTGGTTTTAGCCCTTGATGCCGACGAGGCGGGAGAGAAGGCGACTCGTGAGGCTTGTGAGATTGCTGGACGTCATTCGATATCTGTGATTAAGTTTACTGGACACATTGAGGCTGGTGTGAAGGATCTTCATAAACTTCTTTTAAAAAGGGAGCAAGAGGAATGTCTAATTGGAGATGGATTTACAAAAGAAACGATCTTATCAATCGGATAAAGAACTATCAGGATTCTCATCCTGAGGATAATGAGATTGCAGATTTTTTGCTTGAGATAATATATCTTTTTAATAATCTGGAGGTAGGCATAAGTTAGTTTATTTTTAAAGCCCTCAGGTCAATGTTAGGATCTGGGGGCTTTTTTATTTCTGAAAAATAAAAGGTTTAGGGGTAAAATTTTGTAGATTTGCAGTAATACTATATTAGGAAAAAAATTGAAGGAGGTTGGATCAATGAAATCTTTGAGGTCGTTTTGGTCTTTATTTGGTGTAGTGGCTTTTTTTATCTTTGCAGGGGTTTCTTCTGTTTTAGGTTCAGTTCAGGTAGACCTATCGAGTGGAAATTTAAAAGGGCATATTACTTATGACAATGGTAGGATAAAGTCACCTGGTGTTACATTTATTCAGGTGGTATCCGGATTTTATGCTTCCTATGGATTAGATTCTAATGGAAATGTTTGGGCATGGGGAACAAATGTTGATGGTTTGCTTGGGAGTTCAGAGGGAGGGGTTCCCATGGAGGGAGAAAATAATTTTCATCGTGGTTCTCGTGTACCTATCAGGGTGAGAGGTCCTTATGGGATTGGTTATTTAACGGGAGTTATAAAGATTTCAGCGAGTGATACTCATGTTCTTGCCCTCAAGTCAGATGGGACTGTTTGGGCGTGGGGTAATAATTATTATGGTCAGCTTGGCAACGGAAAAGATGAGGGAGATTATGAATCCTATTTAGAATACGAGCAGTTTCCGGTTCAGGTGCTTGGTATTTGGGGAGAAGGGAACTTATCTGGAATAGTAGATATTGCAGCGGGTTCTTATTTTTCACTTGCTGTTGATTCGAATGGTTATGTATATTCATGGGGTCTTAACGACAAGGGGCAACTTGGAGGTGGAGATAATTATGGATGGAATAAGTTTCCTCGTTTAGTATACGATTATTGGTATGATTATTTAACAAATGTGATTTCTGTATCAGCAGGAGCATATCATTCACTTGCATTGAAGTCAGATGGAACAGTTTGGGCGTGGGGATGGAATACTGGATGGGGTGAAGATGGTTACCTTGGCACAGGATTTTCAGAAGAGTATCTTAATGTTGCGTATCCTGTTAAAGGACCTGGAGGTAGTGGTTATCTTTATGCATCACAGATTTCTGCTGGTTTTTACGATCTTTTTTCACTCGCATTAAAGTCTGATGGAACAGTTTGGGGTTGGGGAAGCAACTATGATGGTCAGCTTGGTCAAGGTGTTACTGGTAGTCCAACACCAATTCCATATCCTGTACAGGTATTAGGTTCGGGTGGATCGGGATATTTAACAAATATTATAGCAATTTCTGCTGGTTCTTATCATTCTCTAGCCCTTCGTAATGATGGTACGGTTTGGGCGTGGGGTTGGAATGGTTATGGTCAAATTGGTCAGGGTAATTGGATGGAGAATTATTCCTATCCCGTTCAGGTGAAGAGTCCTGATGGATCGGGGTATTTAACAAATGCAACTGGAATTGGAAAATCAAATGGTGGTGATAATTCTTTTGCGATAACTTCAGGGGGTGTATTTGGTTGGGGAATGAACTATTTTGCTCAATTGGGGAACGGTTCTTGTGAGGAAAAGGATCTACCTACTCATCTTCTGCTTGCTGGTTATGCTACATATTCTCTGGATCTTTATAATAATCCAATAGACCAAATTTCGGTTTTAGCAGATGGGCGTAATAATATAAGATTTTTATTTTCTCCTGATGGAAATTCATGGTATTGGTGGAATTCTGGTTCTGGTTGGCAGTCTATTAATTATGAACTTGATACAGTTATTTGGGATGATTTTAATATTTATCTTAATCCTGTAGATTCGATAGAGGCGCTTAGTCGTTCCAATTGGATAAGCTTATTGGGGCAAACTCCCAGTAAAGTATTTATGATTGTTTGGATGGAAGATCCAAGTTTAATTTATTCAATTAATATATCTAATGAAGGTACTCCTCCTCCACCATTTCCGGATTTTACTATAAAATCTTGGGATAGTACGACAGGTAATGCACCTTTGACGGTTGTTTTTTCTGCTGAAGCTACTGAAATTGAAGAGTTGAGAGCATATTATGCTGCTGGTCATTCATCCAATTATACCTGGGATTTTGGAGATGGTTCTCCCGTTGTAAATGGTAAGAGGGTAGTTGGTCATACTTATAAGGTTGCTGGAACTTATACAGTGACCCTATTTGTTAAGGATGAATTAAACAATTCTGAGTCCAATCTGAGTAATAATACCGTTCAGGTAGTAGTTAGTCAACCTTCTGATTTAACGGTTCGTCATTTCAAGGTTTATTATTCGAACAAGTATATGAGGGTACCTCTTAAGGTGATTATTAAGCCTGTGTTAGAGTATATGCCTGGTTTGGAGAAGGTTCAGAGTAATGAGTGGAAGGTTGGTACTGATTTTGTTGCTCAGAACAGGAGTCAGGCTGTGATTACGTTTACTCAGCCTGGTGATTTTAGTATAAACTTTTCTGGGCAGACCAATTATGGTCGTTCACTTATGGGTTCGTTTCCTCTTAATGTAAAACCCAATCAGTTGCCGACATGTACTATGAGTTATGAGGATTATCCTCAGTATGGATATACTAAGTTTACACCTTCTTGTAGTGATTCTGACGGGAAAGTAAAGAGTTATTATTGGGAGTTTGGCAATGGAGAGACTTCTAAGAATCGTATAGGCTATGCCCATTATTCGCAGGGGGGCAGTTATACGGTCAACTTAAAGGTTAAGGATGATTCAAATGAAGAAGCAAACTTCCAGTGGGATATTTCGATTCAGAGATAAAAATGTTCTCTGGAAGTAATATTTTATATTGAGGGAGGAAAAAATTATGAAAGGGACTAAGAAATTAAAAAGAGCCTTACCAGTTCTATTGTTTCTCATATTTTGTTTTCTACCTGCTTTTGTCTTTTCAGGAAACACTGCCCAGCAGATTGTAAATTTTCAGATTCAGGAGATTGGGGAGATTTATGTGAGTGGAGATCCAGGTCCCCTGATTATTCAGTCTCTTGATCCTTCGTATCCCAATAGTGAATATGATACTATTCCTGATGAAGATAGCTCTACTTATTACAACATAACAACCAACTATGCTTTTAAGATCACGGGGGAACTTCTTCAGAATATGCCCCAAGGAACGTGGATTTATATTAAGCTTGCCGAGCCTCCTGAGGGGTATAGTCTTGGATTTGTTGTTCTGAATGACAATTATGGAACGAAGCTTCCTGCGCAGACTCTTTTGACATCTGATCCTACTTCGACAACAAATTTGACTATTACTTACAAATTTGCTGCTGATTTATATGCGGGGACTGGTAATGGTAACAACACCGTTAAATTAACGGTTCTCGATTTAATATAAGGAGGTAAGATGCGATGAAAAGGATTCTACTTTTCTTCATTTTAATCAGTTTGTTTATATTTAATTATTCGTGGGCTGGGAGCATAGCATACCAGAGTATCTCTTATAGTATATATCCAATTAATGAGATATGGGTAAGTGGGAATCCGCCTACTCTTATAATAAGTAATGCTCAGGCAGGTGAGGACCCTAAGGAAGCAACTGATTCTTCTACGTATTATACAGTTGCTACTAATGAGGGTGGGTATGTAAGTCCTGAGAAGCCAAAGAGGATAACCGGTAGTATTAATCAGGCGATGCCCGAGCATACGAAACTTATTGTGAATCTTGAGGCTCCTTTTAACGGGTATAGTGAAGGGGATATCGAGCTCGGAGTGGATTCTCAGAATCTTGTTACTGGGATACTCAGTACCGGGGATGGTTTAACGATTACTTATAAGTTTAGGGCTACTGCTGAAGCTGGAACCCTTTCGGGCTATAGGACCGTAACCTTTACACTTCTTGATGATGTTTAAGAAGGCAGGATGTTGTCTTCTAAACAGGCCTTAATGAAGTATGACCAGTGTGGTAATCTTTTTCCTTCTTCTAAGCTTATCAACTGGTGTATTTATCATAAAGACAAGACGGTGAATTTGAAGTTATGTAAGCCTTGTGAAGACAATTTTTCTTGTTTTTTCCCTTCACGGATGCTTGCGAAAGAAAAGTAATTTTATTTAGTTTAGTATTTAAAGGTAGGATTTTCCGAAAAATGAATACCACAAAAAGGAAATTTTAAGTCCTTTTGTGGTTTTTTTATTTTATGGGTCAAATCAAACTAAAGGAGGTGTAGATTTATGAGGAAGGTTTTTGTTTTGGTGTTTCTTACTTTTTTGGTACTTTCGGGTTGTGCTTCTTCGAATGGTTTTGTGAAGAAGGAAGAAGGTGTTGGTGATTTTTTGAAGTTTACGCTTGATGTATTAGGTTTAGGATTACTTTTAGGGGGAAGTGGATCACTGGCTCATATTCCTTCGGCTTCTCTGGGAACCGCACTGGATTTCGGGAAGGCAGCGGATTTTGTGCTGGACCATCGGGCTTCGGACGATAGTGTTTCAGAAGCGAATCCAGAATCTTCTTTCGGCTATTAGACACGAGGGTTAAGATGAAGGTTCCTCGGTATGTAGTATACAAAAGAAAGGTTTGTAAGGAAGAAAATTAATGAAAATTAAGGAGGAGGAATAAGGATGTCAGAAATTCCGTAAAAGGATTTTTTTCTTTGTGAATCCGCCACAGATTCCAGCAGGTTAGCCCCTCATCATCTTTCCTGAGCAAATTCGCATTCGAAAAATTACTTGATAAAATAATATAATCTGATATAATAAGATATATCAGATAAAAGGAGGTGTTCTCTATGCGTCCCAGAAGCCATATACCCGATCGAGAACGGAGGGCTCGATCACGCCTTACCCAAATCCTTCACACTCAACCCTTTCTCTGCGGAAGT